>Ga0247763_1000802_pt1 | contig 18794 bp, 17 predicted proteins | sample UWRJL141409B4_FD_179926 | JGI IMG/M metagenome (GOLD analysis project Ga0247763, IMG submission 179926) | Plant litter microbial communities from Arlington Agricultural Research Station in Wisconsin, United States - UWRJ-L141-409B-4 | ecosystem: Environmental > Terrestrial > Plant litter >...
CTTTTTTGAAAAAAGTCTTTTTGGTTTTTTATCTTCTTTTTTTTTTTTTTTAAGGTAAGGAAGGTATGTATCGGTGGTGAGCCACTTCCAACAGCTGTATAACCTCAACAGGTAATCAACTTATTTTGGTCATTACCCCTTTAGGAACATGAACCTTCCCTACGGGACCCGGCAGAGTTTATCATATTTTGAAATAGTGCTGTGCTACCCTCACAGTTAGCTGGGCAATACTGTTTGTGCGACATCAATGGACTCTTACCATGTTCTCATCACCGGCTCCAACCGAGGTTGGTTCCACCCCAGCTCCTACGTAGGCAGGTAACACTAATCAGACACTGGACAGGCATCGGTCATGCCCTATGTGCCAAGTATCTGGCCCGTCCCAACCACACCGTCATCGCCTGCATTCGCAACCCCAGTCGGCCAACGTCACATCTAACCAGCCTTTTCCGCGGCGAAAACACCAATCTCATCATCTCGCATATTGATAGCACCGACGCCTCTACCCCATCGGCCGCTATTGCCCGCCTCCAAGCCCAAGGAATCACCCATCTCGACCTTGTCATTGCCAACGCCGGCATCTGCACATGTTTTCCGACGGCTGCCGAAGCGAGACTCGATGATGTCCGAGCGCACCACGAAGTCAATGTGCTGGGCCCGTTGGCAGTATTCCAAGCTACTCTGCCGATGCTGAACCACGCGTTACGGCCTGGAAATTTACGTGGACGTGAGCGTGGGGATGGGGATGGGGATAAGAAAAGGACGAAGAAGAAAAAAGGCATTTTCGTAGCCATCAGCAGCATTGGCGCCAGCATTTCGGGCATGAACCGGGTCATGGCGCCGAGTTCAGCATATGGACCGAGCAAAGTGGCTTTGAATTACATTATGCGGAAGGCACACTTTGAGAATCATGAGCGGGTTTGTGTTTTTATGGTTGAACCGGGGTAAGTCCCCTTTCTCTCTCTCTCTCTCCTATTCCCAAACGGCGTGCTTGTCGAGCTAAGTCCGTGGCCAATTACTGACGTTAACATTACTTTGTTAGATGGGTCAAGACAGAAATGGGTATTCGCGCCGCGAAGCTACTGGGACATGAAGATGCCGCTGAGACCGAGGTGGAAGAGGCCGTCACCGGTATTGTTGGCGTTATCGATAAGGCCCAACAAGAACCCGAGGCGTACGCGGGCAGGTTTCTTTCTTATTCAGGAAATAATGACGATTACCCTTGGTAGAGAGAAAGTAAGGGTTCGTCCTCTGGATACCTCTCCTCAAGCTCCAGCGGCCATTTATCCCATCTGTGCGGGTAGTAGCTTAAACGGTTCAGAAGTTGTTTGCTAGTCACCTTTTTTTGGTTTGCTCGTCACACATCTGGAAAGTCACCTCCCGTCTCCACCTCCTGCCATGAATTACCCAGTGTATAGCATTTAGTTTCGCCGGGAAACTAACTGGCATCGAGAGCAAAAAAAAGGATCGCCACGGTCAAGAGACAGGGGGTCAGACTGCTGCAGCTATTGCCTGCTGCCTATTCGGATGCCGCAAACACTGGACCATATTTGGAAGGTGTCAATAGGTAGGCAGGTATGTATCATTTTTATGTGCGCAACTCAGTTTCGTCCACAAATCTCCGAATTCTTGGCCTTCATACCATCTCCTTTCCGTGGTCATGTTTCTCCCAAAAACCTGTTTAGGTGGGAACGAGTATGCCGACGGGGTTTACCATCAAGGCCCCCAATCGACGATCCCTTTCTCCGCCTCATGCCGCTTTTTCGGAACAAGATCCACGTGAAATATTCGTACAAGTGAGTTTAAAAGCGAATGAGCGCTATGGATGCAGCAACAACCGGTCAGGGGCGTAAGCTGTAACCCTTGGCGAAATCGCTGACGTTTCTCCGTTTAACTGGTAGATCTGGTCCTAAGGATGTCTTGAGTTGCATTGTACTTGACAGTGCCGTCTTGGAGTTGCCCTTACGTGAGACGATCGACAACGGCAATCCATCTAGGATAGTACGTCCGTATGGCGTAGCAGTACTTTGTAGATGGTAGTGGCAGTCACCTTCGGCGAAGCCAAGTGGAAACTCTCTGGTCTTATTTTGAAGCTGGACACCTTTGATTCGCTCCGTACATTCAAAGTTATTACCTGGAAGGTCAACCGGGGAGTCGGTCATGGCTTCAAACGCCGTGTCCATGACGTCACTAGCATAAGTCTCACCATTTGATAGTCGACCAAGACGGCTTGGCCGAGGCTTATACTGGGGTTAATGGTCGGCCGTCTTTTCAAAAAGGCAGGTTGATTTAGTGAAGGATTGCCCATGACGCAACCAGATCTTCCCCAAGTTGTGCTGTTGTCAATGACTCCCCAGGAGTTGTCAAGTTTGTGTCGACAAGGTCTTGCACTTGTGAGGGCGGGTCAGGTGCTCTCTCACGATACGGTTAACTTAGAGAGCGAGAATATTATAAAATAGGCGCCATGCCTCGCTATCTCAGGACTCTTGACTCTGCTTCCTCACACAGCAGCTGAATAAGAACAAAAGAATAAGCAAACACAAACTCATTACAATGCATTTCGCCGCTTCCTTTATGAGTGCTCTCTTGGCCTCCACGGCTATCGCGGTCCCCGTTGCCGGCGTTGGCCAAGTCGAACAGGCGGCCAAGAGACAGATTGGTATTGTCCCACCGCCTGGCGTAAGTGCCCCATATCTTCTTGTCACTCCAGTTTAGTCTGGTATTTATTTATTCCTCTACTCTGAGCATTTACTGATTCTAAAAACATAAAAACCTGTAGTGTGGAAATGGCGACGAATACATACGCTGCATTGCGCAGCAGCACAATGGTTTCTTTTGCTGGAACCCCATTGCCGGTCTTTCCACCATCTGGTATGTTGGACGTAAGCAACCACGACATGCGAGGGTTATTAACACGCTTTATTGTAGTGTCATTACCTGCTCGCCTTGCTGCAACGGCCCTGACCACCCGGATTGCCCCTCTTAAACCGGGGACTATTCTATTCTACAGAGGGGTACATGCACATCAAATGCTAGCTGTACCCCATCCACCCCGGGGTTAGGTGTGTGTTGTTCTGGGCCAGGGTTCTACAATTGATAACAGAAATGTAGTCGGTGAAGACGAGACAAAAAACGGAACTGGACGGAGAATGCTGCCGGCGCTGGGAAAATCTTGGAGTGGAGGGGGGGACAAAAGACACAACTTCTCCTTCTAGTGTCAGAGTCTGTCATTGATAGCTATAGAACAGGCATCATTTGTGTTCAGGACTTCCTCGGGGCTCACCCAAGGCCCCCGCTTTTTGGGTGTCGACCTAGGTGAGCTGGTTGAGCCGGACCTATATATAGGTGATCAGCTCGGTGAGCTCCTTATGGCAAGTCTTAACTTAGTCTACTGGGAGTGGGTCAGAATATCAGGTCTATGACGTCAGTGTTTAAGCCTAGGTAAAAATATGAAGACATTCTATGAGTCACCTTAGTAAAACCGATCAAAACCGCCGCTCTAAGTGCTGACGAGCTTCGATCTGCGATCTACTGATGGGGCCTACTTTGCTACATTGCTATATATAACTATGTGTGGGATGTAACCCGGAAAGAGTAATTTATGGTATTCTCTAGTAATTATTTTGCTGTTAGGTTTAGTCAGTAAGCCAAGATATAGCTCGATGAACATGGTTATCCAGCTCGGTATCCACAACCTAACCTCTAGCCGTACACCTCCACTGGGGAAATAAATGTTAGCGTGACGGTTGTACCACTGTTATACCCTGGCCTAGAATCATCGAGAATCATAATAGTGGCCTCTGTCACGCTAACTTTTGTTTCCCCGGCGGAGGTGTACTGACACGGCCGAGTCAAAGCTTCTAAATCAGACCCTTACTCCTCGCCGCTGGAGTCTATTTCTCTGTGCTAGCAGGCGGCCTGGGTTATTTCCAGGACTCTGACTATCCACCAATCCAGCTCTCCAATCTGACACAAGGGGAAAAGAAACCTCGCCTTATACTTTAGCTTCATCCTTCTAGCCTTACGCGCTCCTTCTCCAGCGTACTGAGCTAATTGTGAGAAAGAACAGTGTCTAGGGGGAGGCTAGAAAACTACGAAGTTGTGGTTGACTGAGCTGAGTTTTGGTGTGGTTAACTCAGCGGAATATGGAGGGCGCTATGGTTGCTAAGTGTAATGGGGCCAGGCGACACGCAGGCGAAACCCCGCCGCAGCGTCTGCGCAGCGCAGGGGGCAACAGTGATGCAATAGGTCGGCACACGCATAAAAGCCGCTGTAGGTAGTGGCGCTCGCAGGGGGTTTTCCCTTCTGCAAGAATCAGTCATTGAATCGAAGTGGAATCTGCTTTATCAACTCATCGCTAGCGAATCACCTGTGTATCGCAGCAGCATCGGGCTCTTTCTTGATTACCCTAGTAGCTTATTACAAAGTGATTCCCGGAATGAGTGGCTCCCTGGATAAGCTGTATTTGAATAGCTTATTGGAAATAAGGCCATTGTAAATGGCTTCTTTTTCTGAGTGGCTCAAAGGCTCTAATTGTCTCCCAGAATAAGTTATGTAACCCAGAATGAGCAACTCGGCCAGCCCTCATTTGACCAGCGGCTCGAAAAAAAACCAGCTTGCAAATTTGACTGGCTTATTGGATTGACGCCCTGGTACGGGGATTCGAATCCATAAGTGCCTCATGAAGCACTCACGGGACCCCCCTTTTTACGGTACTGTTACGTCGATTTGAATCGCGCGCGCGGCGGCTGCGTTTTGAGCGCAACTACAGTAGGGCCGCGGCTTGTGCACGTGGGAAAGTAGGGCTACGGTACAGGGAGATGCTCTCGTAATAAATCTACCGTGCGGGGGATTAGAAAGCTATCGCCCGACTCTGGGAGGGCTTGTAATTCCTCGCAACCCTCTTGGCTTAGTGCGTATCCCAAAAGCGGGAAGATTTTATTTAATGATAAGAGTAGTGATGTAAATGACTTACCTAGATGACTGTTGAAGCTTCGCACTGCCACTACTAATGAGGTTACACACCTTGCACAGGTCGCAGCAACTGCGGATGATGATGGTGGTGGTCTGAAAACTGAGGTAAGAGACGGAGCCTGGCGGTGCATCACGTGACGCGAAGGTGGACCCTCCTTTGCCAGACATTTTACTTTCCATCGGGAAGGAAGGCTCTGCCCCAAGCTGAATTTCACGTCGCAGCCAACTTCGCCTTGGTCGGTAGCGACACCGCCACGACTGAGAGAAGCGCAAATCAATCCCGAAGACATGAGCACCATGCGAAAAAAAGAGAGATGAAAGTCTATCGGCTTCGCAACCTTCCCCGTCATGCAGACAGGCAGCTTGCCGCTGAGCTCCTTGCGGCCTGCACTGTGGGCGTCGCACTCAACCAAATCCTCATTTCTTCGCTTGCGCATGTGGTCGACCCGTGGACACGCCCCCCCACCAAATCAGCCACCCTGACAATTGCCGATTTCGACGCTGACGCACACGTCCGTTGGAGCTCAGCTCGTGATGAGTGGACACTGCCCAAGCTGCCAGGCTTGCTGGAGCCTCTCATCCTGGACCATCACTTCCACGGCTTCACTCCCCTAAATGATATCCATGCAGAAAACCATGAATACGAGTAAGTAACCTCTACTGCTTGACCTTGGGGTTCGCCACCTTCTGCTGACGGGCGCAGTTGCATTGCGATTTCGGGACTCGCGAGCCACCCATTTGGATCCTGGCAACCGCACGGAGGCGACAAGTCTTTCATGTGGATTCGGGATAAGCTGCCTGGCTATCACCCTACCGTTAGATTCGTCACGTACGGCTACAACACGAAGTTGTATCCAAGCACTTCTTTCCAGTCTGTGCCCGACCTCGCGAACTCCCTTGTCGTCGCTTTAAGGAGTTGTGGATGGTCATCTCCCAGCGCAAAGCCGCTCATCTTCCTTGCCCACAGCCTTGGAGGTGTTGTACTGAAGCAAGCATTGGTGATGTTGGCCGGTAGCGGACAGACTGAGACTTTCATCTCGGCCCTAGTGCGTGGTGCCGTCTTCTTCGGAGTTCCGAGCCAAGGTATGCCCATGGATGATATTAAAATAATGCTGGGCACGCAACTCAACGCGGACACGCTTGTCACGGAAATCTCTGATACCTCTGACTATCTCAAAACCTTAGACAGACAATTCCATGGTATCTCTTTCCTGTCCAAAGTTAAACTATTCTGGGCATATGAGACTAAGACGACTCCAACTGTTGTTGAGGTAAGTCGATTTCATATCCTGGTAGTTATTGATACACTGACGGGTGGTACCGTGTCAGGAAAGCCAGGGCACTTTTAAAAGATCCGGACCAGATGCGATTCTCGTCTCGAGGGAATCAGCGACGGGAGGGCGTTCGGAGGAGGAACCTCTGAGCACAATCCAGATCGACGAAAACCATTCTGACATGGTGAAGTTTAGCCATGGTGACCACAGGGTTCACATTTTCGCAAGCAAGATTGCCGAGATTTGTGGCAGCTCTTTGCGACCCCTCCCTGCCCTTGTGGATAGCGCTCACGACCATATCGACACAAATAGCCCAGACAACAAAGACCAAGAGCTAGCGGCTCCAGAAGTCCCGCAGTGGTCAGCTGACAGTAGGTACCCTATCTTCCTCATATTAAGACCGCCCTAAAAACTAGCTTCCAGGAATTCTGGGGTCTCTGCATTCATCGGAGCTTGACACTCGCATCCAACAGATCGACCCCGTTTCCAGTCACACTTGCGACTGGGCCTATGACAATCCCTTGGTTGGTCTGTCCCAGTGGCTCCGAAGTGGCCGTGGCATTTTCTGGATCAGGGGAAAGCCAGGATCAGGGAAGTCGACCCTGATGAAGTTCATACATTCCGACCCGAGAACTACGGAATTGATGCATCGATGGAATCCTGCCACAAGAAAAGTGCGTGTCAGCTTCTTCTTCCATTACCGCGGGACGGCAATCCAAAAGTCATTCGAAGGGCTCCTACGACGCATCGTCAGTCAGCTGCTGGCAGCTGAGCCAGAACTCCTGCCCATTTTGCGGTCATACCTCAGCAGCGAATATACTCAAAAAGCTCAACAACTGCGCCTTGGGAGCCTGCGAGCAGATATTTACCACTTGATGGAGACTGCCGGCATCTCTGGAGGAACATATCTGCGAAGTATCATCGATGATATTGTCCAGAGCCAGGACGCAATATCAGCCTTCCGAAAGGCCTTGATCTCTTTTCGCGAGGAGCATCTCGGCCGCCGTCAGTTCGATTTGGAGGGCGTTGACCTTATTGAGCTAGAGCTCCCGCGCCGAAGAGATGAACTCCTACGACAAAAAAAAGTGCCCAAGATCACGGACTTCTTATCTTGCAGATGTTGGGATCACACGAAGCTTTCCGACGTCCGTAAGACTCTTTCTCAAAGTGGCTTACAGAGCTCGACTTAGATCAAAAGCTTTGCGAACTCTTGAAAAGCCATGGCGTGCAGGAGGCTGAGATGGAACCCAATGAGACTCGACAGGGACCCGACGAGGTTGAACGGGAGCTAGGAGGGGCTGAACAAGAGCCCGAGGGGGTTGACAGAACGCCAACCATCATCTTCCCAGCACGTATCGAGATAGCTCTCAGAGATTTATTGCGCAACCAAAATCGACGTAACAGACTCCGCATCGATATTCAGGACCGTGAGTGGCCGAGAGACCGACTCGAACATGCGCTTCAGCTGATATGCGGACAAAATATCTTTGCTCTGGATCTCTGCCTTTTTCTCGACGGCTTGGATGAGTATGACGGGCGGCCGGAGTTCATGTCACAATTTCTTCACGACCTCGCAGATGAAAACGCATTTCCAAGGACAAAGATCAGAGTCCTCTTTTCGAGCCGGCCGTGGGCTATATTCCAGGAAGAGTTCGCACGGTGTACTGGCTTCCAGGTCCAAGACTTCACACAAGACGACATACGCAACTACTGCATTACAACTATCCCCAATAATGTCAAGGCGATCTGTAACTTCAAGCAGCTCATGACGATATTGTGTCACGATCAAGCGGAGTATTTCTCTGGGTGAGGCTCGTCATTTCGGATCTCCAGGCAGCAATCGCCGATGGACATCCCTCTACGTCGTACGTCAGCCACAAGATTCGGCAGACCCTCGATTCGTTACCAAATGAACTGGATGACTATTACAAAACGATAATCGAACGGATACCTGCGGGTCTCCGTTGGAAGACTTATGTGGCTCTGGAAACACTGGCCAGGTCAGACATCAACCTCTCGCCGGTGGACCTAGTCCGAATAATTGCGGCATCAGAGGCAACCCCTCCTTCATTCAACTATGAGGTGCCTGTTTTCAATTATGCAACTACTGAAGAGCTCGTGCGAACCGTCTCAGGTGGTCTAGTAGACATCACTAATGGCGATCAGCTTAAATTTTCAACGGTCCAGCTCATGCACCAAACTGTAAAGGACTTCATTATGGAACCCCGCTTCCGGTACTTAATTCTAGGGACAAGCCGGGCGGAAGTAACTCAAGAAAATGGGCATTCCTTCATCAGCAAGGGCTACTTACAATCCCCTTGCACCGACATGCAACAGAGCAACTTGGCGCACCTCTTCGGTCACTTGCGCAGGCTGAGAGCACCACCGGGGTGAGCCAATACCACTTTTTGAGCAGTGTTTACAACAATTTCCCTCGCGAGGAACTTAGTGTTGGAATCAAGTTGCCCCTTACCCTCGCTGCCAAAGCCGGCCTACGACTTCTCATTGAGGACGCCGTTAGAGACGATCCGCACGCTGTCGCCAGACACCCCCTTCCATTGCTCGAGCATATACGCGATGCTATCCTAGCAGGCATACAAACACTGGAAGATGCCACCGAAACACTTAAATGTCTCTCGGCTAATGGGCTAGCGTTGCAAAAAGAACAGGACAGCCTCGGGTGGCTTCTCATGGGTACATTCGTGGACAATGATGGAGAACTGAGGCGCGACGGTCCAGACCTGGGTTATACGAAACTGGCATGTGTGATTGCGGATCACATCAAAGTGCCTAATGTTCCAATTCAATGGAAGTTTGCGCTGAGAGATTGGTGCAAACACGCGGTGGATACCTTCTTCGTCGGCCAGATGATCCATCTATCTCCACCCACAGTTGCTGCTCGCCTGCTGGCGCGCGGTGCGAATCCGAACTCCCTTGTGACACATCCGGAAGGAGAATTGACACCATTGGACTACATGATTCACCACTTGTCAATACACCCGCCCTCTCCGGCGTACCTCTACGAACTTGCCGGGCTCTTACTTCGTTTCGGCGGGAAACCCTACAGCACTACTGATGAAGAATGGAAATTATTTCTCCAACATTTAAGCACAGGGGGGGTTGATATCGACGAGGCGGACCCGCTCTGGCACCCGCTTTGTGAAGGTCACGAGATAGCTAATCGGCGCTATACAACAAGTATTACACCGGGGAGCAGAGGCTACCAGTGGGGGGCATCGGTACCCACACAACCATGCAGGGAGGATAGGAGATGACGAATGCTTCATAACAGGAGGCTGTATCTTTGGCGTACACAGATGATGATACTCCCTACAGCTATGTCCCCTCGGATTTCATTAGGCTGATAACTTGCTAGTGCAAGAGAAACACTGGCAGGCTTTTTTTTAGGCGCACGGTTTGAAGTCAGCTGTCGCCGTCAACGCCATCGGAGCTTGAAATATTATATATCCCTGCAAAATACCTACATAATACCTGTACAATTAAACCGCTTCTCTTTCAAATGCTTGAACTTCTAAGTCTTTTAGAAGCCGCGACCCAACGATGCAACGACCCGACGATGCAATTGCCCTCACCATTCAACCCCAGACTTCTGGTACTCAACACATCCCTTTCTTAATAGAGTTCTATTGTTAAAAATGGTCACTGCACTTCCTGAGCCCTCTAGATTCTATCTATGCCGTGAATTACCATCTCCTGCACCTCCTCAGCTACAGGTTCTGCGGTGGGGCTCCCCTTACCCTCCTATACTTAGGGGGCTTATAACTGGCTTCCTTGGCCGTAACGATACCCTGTATTCACGTAAATCTATCTCTGGCTGGTTCTCGTACTCCCCTCTTTTTTGTGTAGAGCTCCAAAGCACGTTGGTTCTCTACTAGATGATTCCTTTCCCCGACTAAAAGTGCCCCCCTTCCGCAGCCCCTATCTCGAGGGCTTTCTCCATCTTACGTAAGAGAGCCCTGAAAGTGCGATTACTTGGAAGAAAATTTTCTTTAGGGTTATTCACGACTTCACGAATACCCTCAGCTTCCTAAAGGTGTTGAAAAGCGATAAGGCGGTTGTGGTGGTGACTAAAGGTGTAGGGGACCGTACCTAAAAGGGGAATTATTACAAGTTAATGACTCTAGGTTAACTATCTAATATACCCGCTAATTTAAACAGCTAGATTCCGGTCTTTTTAAAACCACTCCTCATATACATACACCGCACCACTCTATAATATATCCCTATAATAAAGAAGGAACTGCTGTTTATTTCCTAGTGCTAATTCCTTACAGTAAGCCAGGGTGTAACGCAGGGCTGCTGCGTCAGGAGTAACAAGGATGGGGGGTTGCACTGCAAGATGGTGACTCGTACAATGGGGGGTTGGGTAAGTGATCAATTGAAGACTGCCTTCCGCTCTCTGACTCTGCTGGAGAGGGATCGAAGCGGCTGCGAGACTGGGAAACCGAGCGATGGGGCGACGACTTGTGGGATCAGCCGCAATATGATAGCGGTGATCTAGGTGAAGATGAGGACGGTCGTAAAAGAGATATCAGCATCTGGTGCGGTATGGCGCCAGCTTGCAGTCGCCATGCTAAAGTGACAGTGGTGTCCTTTGTTTGAAAGTTGCCCTAGTCTTCGTACACTTCTCCGATCACCGCATACCTTAGGCGTCCTGTCTTACGCTCTGTTTTGACCTTTCCTTGCCAGTCAGTGCAGGTTAAGGTCGTTAACATTAACTTATTGATGACATGCTCCACTCGATGACAAGCTCCGCTGGATGACATTCTCCACTCACTTGATGACGTAATCCACTTGATGATATGCTCCTTTACTTGTTTGATATGTTCCATTTTGCTAATATGACGGCTTTGCTGACCGGAATATGTACTACAAGGTCACTTCTAGCTAGTTAATAATGACGATTACATTCAATTTCATATGACAGCTTTACGATAGCCTCATGTGATAGGTTCATACAATAGCGTCGTATAATAGCTTCAAATGATACTTTCGTGCGGCGGGGCTATCTCAGTAACATATGTCAGAACCGAAACTATAAGCATCGAGCTTGGGCAGTTTAAAAGTGGCACCGATCATGTAAGACTTGGCACCTGAGTTCGTGCGATCGTTTTGTGTTTATCATTCTTTTTAGCGCGTTCCTTTAGAAATACAAAACTTGATTTCTGCTCTTTTCTTTGTGGCTGGCAGCTAATATAGGCGCAATTTGTGCGATTGCAACTATCTGACCCTATGAACGTAGGAAGTAGAGCGGGTAACTAAAGCCGTATTAGTTAGTTCATTGGTCGTTTGACTAGGTGGCGCAACCTCCAATAAGAGCGTTTGCAGCGGCGGAAAATTTATTCCCTACGACAGATTGCCCGATTCAGTCCCAGTGTTTTTGGGAGTTTCTCCTCCGAGCGGCCTGCTCTTATTCATCATACTACTCAAATACAGTTTAACTTGACGTGGAGACGATAAGGAAGGCTGTAGCCGAGCACCTCTGGCTCACCCAGCTCCCCATCGGCTCACCCTGGCCCGCCCTCGGCTCACTCTGATTTGCGGGTCTGGGTGAGCCGAGGTAGCTCCGAACACAAATGCCAGGGAATGGCAATGATGGTGATGGCGCTGGTGGGTTTGGTGGACGCGCCGCATTTTCAGTGGGTTATAGTGAGTAAGCCCTATAAACGCTGAACTGCCAACAAGGCGGTAAGCGGACTCTTTTGGTAGGATCATCCAGTATTGATGGATCAAACTGCCCTCGACGATGTGACTACTTCTAGGCTGCTCCGTCTGGTAGAATTCGGCGCAGAGTAAAAGATGATGCCTCACGTGCGAGACCGATTACTATGCAAACTCTTCGCTCCCTTCCGCATCAACTTCTGACGGTTGCGCACTTTCATGTTCCTCGCCATTCCCTGCCTCCTCCACCGTGTTTCCCATCCGAGCATCTCCAAGGTATAAACCTTCATGGGGCTTTTGTTCTTCCATCTTTGTCATCCTCCACATTTTGGGCGATTTCAATTTCTTCCTCCTTGCCATCAAGGTTTTGTGACAAGCCATGCAGAAAATGCCATCAGGGGTCGTCGCATATCTCAGGCTCTCTATCTGCCTCTTGCAGTTCCTACACCGGAAACAGGTGGCGCAGAATGCGTGATCGCCTGTCAAGATTGCCACGTCTTCGATCTTGTTGCTGCAAACAGAGCAGCTGTAAGTGCAATTGTTGCAGATCAAAGACCCATCTCCTAGGAGTAAGAGGTTGGCGTCACTATCCAGCAGTGTGCTGCAGGTGTTACATCGAAAGCAGTCAAGGTGCCATCGATTTCCAGCTGTCTTTGTCAGCTGAAATGTTGATGCGACGGAATGCAAATGAACGTACCAAGCTCCATGGCTTTGCCTTCCTCGAGAATCTTGGCAAGCGTCAGCTGCAGCTCATCACTGCTCCCCTCACATTATGTGTTCTCATACCTTACCGCAACCCTGACATGGGTATGCCTCCTCAGATTCATCGAGGCTCCCAAGGACACTAGCAGCATATGCTGACCCGGAATCAGAATCTCTCCGAGTCGGGCTCCCCTCAAGGGCAGCGAGAGAGGCTGAGTGACTGTGAAGGCGACCTGGGGCTGGCTCAATGGAACCGTTCGCGATGCTAGTGTCAAGTGTATCTTGCGGCGATGCTGTGGCCTCCGATGGTCGATACTCGGCTGAGCTGCTGTCTCTATCAGATTGCTCCGTGTAGATGTGACCGGATGTGACGATTCTTTGTGTTGACGGCCCTGGTTCTGTAGACTCTTCTAGGGCCTGGAGGGCGTGAAAGGCATTCAGTATCTCAGGATGGAGGTCCCCAGCCCAGCTCTGGGACGTATCGCCAACTTTAAGATCAGGAGTTCCTGCGACAGTATTTCTCAGCGCCGGATTAACGCTTCTCGGCTGCCTATTCTGCGACCGCAGGGCATCCGGGGACTGAGGTTCGCGATTCTCCTCTTGAATGATATAATGACATGCATTGGATATTTCCTCGGCGCAGAAAGGCATTGCAATCACTGACAGAATTGATATGTCGGCAAGGCTGTATCCGGTGAAGATGGACCGGATGGCGCTGCTGGCAAAGGACTGGTCGCACTCGTGGAAATGTGCTGTCCGCTTGTAGACTCGTGACCCCTCGAGGATATTTTCAAACGCAAATCTGATCATGCTGTTACGAACACCAGTGATAGTGCTCCTCATCGTCTCACTGCGACGTATCCCTTGGAGGCTTCGCAATGTCGAGACATCATCGCCAAACCTGGCTGTTGTGCCATCGCCACCGGGGTGTCTTGTTGCTATGTTCCGGGCGTCAAACGAATCTTGGGACATCTGCAGTTTCTGTCTAAGTTGTACATTCTCGGCCAGAACTTGCTCAACAAGATCTTGCAACTTGGCTTGGTTGATACGCGCCTCGGAGTCAGAATTGCTGCAGAAAAAGTCAAAAACTCTGTGCTTCATATGCACACGGGGCGGTGTCATAGATAGGTAGGTACATACCACTGCAGAATGCTCAACATGAATGTCAAGGACGACTTGTATCGCTCTAGTTTTCCAAGATATTCATCGAGTTGTTTGCCATACTTTGTCCACGAAATTGACACGCGCAATTGGCTCAGGCGGGCTAATGACTCCAGCATCGACTCGAAAGAGGAAAACAGCAACATGGCATCCGCAAGCACAACACGGAGTTCATCTACTTGTATCATACCTTGTCTCTCGCTTGCGGGGTCATTCTGCTGGAGGAACCGATGTAAGGATCGAAGCGCGATTTCTGTGTGTCGAGTCTCACGCTGAACGTCCCGGACGGTGGTTGGCGCATTCCGAATGGATGCAACAGTCTCCAGTAGTGTGTGAGCTTTCCCAGCCGCAGCCAGAAGCCCAAACACGGATGCCGTGACGCTTAAGGGATCCATTAGTCGACGAAATGGTGAGAGGAAACTCTGGGAAGTTTCTCTCAACTCACCCTCGTCATTCAGCTGCTGAGCCAGGGGGTTCAAGGCTCGGGCCCCGCACCGCAGTCTGTCTCTTCTCCGCCCTCTTGGGGCGCCCAATGGTGAGTGGCCACGTGCCGCCCCCCTAAGCCCAAGCAGGAATTGCCTCCTGATTGTGAAGATGCAGAAAAACGCCCACGCGATTCTAGTCACGTGAGAAGGCGGCGCAAGGGTCGCACGAGTCGTGGTATCTCAAAGACAAACTCGGTAGGAGTGAGCGACGTTGAAGAAACAGGCCCCCACATGTTCGACCCAAGTTACCTCCTTTTCTAGCTTGACCTTTTCTGCGAAGTGTCTGGACCACAATTAGGGAAGCCTCTCCCAAAGTTGTCCAAGCAGAAATAGGAAAAATATTTAAGGGACGAACAGGACCGCTGTTCTGAGGTGAGCAAAGTGAAGGAGACTTTTGTTCCGTCTTCTGTGGCCTGGCAAGACGATCCAGTCGCAGAGTAAATGAGAAATCGGTTAGAGACTTGTCTCATAGCAGCAAACATATGATTGACAGCTGACACCAAATATTGATCAGCGAAATGTCTGGCAAAGGTGTGTCTGGCGCTTGGCGATGACGTGTCCGAGCGACAGGAGTCTACGGCAGGGATACCATCTGGAGATCGGCATCAGACTAATATGAGCAGTATCAATGGAGTCTGGTGCTGTTAAATAAGTGGTGTGCGGCCCCGCCGTTCTCAACAGCTTGTCGAGCGAACAATAGACAGTCTCCACGGGGAGAGAATACTCGGGAGCTCATAGGCCCCGAAGAGGAGGTCATCGTCAACGCGGCGGCCACAAACTGACAAGTTTTCGGCAATAAATTTGATTGCTTCACCAGATGGTCATCCGAAACGGAACCTAGGTCGACAAAGGCGCAACGTGCTCGGTGGTAAATCTGCCCCAAAATGCCACCTGGACGGCTTTGGACTTTATCTATCCAATTCAGAGGCCCAGAGCCGCTTTTGGCTTTTCAGGATCATGTGACCACACCTAGGTATCAATCTCGAAACAGGTGCGTGCAACGACAACTATGACTGTTCAGATTTTCTTCTACCGAATTTTTAAAGTGTGTTATGCAAAGGCATCACAGGCGAGTCTGACCGCTGCTGCGCTGCATTCGGTAATCTAATATCGACTGTGACAACCTTCGTGATGAATATTGGCTAAATCATACATGATTGACAATCGCGCTGTGTGATGCGACAAAAAAAGGTCCAAATAGCCGTGTGCTCTGGCATCGATCCTCCAAAGTGCCATCACCTCGTATTGGAGCCGCGTACCAAGTTACAAAAGACCCGGTATTGTGCCCTCCGCCCCCCTCCCCCCAACCAAAATTGCCGCTCTACATATGATGTGGCAGCCCATGATGTCCATGACAGCTATAAAATCACAGCAACTGCTCAAATTCCGCCAACATCTGACAGGCCTTCGACATCAACGAGCATTGAATCCCTCTCGCAACGCGTATATATCACTCCCTAACCTACCTACATGATGCGCGCCCTCGCAGTCATCTCCCTCACAGCATTCGCATCTGCCGCTCCTACAACAACAATTTCCAGCTACAATTCCGGCGCCGCCGCCAGAATCCCCACCTCCAAAGGGTTCACTCTCGTGGCCAAGGTAATCTCCGACCCCTCCCATAAGCTCGCCTCCTCTGTCAACAACCGCGTCGTCATCGCAGCGCACACGGGCGCCGGCCTTAACGTTGCTGTGCTTTACCCCGAGGATAACGACGGAAGCATCTTCTACCAAAACGGCACCGCCGAGCAAGTCGCATCGGGCGAAACCACCATCATCAACGATGAAGCCACTCCCCCGTCTCCATTCGGGATGCAGATTCAGACACCCCAGGCATTTGACCTTGTGTACCCAAAAGAACACTCTATCACCATCAATGCGGGGCTAGGGTCAAAGGTCTCGTTCGAAACGAAGAGGGACATAACAGTGCTGAGGAATGGATTGGATGTTAGCGGAACAGGGGCATTTGCCGTTTGCAATAATACGGTGCCGTATTACCGAACCAAGTTTTGGACGTTGATGTATACGTATGCTGGTGAAGAGCTCGCCGAGGATGCGTGTGTCCTGGTCTTGCTGGTACCAAAGTGTGCGGTTTTGAAGGATTTGCCTAAAGGTGCGTACTCGAGTCATGAGTTTGCCGTTGAGGTGGAATGTTATGAGGATCCCGGAGCATTCGCGGGCTGGCTAGGAAAAAAGGGTTAAAAAGGAATTCGCGAACAAGCCAGTAATCGAACGTGGATAATAATAGTGTTAATGGAACTGTTTATAATTCCGGTGTGGTTGTAGTTGTCAAACCCCTTGTCCCGCCACGTAATGCTATTAGATAGTATCAACTGACTCATTCCCATCTACACAACTCTGGGCTAACGGACCTTACGAACCCTCAAAAGATTATGTGAGCTGCGGACTTGGCAGCGAGGTACTGGCATACTAGCGCTGCTGCACATCTATGAGAATTGGAGGCTAAAGAAGCCAAGCAAAGTAGTTGTAAATCCCTTGTCAGTTAACTCGGACAGGAGCACTGCAGGGCAAGCTCGAGACAAAGTCCGTTTACTATAACGAGGATTGGCAGCAAGTACTTGACGAGGTAATGTTCCATGTCTTTTGTCTGTTTTAGTTCTCAGATTGTCTCATATTGACGGCTTATGTCAACAACAGATCAAAGATCTCAAGCTAGTTTTCCAAAATGATAACGTCAGCGATACCGACGACCCTCAAATGGGTCCATGACACTCTGTTGTCGACGGAACAAGTAAGTAATCCAAAATCTTACCCGCCGATATCCTCCCGTTTCTTCCTTCTATACAGGAAACTTACCACCTGGATAATTGGTTTTTGTTTCCTCTTTTGACCACGAGCTCTTTCTAATCAGTCTTCCCCATTCGTCTCTCACGTACTTACACCCCTTATCGATACGACTGAAAAACCTCAGCAACCATTCATAGACCCACTTTCATGAAGGAATACGCTGGCCACTTCCAACAGTCACGGCAGATGGCCTAGATGCCTTATAGCTGTGGTTGATTGATTAAGGAAGTTAGACTTGGGTTGACCCACATGTGCTGAGGTGCTGTTGCTAGTGCCCTGGCCCTACTGTACCCTGGCCCACATCGAACCCATGACAGGTCAAACAGTCCGCTTACCAATACCAAAGCGGCTTCTGGCATCTGACAGAGAGGGTATTGAGCTTTTCATTGTCAAAGGCCACAAACCCAAAAGAACGCCATTTCTTCGGGGCGCTGGCCACTGCTCCAGCGCCTTGACAGTGCATATATTAGAAAAGTCTTAGCGGTCCATAACATTTGCAGTGGTCTTATTTTCTTACCTAGGCGAGCCCTAAGAACGCCCGCCTAATTCAAATGCCATGCGGTCTGCTACCGACGCGCCTCTAAGCGACAAGCTTGGACAAGGGGTTGACCACAGCTTAATAGAACTTCTCCGGGGCCGGCGTACTCTCCGCAGGGCCAATGACGTTGGTATACTGTCCACTCAAACATGCCATCACCGCCTCCATGTATATCTTACCCATCTTTCCACCGAGCTGTGAAGCATAATGATCATGAAGGTGTCCGACGAACTGGTAGTTGGGATGTCCGTTGTACCCCCCCTTGCTCCACAATTCCGCCACGCTGCGCCATAGGCCAATCTCCAACAGTACTACACCAAGCGAGTATACGTCATGAGTCGTTTCAAATCGACTGCGTGGTCGTCCTGTGGCATCGACGCAGTGGGGATGGCGATAGAGAAGAGCTTGTGGGGACGAGCTGTCGATGGTCTCACTGAATGCACCGGGAGCATCCGGGCGTGCGTACTCGAACCCGAGAAACAGCGGGTCGTTGAGCTGCGGTGCAGTAGCGTTGACCGTGCTAGCGCGAGGAGGGGCTTGGGAAGAGAAGATGATATTCTCCGAGCGGATGCCTTTGTGCAGCCAGCCAGCAGAATGCAGAATGCATACCGATAGACATAGCTCATAGGCCAGTCGAAAACGATCGCCCACATGGGGGATGGTGCTGCTGATAAGGGCGTCGTGAAGCGACCATGGCAGTGTGTTCGGCCCATACTCGAACACAAGACCAATACGTGAATGAAACTCGTCAGCTACGAAGCCGAGACAATGCGGCACTTGCAGGGACGGTGGCTTATAGTCTATGTTGAGAAGAACGGCGAGCTCTCGTAGCCGGTCAAGCTGCTGTTGCTTGATAGCCTCACCGAGCTGCTTGTCGTAGCACTTCCACTCAACCAACACGACCCGTGGGGCGGCGCCAGGCGTCTCGGCATAGGAAGCCATGGCGCGGTCCTGGTGCATGGGTGTTTTAGGGTGGTCAGCCTGGGGTTCAAACACAACCCGATGGCCCTCAATTTGAAGCCGCCGTTGGGCATCCAAAGACGCTAATGTCCCGGTAGCCTGCAGGCGGAGCCGTTTGGCGGCTAGCACGGCGACCGAGGCCAGGTCTGCGTACTCTGCACTGGCTACCGACAAATTGTGGATCACATCAGCTTGTTTCTGACCCGGGAT
>Ga0247763_1000803_pt1 | contig 18794 bp, 14 predicted proteins | sample UWRJL141409B4_FD_179926 | JGI IMG/M metagenome (GOLD analysis project Ga0247763, IMG submission 179926) | Plant litter microbial communities from Arlington Agricultural Research Station in Wisconsin, United States - UWRJ-L141-409B-4 | ecosystem: Environmental > Terrestrial > Plant litter >...
GTCGGAGTTGACCATGCTACGAAATAAGAAGCAGATAACATATCTGGGAGGACGCGGCAGATCAGCGGTATGGCCGTCAGCCTGTGACTCTACCCAAGCCGTGGTGGCGAGCCTGCAGCTATAAAGAAGGGTGCCATGATGGAACGCCGCGTCTTCCAGACCTACATACCGAGAGATGATGGAGGTGGTGATACTGAGGTCATTGGCGTCTCAGCCCCGATTTCATGACGAGGGAGAAGGGGCCATGAGAGAGAAGGCACTGCGAGGCTTGCCAATGGGCAAAATGGCTCGAATTACTGAATGATACCCGTTCCTCTATAGGGATACCTATCAGGCCCCTGATGTATTGTTCGCCTGTGAAACTTGACAGCAGTTGGAACTCCCCAGACAGCCCAAGTCCCACCCTGCCAGTGCATTTCATTTATTATCAACGGCTCGATGATGAGCTTTTGATGACTCGGCCAGAGAAAAGCCCAAGGGATTGATGTGGAACTTTAAGGTCTCAAATTTTAAAGCCGGACCTATATATTTTGCTTGACGCCTCACAACTTCGAAGCCACTCCCAGTTGTTTCGGTATTGCACAGAGCTCTGTTGCTGTGAACGTCCATCGATCTTCCAGGGGTGGGATTGTATCAATTTCATGAAATCCCTGCACACATGTATCTTGCACACGCCCCCATTCACGCACTCACGGCAGTCGTAAAATCTATCGCATTGTCTTCTATAGCTCTCTTCGAGGAGAGTTATCTGGCCGTACGAAAGGCATTCGTTGGCTCTCCGTTGATGCTCTATGAGTACCAACGTCCGACCAACCACCTGCGCCAGAACCCATACAGGAACAGTCATGTATGTATGTTACCAAAGAGTAAAAAACAACAACTTTGCGGGTTTGAGTATCAAGGCGAAAATCGGCGTTATTTCCGTCCTGTTGGGGAATAGAAAAGAAGATCACGGTGAAGCCCAAGATCGGAAGGGGGAAAAATGGAAGGATCAAAAAAAAGGAGGGGGGTAGCAGCACCGTCTGGAGCTTCTATCAGAGATGCGTTGATGCGGTAGAGCCTCTTTACAAGCGCGCAGGGAGCGGAAACACTCCTCCGTTTGGGGGACCATTATCGACCGGCGAGACGGAGTCAACTATTTCCTTGAGGATTCGTCCCGGCCAGTCATCTTCCTCGCTCAGGTCAATGATGGGGATTCTGCCCCCTTTCACGATGAAATTCGCATTGTCGTGGGTCAGGTTAGGCGGAGAGCCACCGCGAACGTACCCAATCAGCTTACCCGGAAAGTGGCTGGGCTGCGGAGTTGGTGTACGCCACCCACTTTTGGGCAGAGAAGTTGAGTGCTGAGAAGAATTCTGTTCTTCTTCAGCAACCAGTGTCATTCTCGTGTCCTGCACGGAGACTTGATCATCGCGGGCGCCGTGCTCGCCCTTCCTTTCGTCATCCCAGAGATCCCAAGAACAAGCTCTTTTACACTCTCGGATCCAGACATTTTGCTTGTTTCCCAGCAGTTCCATGATCTTCGGGTTATAAGGGGGTTCTCGGTGCAAGCTTTTCTGGGAAACTCCAAGCTCAATTGGAGGAGCTACAAGCTCCTCTTTCTGGCCATTTTTGCCTACCACCCCAGCGACCTGTCCCATCGAATGCTTCTCAAAGGCATCGTACACTGACTGGGGGCAGCCTTCGCGCTCAAAGCGATCCCATTTGGTTCTGAACCCTTCAGAAGCAGAATACTGATTGAGCCAGTCTTGAAACTCCAAACTGGGCCCGAAGCCATCTTCCTGCTGGCGGCAGTCCTGAGATCCCATCGGTGTGTCTGCGGAATCCTCCTCGTAGGCGGAGAGTCTTCCATCTCGGCTTCCGGCTCTCGGGCGCAGATTCAATTTGGATGGCGCCCAGTGATCCCGCCGAGGCGACGACCGACGTTGCCCGGCCTTGAAGGTCCTTTTCCTGGACCTTGTGTCCGGCGCGGGGGACTTGCCGCGGAGAGGTTCGGGTCTTCGAGATCTCGACCGTTCTCGTCGGTCTTTAGCCGAGCTTCTTTGACGCCGACCTGTCCTTAGGCTGGGAGACGCCGACGCCGACCGGCCTACCCAATCCTCCGGACTCCAGCTGCGTTCACGGTCAATGAGCTCCCCCATGTAGTTGCGATCTCGATACTTCTCTCTGCTTTTGGGAGACAGATTCTCCCAAGATACGCCATTACACCATTCTAAGATCCTCTTCACGTAGATGGAGTCACGGTGCTTGGGGTTCTGAGGGCACACGACGATGTAGTGACCAGGGCGTTTACAGATCTTGCAGAGATAGTCGGGAGGTGGTGGCCTGTCAAAAGTGTGATCACTGTTTGTTGGACAGAACCGGATAAAATGGCCTATTGTGTACTGATTAGCCAGAGAACCAAAGGAATGCTCATCAAAGGGCACCTACCTGGTCGCGTGCAGCGTTTGCAAATATAGCCGTCAGGGGGCTTTGGCCCCAGGGGCGAGAATCCCACTAGCCGCTTCCCAGGGACAGTTTCCTCTGGCTCTTTCTCTGTGCAGTTACTGGGAGTTGAGATGACCTCCGGCCCCTTGTCGTCGATAGGCTTCTGCGGCATTTTGTCTAGATACTTAGTAGGGATTGAGATGGCCGCTGGTGGCTTGCCAGGGGCTGATCCCTCGGGTGCCTTCTCCACGTAGCTGCGAGTGTCCGCCTTGGATTTGCCACGGACCGGTCTCTCTGATACCTTCTCTGCATATGTACGAGAGGTCCGGATGGCTGCCGATCGCTTGCTAGGAATTGACCTCTCTAATGACTGCTCTCTGTAGCCGCGATGGGCTGGGATGGCCACCGGTCGACTGCTGGGGTTCAAGTTCTCCAGCACGTTGTGTTGTGTGGTGATTTCTCTGTTTAAACGGCTCTGCTTCCCGATCACAGAACCCGCGCGATGCGCATCGAGATCGCCAATGACTTTGTTGGCCCTCTTTCTCTTTGCTGGATCAAATCTACCTCCCATACGTACGAGAGCGTTGGCGCCAGTCAGGAACGACAAGTCCCCGACGCTCTCATCATCTGAGCTGATTTCAACGATAGGCCTTTCCCATTCTTCAACGTCAATGACATCCCGGGTTTGCATCAGCCTATCGGGATGCATATTGCCATGCTCCGTGGCTGTGTTGCCTCCAGGGGGGTCTGTGTAGATCAACCTACAAGCCGGTTGGATAGGAGTAATCGGGCCCCGAATGTGAGGCTTGAGAATGCTCGTGATTTCGACGTGGGCTAAATCGAGTCGGCGGGAACTAGAGGGCTCTAGCAAAGTGTGTTCGCTTTTCCAGGCGTGGTATTCTCTAAGAATCTCCTTGGGCTCGAAGCCGCATTTGGCTGCCAAAGTAGTGCACCATGCGTGGATCTCGCTGCGGAAGGCCTCGCCATTTGAAGCATCAATCATGCCTAGGCGGTTGTTCAGCCAAGCGTAGAAGATACCGAGACGTCTCGATTCCGAGATTATGTCTGGAATTCTGCGGCGGACCAGGCCAACAAGTTGCTGCAGAGGTAGGCCAAAGTCTGCGATGCCGAGCGCAATGAGGTCTTGTCGAAGGCGATCCGGGTGATCCATGTTGTTGTCATTGCTGGGAATGAGGATCTGAGCTTCGTTTGTAGTTTGGGAGACCCTGGTGGACTCCTTCATGGGGAGTTGTTGGAGATTGCTTGAGGTGCGCAGGCCCAAACATACCCTTTCAGACTCTGTCGCGTTTGTGTACTCCATGCCCCCGCCTGCTCTTTCCAAAGTAATTCAAGCTGCGACAAACAACTTCGTGGGCTGGAGGCCAGAGGTTGATGGGCCTTCAAACAGTACTGGAACCTTCCCAGCGGTTCTGTTTTTCTCTGCCCCGGTGCTTGTCGGACCCGGTCGCCAATTAGCGTGATGGGTGAGAAGTGATTCTTGAGAAGACTGGTGTTGAATTGCACAAAAAAACACTCACTCCGCTTGTCCAGGGCTCCTTCCCTCACGCCTCACAACCACACGCGTGCTCTGCGCGTACGTACCTTCCAAATTCAGTTGGCCTACCGCAGCCACCTCAGTTACATCTGTTCCAAATGTCTTCTTGTGAAGGTGCCACTCAAAGATACCCAATGCCTGCTCTGAGAAATTGCGGTTTTAAGTTTCCACACCCATCCATAACATCTTCTCTTCGAGTCGGCAAGTTTCCCTGTCGGGCTGTTCAAAGGGGTCTCTGAGGGTTGCTAAGCTGTAGAGCACCGCGCGTAAAATCATTCAGGGGACAGACTGTACGTCCCTTTCCATTGCTTATCTTGAATATGCTTTCTACCTGTGAAGGCCCCCTTCTGTAGATCATACAAAGATGCTAAGGCATTGTGTGCCAAATACAAGGTCTGCAACGTTCACCTCAAGCAATTAAATTTTCTTGCTAAGTTGTTGTAATGAACCTTTCTTAGTGGAAGATACACAGTCTGGCCCTTAAAGGACTACTCACACGGTACTTCCAACTCGGCAGATGGAGACCCCAATTACTGGCTCGTCGTCCGTTCTAACAGCCCTCCTGTTATTTATTTCCTGTAAAAACTCCTGCTCAATACTAAATCAAGTCTGGCCTGACGATCTCTCACGGGGTTGGCAAACCGCTCTTGCAACGGGTGGAGGAGTTCTTTCAGGAGCGGGACCAGAGCACCTAAGTATTTAGGGGTTGTGTTATCCCCCTTTCTCTTCATCTCACCGCAAACTAAGTCTGGAGTGGCCCGCTTTCTCATTTCTGCGGGCGAAACATTTGATGCTGAATCCCCTCTTACACACACCATCGAAACATCTAGTAACATTCCGCAAGGGATTTCATCAAACGCCGCCACAGAAATCGGCCGAATGCTAACAAAGAGCTATGAATCACTGAATGATAGCTATAGAGCTCCGTTTCCCTTACCTCTTTAATGCTGCAAATCGTTTTGCCAACTCGTCCACGTCAGGTATGCCATCCGCAATACCGCTCTTTGTCTCGGCCTTCTTGGTGACAGTCAGGTTGGCCAGCTTTTTGTTTGGCTTTAGCTCCATCGAGTTCAAGGTTACCCTTGGATGAATGTTGTCAGTTGATGGGCTCGGGGGGTTGACGTGAAGAGGACTGCCCGGCCCAAATGTTTTTGGAGGCGTGGCTTTGCTCAGCTCCGCGCGAGCCTCGACTTTGTCATCATCCACATCACCAGAGGGGAGCGGCGCCTCGAGATTGCTCTGGGCCTGGCCGCCGCTCGGATTCTCGTCATCATCCCCCACGAAGTCTGGGGGGTCGCCGAGGTCCTGGTCAGGCCCCCTCGGCCAGCTCACACCGTATGCTCGAGCGATCTCTTCCAGGTATCCAGCTACGAGCTCGGGCTTGGGTGGCGTGACGCTCAACTTCTTGACGACCTTCTCTGAAACCCTCCCGTCTGTGTTTTCCATGGCTTGGTGGACAAATTCTTTCCCAAACTTCTCGGCTAACAAAACCCGAACCTGTTGGAGCTCCTTGATTTCGGTCTTGGGGGCAGCATAGATGATGCTTTTTACGGCCTCCTCAAGGCCAGCATCACAAATTGGTGCCTCGAGAAGACCGGCTCGCGCAAGTAGGAGCTCGCAATACAACTCAAGAATCTCGTGGAGCTCGTTGATGATATCGGAGCGAATGATGTTTTCGACGCGAATCGTGGCCGAATCGACCTTGCCTGCTTCGAGAAGTTGGGCCATGAGCCGACGTTGGTTTTTGGCAAGCGCTTCGTCCCGTTTCTGGACCATGCGCAGCCTTGCAATGGCTAGTTTGAGCTGGACTTTGACTTTTGCCTAGGTTGTCAAACGTGAGCTTTCGTCACAGTGACGGAACTTGGAAAGGGGCCGTATCTTACCACAAGGGCAAGAGAGGTGTTGGGCGGAGGCATATTCCTGAAGCAGGTTCTATTGGTGAAATAGAAGGTTACGTGACAGTAGAGGAATGAACAGAGTGCCCGACAGAGGACGTTGCGATGTGGTGTACGCGCGGCTGAGCTTGTGTGGGGTTCCTCGCGGGGGATCGCGGGGCATCCGCTTATCGTTGTTAGTGACATCCCCCAAGAAAGCCAGGGTATTAGGTCCTTGGCATACATCACGTGATAGTGTAACACTCCAACTTCAACAACAGCCCAATCTTCATGATTGACTTACTTTTGACAGTCATCTTCACAACCACTTCCTTTTTGGGCCCTATCTTACTTAATTAAAGGTTTTGTTTCAAGGCTGCTGTATCAATATCAAAATGGCGGACAAAGACAAACAGTACAAATATCGGCAGGAGATCCAGCAGGTACGTTTGGGTGCTCTTTCGACATATAAGGGCTTTGAGAATCGCCGTCGTCAACAAGTGTTGGGGGCTTTCAACTGGTGCCGATATGTGTGGTTATGGTGTGACGGACTGGATGTGTATGGCTCGAGTGGATTGCTCGATGAATAGGGTGGACTCCCGAGCGCCGATCAGAACGAGGACGAGGACGACAGTGATGACGATAACGGCAATGGTGACGACCAACGGGCCACAACAGGCTTCTTTTTGGATCCTACATTCCCTCCTCTTGGCTTTCTAATGGAAGAAGGGCTTTTCCTCTGGATACACGGGCACGAAGTTGATTGCTAAAAGAGGACCCGCCCCTTACGATGTTGGCACTGTTGTTTTGTCCCAGGGACGAGCAATTATCCTCGAAAATTGAGCGGCGGGTTATGGTTTCGCCGCAGAGGCATCGTGAGGCCCCAGGCCAGACACCATGGGCCCACTAACCGTGCTGCTTTCCACGCGTACCTGCCATTGTTTGGGAGTGATTGCTCTGGGAAAATTATCTAGTCAAATTTTCCAGTCTGCAACTCGGCGAAGCCCTACAACCTCGCACATACTGAAATTCCCCACTGCGGTCTTTCTACCATCCTACCAATTCACTACAACTCGGCGCCGACCTTCTTCTCAACCATCGCCGAGCAATTTGGTGAGACCCTCAATTCTTTATCGCCGAGAAGCAATACACCACTCTTCTCCCAAGGAGTATCCCCCCTTTTCCACCTACCTCTTCCCCTACCTATACCTCTTTCACGCCAGTTCGGCGTTGTGCCACTGCCTTCATTTGCGAGGTGGCAGAAGGATCTGCTGCGCTTCGCTGAGTAGCTACTCCACCGAGCTTACAAGCATTCGCGGGTAATACAACACTTCAGAACTTGTTTCAGCATCATTGTCGCAATGCCGGCCAAGAGACCCAACCGCAGCAACAATGGGCGCCAGCGCTGCAAAGACGAGGACACTCCAGCCAAGCCTCAGTCGAAACGGTCTTGCACTCGGGAGACAGAGACAGCACCAACCGCAGATCAAGAGGTCAAGCCCAAGCCTCAAGATAAACAGCAGCCTGTGCAACAAGCACCCATTGTTGTCGGCAGCCAGCTGTTAAAATCGAGCCAAAATGGTCCCAGACTGTCTACAGAAGTCCCGGTTGCTTCTGAGTCGGTTGCTCGCCTGCCTTTCGTAGGCCACCTTCCGTCATTCGACCCCTTTGTCAACAGCAGCACCGGCATGAACTATGGTATGAGCCATGGCATGAACCAGATCATCATCGACGATAGTCCCAGTCCCATCCGTCCCAGGACCCGCCGTCCCAATGTCAACCCTGACCGTGGCTACCCTGACCCTGGCCACCCTGGTTTTGTGAATGATATTCACAACCCTAACAACCCGTTCGGCAACTATCCAACTGGTAGCAGCCAGCTCGCCGCCCCTAGTGGGTTCGCTTCCACTAACCAGTTCGCCAGCAGCAACCAATTCGCTGCCAACAACCAATTCGCTGCCAACAATCAGTTCGCTGCCCACAGCCAGTTCGCCGCCAACAATCAGTTCGCCGCCAACAATCAGTTCGCCGCCAACAACCAGTTCGCCGCCAACAATCAGTTCGCCGGCAGCAATCAATCCGCTGCCAACAATCAGTTCGCCGGCCACCGCCAACTCGCTCCCAACAGCCAGGTTGCCAGCCAGTTCGGGTTCCAGAGCCATGAATCCAACAACCGCTTTGGTCTTAGACGCCAGGTCAACAACTTTGACAATGGACCATATGGCCTTGGAACGTCCTACGACAATTTTAGCGACCCCTACTACTGTGGAAACCTCATGGGCCCGAGCAGTGTTTGCCCACCTACAGGCTATCCTGCATCTATGAACAGCTCCTGTAGACCCTCAATCCCGGGCTATGCTGGGAATAACATGAATAACTCGTACTTTGGCGAGAACATCAACACCAACGCAAGCTACAGAGGGGATTCCGCCAGTACCAACATGTACTTCAACCCCATGCCTGCTGCCACTGTAGCCCCTGTGGCCCCTGTGGCCCCTGCTGCTCCTGGGCGAAGAGCGGCAACCCAGCCCCAGTACGTTCTGCAGTCTCTCGCCCAGTGGGATGCTAGCGGTCCAGCCGGGCACCGGGTCCCCTCTTTGTATCTGCCATATGAACTTGGTGCCAGTCTTCAGGCAAATGCCATGGCCGCCTTTGTTGCTCCTCCTGTGATGGGACCCCCGACAACAGAGCTTCCTCTGCACCATCCGGTTCCGCAATATCCAATCCCACGACAGATTTATCAGGGGCCCGTGGATGAGATGGGGCAAGGCGCGCAGGCACCTCGCCGGGGTGCATTAGTTGTGACGGCGGGTGGATCCCCGGTCAGAACGAGATATCCCACTGTTCCGAGAAAGACAGCGAGACCGCCGTATTTCTACCCTCCTAACATGGACGTGTTTTCAATTGCTGGTATTCCCATCTTTGAGGATGAGGACGGCGAGAAAAGAGAACAAGAGAAAGAGAACGACGAGGACCAAGCCGCCAACACGCTGGGCTCTGATTTTGGCAATCTGCGGGGCGGCGGCAATAGTGACAATGGCTACGGCGACCTTGGAACACGCACCCGCGCAGCGGCAAACTGTGTGGGCTCCGCAACTCTCTTCACGCACGATAGTTCTGAACCTGTGGTCCCACCCTATTCGCCCTTGTCCGACGCTGACACTGGATTGCGCGACCGCCCCGCTTCCTTGTCACCCGACTACAACTTTTGGCTCCATTCCTCTGCGTACGCTGATTCCACGCCCGAGGCTGGTGCCAGCTCCACGACTTCATTTGAATCTCTCCCCGAAATCCCTGGACCTGATCTGGAACTCTGCAGAGCAACATATGAGGCTCCTACCGAGATTCAATCAAGCCCTGCTGCCTCGCTTGGATGCAGTCCCGATCTCATAGCTACCTCCAACTCTCTTGCCGAGCTTGATGATTCCAGTCCCAAGCTCATGACCACCGCTGGCTCTTCTTCTTCTGCGGTAGACCTAACCAGTGTTATGTCGGGAGGCGATTCCCTCATGGGTGATGCCCAAGCGGACATCGCCCAAGGACAGCCCAGCTCCGAGCCGTCGTTCAATGAACTCGCAAAGAGCTTTCTTGAGATTTTTTCTGACAGATTCCCTCAGATGATGTACGTCTCTGGCGAAACCGGAGAGCCTTCGGTTGAAACGACTGGAATCATTGAAGACATTGTGCGACAGCAAGTAGTTGAGATTGTAAGTACCACCAACACATTTGCCGACGCAGAGCAGAGCTGACGTGTCACGATCACAGCTTCGCAGTTGCACCGAACTTGCAGCTCGCCGGGGATCCCGATCAATCACTATCAATGATTTAATCTTCCAGATCCGTGACGATGCTCCTAAGGTCTCGCGACTCCGCACTTTTCTGTCTTGGAAGGACGTGCGCAAGAACGTCAAGGACTCGGATGACAAGGGCGGCGAGGCAGATCTCGGAGCAGGAGAAGATCCTGTCGGTGGCGTGGTGCCTGGCGGACCCGTTGATGACACGGCAAAAAAGAACAAGAAATCTAAAGTTGGCCTTCCTTGGGAGCCGTTGTCCTTCTACAGTGTTGAGGTCCCCGAGCGTGAGGACGAAGAAGATGAGGAAGAGGAGGAAATGAACTACATCACGCTTCAGCGACTTCGCAAGGCGGATGAGCGCACCAAGGCCATGACACGTGAAGAATACGTAACGTGGTCCGAATTTCGCCAGGCTTCGTTCACCTACCGCAAGGGCAAGCGTTTCCGTGAGTGGGCGGGCTTTGGCCTCGTCACCGACAGCAAGCCTTCTGATGACATTGTCGACATTCTCGGCTTCCTGACCTTTGAGATGGTCCAAACCCTTACCGAAGAGGCCCTCAAGATCAAGGACTACGAGGATCTACTCAAGGAGCGCACTGGAGAGACCGCTGGAACTAAGAAGCGCAAGCTCGCCCAAGGCTTGTTTGACCCTCCCAGCGAGGGACGCACCCCTGTCGAACCCCGCCACGTTCAGGAGGCCTTCCGCCGTCTCCAGCAGCGTCCCAAGAAGACGAGAGCCATGCTCAACGGCACCCGTCTGCAGCAGCATACCACCCTCAAGCTCTTTTAAACACGTCACAACCTTGGATGACGGAAGTCGACAAACCATGTTCGCCATAGTTAGCGAATGGATAGCAACCAGTTGACACGAGAACACTTTGGGGAACGGGACTTTGCTTTTTGACAAGGCGTTTTCGATGGCTACCTATCTAGGATGGACGGATAGCTGGCTCACCGAGAGATTTGGCGAAAAGGAGTTAAAGGGGTTAGAGAAAAGATAAGAAATGATACCCGTCTTTTGGGGTTGAAGGGGGGGGTTTTTTTATATATAAAAAAACGGCCTGGTTAAGCGCATTCTCGAATGCAATGCCATGCATTGGTTCAATCACCAACGTATGGCAATTGCATTCTTTGCCTCTTTTCTGACTGGCTATCCCTTCGCTGTTGAGCTTTGCTCCAACAGACCTTTTCCGGTATGTAGATATACCTGTACTTGGGGTCCTCTAGCAGAGGAAACTGGACTTTGAAATTCAAATGCTCTAGATAAACCATGGACTATTTGTGCCGGTTTCAAGTGTTACCCTCGTGGCGCGTTTACAGTGGTAGGGTATACATTGTCAAAGTCATGGAGTACCATGATTTGATCTGGCCTTGCCATCCGGGTTCAAACAACCAAGGACGACAGGGCATGGGAAGTCTCACACCTGCTTGTCCATGGACCGGCGATGCTCAATGGTATATTCTGTTGCCGTTTGGGAAATCGAGCTTAGATGGCTTAGCAAACCAAACAGCTTTCATATTCACATTTACTTGCTCTGAGGATGTTTAACATCTAAAGTCTGGGCAAGTCGAACCCTTCCCCCCTCCAACCCCACAACACAATATAATGCCCGGCTAACATATTCCACTCCTCTATCTCATCCAGCATCTCTAACCCATTCAGCCTCTCTTTCTCCTCCTCTAACACCCACCTCTCCCAGATGGTATCGATGGTTAAGTTCCTGACCGGATCAAACCCCAATTTCAACATCCTCAACTTTTGAGCTTCCTCATCCTGAAACGCCTCAAGCGTCGGCATGCAGATCCCCTGCGCTGCAAGGTTTGTCACCATCACCTGTCCAAATGCATCTTGGGGCTTGATGGGCTCGTAGATTACCGCGCCAAGAGATGGAATACGCGAGGTGAAATATTCCAGTACAGCCTGGGATTCTGGGACTGTGAGGTAGCAGAGACAGCACTCGGAGAGGACGAGAGTCGGAAGAGACGGGTCAAGCCCAAAGAGGGCGGGAGGGTCGGCACTGGCGAGGGAGCGGAGATCGAGACCGTGGAGAACGAGGCGGTTGGTGGGTGTGGTTTTTGACTGGGCCTCAAGTTTGTGGAGGATGATGGATACGGCATCATGCGATCCCGGGGTGTCCGTAGCCACCTCAGCCCGGAACTGGGGCGCAGTAAGGACATTATGCTGTTTCCTGTCTACTGTTTCGGGAAAGTCGAGCTCGTGGTAGACGACACCGTGGTGCTCGTCTGAATAAAAGAGACGCAGGGGGCGTGTGTCCGTACCGGCACCTAGGGACACGATCTGCCGCCTCCTCCCGGCGGTTGAGGTAAGAAAACGGTCGACGATGGTGTCGATGGCAGTAGTGCGCGCATACGTGCCTAATCCGGAAAGGTCAGCGGCTGTGTTCGATAATACTGGCTACCCCATGTTGTGGGTTTGGGGCTCTGGAGTTCAGGGGAAGGCACCTCGGTTGATGATAGGAAGTCTGCGTGTTACTGGGTTTTCGCCCTGTTTTACAAAAATCTTGGCAAAGGGGTCTCGGAGGTATCCAAGCTCGACGGCACTCAAGCGAGCCACAGCGGCGGATGTGTCGGTACCGCGAATAGTGGCATTATTTTGGCTAGAAGACCCAGACTCGGCGGTGCCCAGAGTTGCGGGGTCACCCCCACGACGTTGACCCCGTCCCCTTCCCCTGCCACGGGGACGGCCACGGCCGGGCCCGCGCAGCGAGAGGAGGTTGGGGATTGCCGGCGCCGCCATTGGTATGTCCGTCTTCTCCGACATTTCCAGGGAGTTGTTGTGTGGAACTAAGGATCGAAAGACAAAAAGGTTGGGGTAAATGCGGTACCGGCGACACAAAAGTATGTCAATTCTTGAGATGGCAACTCAAATACAGAAGGTGAAGGACTGGAAAGCTGGTAGGAGAATTTCGCAGGCCATGAATCTCCATCCCGGCGCGCGCCCGAAGCTGAGCTCAAGCTCAGGTCTGGCGGGGGCAGCTGCCCCGCCACTTGAACTGTTATCGATACGGGGCCGTTGACGTCGGCATGCGGGGCATCTCGACTTGCAGCACTAGCGCAATGACAAGCATGCAGCAGCCATCTCAACTCTTGGGGAGTCTGTTGTGGACAAGGCAACACCAACACCTGTATAGGTCGTATTCCAATAAATGGGAGCAAACTTCCCGGCAACTCCTGGCCTCGTTGGCTGTTCATCACCTGCACCCTGATTCTTGGCACAGGTCTGCCAGCCTGGACAAACAACCTCGTGCCAAATAAATTCAGGCATCACATGGACTGTGCACATTCACACCCCTGCTGTTCGCAGATTTGTATGTCTTTTCACACTTCGAGGTACTTGGTAGATGCTTGGAACAATTATGAAAGCATCCAACAGCGGGCTCGTGTCGGTTCCTGGCAATAGGTATCAGTCGGAGCCCCATTGAGAGACAACCTTGATATTTCGGTCTTGCCAAATTTCTGCCACTTAAGGGCTACAATTAGAGGCTTGACCACGCTCGGGAGGTGGAGATACGGAAGTTGGCGATCGAACCTGCCCGTAATGTGCAAGGCCGCTCTGTGTCCGCGTGGCACGCTGGGGCTGTGCAAGAGCATCATTGGTCAGGCATGTCCTGTTTGTCTCGATCATCCCACTTCTCATCCTGGGCGTTGCATTTGCTGCCTTGAGCGTTATCGTGCACAATCCAGCCCCTGAATGGGTGTTAGTCTGGGACATTGGTGGACAGTCAACAGTGACAGCTGCGAAGCTATTTGCGAGGTATCAAGTTAAGTATTTAGGCCTCTGTTTTAAATTCCGGGCCTTCAGTTCTTTTTTCAAGGCGCTGATTTAGATTGTTGAAGCCCTAGTTTCTTGTACTACTGCCTAGATAGCCACGCGCTAGCAGTGTTGGATTGTACAGTCCAAGATTGTTCGCGTAGTACTTTACGGCTTAGCTGTAGCCTGTGGATCAAAACTTTTTCCACCCTTGAGGTGTTGATGATGGAAACTTGAGACCTCAGTGAAGAGGTTCAAGACCTTATCGAGTATATCTCGAGGCCTTGAATATTGGAACTAAGGCCTAAATATTCTACCTTAACCCGCTGCAGAACAGCTTCCCAACTGTTCATGTGCTGCACATACCCATCCTCGATATTCACCAAGTCGCATGCTAACAATCTTTTAGGGGTTGGATTGTACTGTGTACCTGTTGACTAACTATTCGCTTCCCCGCCGTTCGGTCCCTGCGGCTGAGCTCCAAGGCGCATCCCGGAACGCCCCTTGTCTAGGGGTGTTTTAAAGGTCGAGCCATCCGTCGTATTCGCCATTCCTTCTGCTCTCTCAAGTCAACTCATTGCCAATCCTGGCAGCGTCGGCGACAGCGATATTGATCATCGGATCTTGCTTTTATTTCCTTTATTAAGCTGAACCCCGGAAACCGTCGTCTAGGACATTTCCCTCGCGTCCCGTCTTCCTTGAACGCGATCCGCCATCCCGATTCCCCACTTCGGCAGAGACGAGGCTGATCGCCAACAGTCGTTACGATGTTGCAGCAGGCCAGCACCGTGGGCTATGCCCTCAAGAAGCGTTTTGTCGAAGAGCCAGTGAACCTCGCGTTTCCAGCGTGGGCAGGCTTCATTGTGCTGGGTGATATCCTCGTCTTCGTTCCCATCTTCATTTTTGTGAGTGCATGCATGCGATGCCGAAGCATCCGAGGTTGGCTGGGGCTATCGCTGACCTACCCATCTAGGTTTTCTATACCCTAGGCGCAATTTTCCCTACTCTTGCTATCATCGAAGACCCGAACCCGCCTGCGTACGAGCCTGTTGCCCTCGATGAGTCGGCCGATCAAGGGCCCGACAGTTCGCGACCGAGCAAGCCCATCACATCCTCGTTCCGCGCCACCCGCCGCCTCGTGGGCTCCATTGCCGGTTGGAAGTCTTACTTCCGCGGTATGAGTGCCTTCATCGTGTATGCGCTTAGTTCGGGCATACTCGAGAACGTCTTCAAGGGCATTGTACCCTACCTCCCCATCGGCTCGTTGATCGCCCCGCTCGCCCTCACGCAGATCGTCGCTGCGTGGACCCACATCGTCATTACAGTTCCGAGCGAGAGGAAGTGGTACCAGCGCCTCCCACCTTTTAAGAAAACGTTCGAAGCCACCTGCTTCCCCATTCTTGCTGTTTGGCTAGCCAACGCCATCAACGTGGCCCTTCCCGCCTTCGTTGGCAAGCTTCTCGGGATCAGCTGGCCATCAGATCCCGAGGGCGGCAACCCCAACCAGAATCCGTTCGATCCCCACCTTATTTGGAAGTCTCTGATTGTCGTTTTTCTTGTGTTCTTCATCCGCCTCACTATCGCCCTCCCCGCTGAGGTGCTGCTTGTTCGTGTCCAGGCTTCGCTTTTGCCGCCCGACGAGGAGCCCATCATTCCTTTCGACCGCTCTTTTGGCGGCAGAGTTGATCCTGTTGTCGTCACTGGCAAGGGCTTCGTCTCGATGAAGGATGCGTTGCAGACCTTCCCTCGCGAAAGCTGGATCCGCCTTTACAAGCTCTATGCCAAGGTGGTGGGCATTACCTTTGGCACATACAGTCTTTTTATCGCAGTCATTATTCCCGAGATGATTCTCATTATCGCCGGGTCTACCAAACTGCCGCCCGGAGACGGTTCTTTCTAGTCGCAAGGAGGATTTCGAACCGGATCATAGAATCTTGATCATTGAGGGTGGACAAGCTGACTTTTATTGTCCAAATGAATGTGGGAAGGGCGGTGCTTCTTATCTCCTATGTCTGTAACCGACTATTTTTCTCTCTCTCTGATCTTTGAAAGTTGTCGAATTCTCTCTGGTCAATGTGGTTCAAGGTTGCCCCGAAGGGTTCTCCGAGACTGTATAGGAAGCGCTCGCAACCCTTGATACCAGGTTCGTGGTAGTGAACCGTATTTTGGCCTGCCTGAATCTATATCTTCAGCGGAATCATCAGCTGCTCTCCTTCTTAACATGCTTCGTCAGCTGGTCCAGTGACATCTTGCTTCCACTCAATATGCTCTTCACAAGAGAGCAAACACAATTGCATCCACGAAACCCAACACAAGTTATCAGAGTAGTCGTCAGTGTCCAGAGAGAAGAGAACCACATGTGGACGTCTGCCACTCTCTTCGCCCTCTTCATCTTTCTACCTGTTAGCTATGACCAACGCGCCTGTCTACCTTCCTGTCTTTTGGTGTATCATACCCGGGATTAGTTATAAAATACTTTCCCAATATATATACCTTGCCTTTGACAAAATAAAAGGAACGAAACCTACACCGGCCCGATCGAAGACGGACAACATGATAAACAAGTCCGTACGTAGCAGTATGGAGGACAAGATTTTCTTCTCTAGAAAAAGAATGGTTGGGGGAACCTGGTTCTTTATAAGAAAGACGGAGAGAAACAAACAAGGGGCGAGGCCAAACAGAGAAGAGCGGGATTTTGGGGAGAGAAGGGTTGGGTATAACTTAAAGCCGCAAATGTTCTGCACAAATGTTCTGTACCTGGGTGATCCGCCGTCCCGTTCCGTCCCACCCCATCCCATTCGCCATTATCGTCAAGGAAGAGGTCGTTGCCCATGACAATCGGATCGATTCCCTTTGCTTTTGGTTCGTTCAGTTCTCGCTTCCAACCTAGACCGGACCAAGTCATGCCACAGCGCCCCCTTTGACCATCTATTTGTTTTCATGCGCGCGTGACATCAAGACCTCTGGGAGAAGAACCAGCTGTTCCTCTTATTTTCCGTCGGGTTCTGCAGGCTCGCCACAGTGGGATTGACTGCTGCAACCTCGCCTCCTCCACGCAGGGGCTTCGCAATCCGGCTGCCGATACTGAAGGCGCCGATGCCGGTGGGCGAGTTCAAGCCGCGAGTGCTACCTGCCTTGGCAGCCTCCAGACGGTCCTTGACGGCCGCGAGCTGGACCTCAAACCTAGACAGCAGTTAGGACTTATCAAGGCAGAAAAGTGTGAGGACACGTACTTGTGGTTGGCTTGAGCCATCTTCTCTTGGCTCTCCTGCAAGAGGCTCTCGAGACTCTGGATCCGCTCGTTTCGCGCATTCAACTTGCGCTCGGCTATAGCCACCTCCTTCTTGAGAAGTGAGTTTTGCTCCACCAGTTGCTTCTGGATTAGGGTGAGTTGCTCGAGATTGCGCTCCAAGAAAGCCATCTTCTTTTGCTGCGCGCGGTTGTTGCTACTCCGCAAAACATTGTTATACTGCTCGCGGGTCTCGTCCAGAGATATCTCAAGCTCTACAACGCGCTCGCACCGATCCTGCAAGTCACGCATCAGGTTCTTCTTCATTGTGTCGAACTCAGCAAGAATCTGCTGCACCGGCTTGCCGTTGGACATGGGCACGGTTGCTGCTGTTGCGCCGCTGGATTTGACGCGCCGCTGAAGGTCATCGACCAGCGCCTTAAGCCGGTCGTTTTCCGTCTTTTTGTGGGCGATGTCGGCCTTGAGTTCCTCAACTAGCTCGACCTGGGCGCCTGCTTTATCTGAGAGTGTCTTGGCCAGACGCGCCTTGATCTCTTCTTTGTCCTCCTCGCCGAGGCTGCGCGTGAGAAGATCCTCGTGCTCCTGTTGCAGAGCCTCTAACCGGGTCTCAAGATCGGCTCGCTTCCGGGCTTCTGCCTCATTCGACGCCGCACTGAATGATGCGAGTTCAGCTTGTCTCACAAAACCCTGCGTTTCGAGCAGCTTGTCCTTGAGCGCCTTCAGTTCGTCGGGCGGGACAGGATCACCCGTGGAGCTCATCTCGTACAGAGAATCTACCCGAGCGATGACATCGGCCACTGATCGTTCGTTCTCGCTGAAAACGTCTCCGCTGAGGTCGAAGCCTGCCATCATCTTGGCCATCTTCTCGGCTTTCTTCTTTTCCTTCTCGTCGAGTGCCGCACTGGTCTCCTTGGCGCCCATCTTCATATCGAGAATCTGCCGTCTTACCTCGTCCAGCTCGGCCGTGAGTTCCGAGTTCGCCTCTTTCAGCCCGTCCATTGTGATTTGCGCCTCTTTGTTCTCGTAGGCTAATCTCTCGATCTGCAGCTTCACCTCACCAGCTTCACTGAGTAGCTTATCGTTCTCCTTGCCAAGCCTGCTATCGTGGTCCTTGAGCGTTGCTAGCTCTTCCCTTGCCTCCCGAAGTTGCCGCTCGATATTGGCAGCCAGAGACTCCTTCTCGGCAAGCTGGTCTTGAAGCTCATTCTCGCGCCGCAGGAACTCCTCTCGCTCATCCTTCTCAAGTGGTAGGCTGGGCGTACCAGCCCTCTCAGAGATGGCTGGCGTCTCCGCCCGGCTGTCAGGCAGTAGCCTAGAGGGTGTTGAAGGCCTTGCCGATCTTGACTCTGACTTTGTCGTGCTTCTAACAGCCAAAGCCTGTACCCACTTCTCCTTGGGCACTACTTCTCCGCCACGCCACAACTGTAACTCGGTCTCCAAATTCTCAATGTACGTCTCAAATGTGAGAATTTGAGTCTGAGATTTCTGAAGCAGCGACTTCAATTCGGCCGGGCTCAGTTCGGCGTTAACCTTGGCCTTATTCTTAATCGACTTGGCTCTCATGCCGAAACGCAACGTGCTCAGCGTCTCGGCATCGTTGTAGCTGCTTGGTGAGCAGTTTATGATCAGTGTTGTCCGACTGTTGCCTCCTAGCGACTCTTGGAGGATGCGGGTAAGTTTGGAGTCTCTATAAGGAATATGAGACGATTTGCCGTCTGTCAGAGCGTTGATGACATTGCCCAGCGAGCTCAAACTCTTGTTGATCTTCTTTGCTTCTTCCAATACCTGTCCACTAGCTCCTGTCTTGCCGACTTTCTCGCTGCCGGCCAGATCGACCAAAAACAGCCGGCCACTTTTCATGGAGTCCGTTTCCACATTTTTCTGTGTGATTGTAATGACGAAGATGGAGTGCGAGCGGGAGGACTCCTGGTTCATGTTGGTCGCGGCGACAGCTCTCGCATTTCCGCCTCTCCTCATGACTTCGAAGACTTCTTCTACTGTCGACACGTAAATCTCAAGCAGCCCCTTCACAAATACACCTTTGTTCTTCTCCTCGTGGATGGGGAGGTTGTCGTTCTGCGGCGCGAGAAGATCGCGGATACGCTCCATGTGAATCTCCATA
>Ga0247763_1000804_pt1 | contig 18781 bp, 9 predicted proteins | sample UWRJL141409B4_FD_179926 | JGI IMG/M metagenome (GOLD analysis project Ga0247763, IMG submission 179926) | Plant litter microbial communities from Arlington Agricultural Research Station in Wisconsin, United States - UWRJ-L141-409B-4 | ecosystem: Environmental > Terrestrial > Plant litter >...
GCAATATACAGCTTTTACAGGCTATATATTTAAAACGTATACCGCTAAAATCGGGCATCCCTTTAATAACTAGGGCGATCTTCCTTAAAAGGTTCAGCCTTATATAGCCTAAACAAACGTACCAAAATCTAGCCGTTTTGATTATTGCTACTAAAGGACCCCTTTGGGCCCTATTGTAATATATTAAAAAGGGGGTTACCCCCTTTATAGTAAGTAGTATTATAGTAGGGGCTTTAGGTTAATTTCCGGATAAGTAGTAGTACTAGGTACTTTTATAATCCTATTAAGTATAATTAGTTTTAGGGGGTTGTAACCCCCGTAATTGGATATAAAAACCTGAACCTTTAAAGTCCAATAGGGTAATAAGCTTCTTAAAGGCGCTATAAAGCTTATTTTTAATAAGTATACCCCCTAAATTATAAAGGTAGTAACTACTAACGATATTAACGGGGAAGGTTGAAATATAAAGGTACTCCTTTAATACGATAATACTATACTAAGACCTACCCCTAATAGTACTAGTATAAAGCTTAAATTTAACCATCCCAATACCCTAAAGCTATACTAAACTACCTTTAGTACGTATTATAACTAATTTTCCAGTATATAGCTCTGCAAATAGGGCCTTATTAGTATAAATATATACTATAAAACCAGTATTAAAAAGCTACTATTTAGTAAAACTACCCCCTATAAAAAGGTTAACCGCAGGAGGCTTAAGGGGGTTATTAATAGGGGGTTTAGGGTCTATTAAGATATTTGGTTTACTAAAGGTATTATTAAGGTTAGTAAGTTTAACGCTAAGTATAATACTTTAGTCAAAGTTATAGTAAATAGGAAAGGCCTTCTTTATAGCAACTAATTTCCCCTAACTGCTGGAAATAATACTAGTTTCGTAGGTTTTATTAATACCTTTAGGGGTATCTTCCGTACTAAAGGTATTACTATTATACACCCTCTTACTACTGGAACTACCCTATTTCTTCGAATTCCTAACTTCCCTAGGCCTAAAGTTACCTTATAAGGCTCCTAATTTGCCCTATTATTAGCCTTTACCTCCTCCGAAACCTTATTTAAGCTCCCTAAACCTCTTCTAATTAATTTATAGTATAATTAAAATACATATTAAAGAGGTACCAAAGTTCCGGGTTTTAGCAAGTAAATCCTCCTAAAAATATAGGAGGGTAAGGATACTAAGTAACCTCCAAAACCCAGTATTAACGTTCGCAATTTACTAATCTTATTATAGTAGTACCCTGGAACGTTTAACCTACTATAAAAACTAGGGTTTTAAAACGTTAAAATAATAATTAACTTAATCCTATTCCGCAATTACAACTCCCTAAGTACTAAAACAGCCTACTAAGGTATTAAAAATAGCGTTAAAATCTACTATAGTAGTATTACTATTAAAGGTTAAGGAGTAGTATTAGTAGTAAAATTCGTTGCGGAGACTGGCCTAAATTAGGGCGTATTATTAGCGAAGCTAACTAAAGGTAAATCCAGGGTTCTCCTCGTAAACTATAATAGTAAGGGGGCCTTCCTTTAATATATTCCGAAAAATTAACAAAAGGGCGGTTTTTTAAGGGTTACTAAGGCGCTCTGTAACCACCTATAGGTTGTAAAGGAAATCAGGGATCTAAAGGGCCCTAAACTAAATTAACAATACCTAAAACTACTATTAATAATTCTTAAATCCTAATAGGCGCTGTTTTTCGGGTAAGGAGAGAGACTATTTAGCAAGCTCTTTAACTATAAGGGCGCTAAACTCGTCCCTAACGGCTGGAATTACTAAAAGATAAGTAATCCCAGGGGCTCCAGTAGTTACCGTTAAATTATTACCCCCCTTCTAAAAGGCCCCAGAAGTACTTATATCTAATATATTCCGGGCTTATTACTATTATTCCAGTACTATTAATAGCCTATTAAAGCGCTAAGTAAACTTGGAAACTTACTATACCAGGCCCTAAATAGGCGGGACTTCTTCGGGCTGCTAGCCTTGGCCTATAAAGGCCATATCTAAATCGTTATTAGCCATTATATCATACCTAATTTCCAATTGGAATTCTAATTACGCAACGGAACTACCTCTCCCGTACGTACTACTACAATTAGGTTAGTAAGTTCTTAAGAAAACTAGGGGATCGTAAATAGGTAATTAAAGGTATATTACTATACAAATAGTATATTTAGTAGTAATAACTACTATAGGGGGTCGAATTTTAGTAAGCGTAGGTATTCTTCAGGGGGTGGTTCTCCTAAATACGTTCGTAATTAGGGGGTAATAATTACGTACGGAAGGCTAAAATACAGTAGTATATAGTAACAGTACTATCCACAGTAGTTCAAGGGGCAATACTCCTATTAGTAATAGAAATTAGGGGGTATTATTCCCCTAAAGGATTAAGGTATAATAATTTTACGGGGACTTAACCTACTAATTATAGTAAATAGTACCAATAGCGTAAATAAAAGGTTAGTAATTAATACGAGGATTACAATACTACTTACGGGGGCAACTTTAACTAGCGTAAGGGCTTTTCAAAAGGGTAAGTAACTAATATAGGGATTACCGTACTACCTATAGGGGTAATTATAGCCGGTATAAGGGCTTTTTAGGAGGGTTAATAGCTACATTAAGGGCAACTTTAACTAGTATATAGGCTTTTTTGGAGGATAGATAATATAATTTATAAAGGGCGTAAAAGCGTTATAAAGGTAATTACCAATTATAGGTAATAAGGCGAAGTTGGCTAAAAGTTATAAAATCCGGGCTTATAACCTATTAATTTATATAACCTAATTAATCTTAGTAAAATCTAATATAGGAAGTTATAAGGGGTAAATCCCCTATAATAGGCGTAGTAAAAGGCTTTAAGGGTACAATAACTACCCGAAACGGGATTAAAGGAAGCTAAAATCAGCAAACCAACCTACTATAATAAGCAAAGATATAAGGGTTTATACCCTGTAATAGGGTGATTATAGTAGGCTTTGCACAAAGATCACGAAGGTTAAAAAGTTACCCTAAGGCTATATATAAACTATTTTACTTAAGGTAAAAGAAAGGAAAAAAATCAGATACTAAAAATATAAAAGGGGAGATAGTTCTTTATAGGGCCCTTAGTAGGTATGGGTCAACCTTACAGGGGGTAAGGGCCCTAAAATACAAAAGGAAAACCTATACTATAGAGGGAAAGGTGCTTACGTTAGTACTGGAATCCAAAGGATTCCAGGGCAACTAGTTGGCTATACTAACGTAACAGTAGTAGTAGGTCTACCCCTATAGGCCAAGCCTACAGGTAGTAGGTCCTTGGAACTCCCCGTCGGTTCTAGTAGGTTCCAGTGGGTCCAGGGGGCTTAGCAGCCCCCCTAAACCACAACACCAACTCCCGTAATTGTGGTGACTGCACTTTGCCATAGTGCAGTCGGCAGCACTCCCAGGGTAGTAGATCAACTAGGCTACAGCACCCAAGGGTGCTGTAGCTACAGGGCAACTGGGCTGTAATTTCAACAGTATTAAAAGCGGATCTAAAAATCTAAATAAATTGGTTCTAAAGCTTTTGGTTCTAACGTATAAGTTGCAGCCTTTAATAAAGGTAGTAATATCGCAAAATATCCGTAGCTAAAAATATAACCTACGTAGGATATTATATATTTTAAAACAGCTAAAATAACCCACAGGTATTACGGTATAACTCCAGTAAAGGACCTGGAATTAAACGTCATCAATTAGGGGAATATAAAGCCTATTACAGTAATAAACCTTCCCTTAAATTACCATATAATCAGCCATAGCCGCTTTAAACTCCTATTTAATTAATTTAAGGAATTTTCTGCAATTAGGATCCTTAATAGCAGCCCAAATTATTTTTACTATATCAGAGGATTTATATACTACGTTAATATATTTATTAATATAACGGGATATATTAAGGGCAAGTAATCTAAAGGGGGGGTTCGGACCAGTACCAGGTTACTAAAAGAACGGGGGTAAAAGGGTATAAAGTTTATTTACAATCTAGTTATTAATAATATCAAAAATCCTAGGGGTATCGCCCAATATACATATAAATACGTTGGGTATTATTACTTTTTTACCCAACTTATAGGTGATTTAAAACCGAAAGTTGGAGAGAAATTCTAACCAGCAGATTTAGCGTTAGTTTAAAAGCTTAGTAGTAGTAAAATACTTAAAGCTTTTATAATCTGTAACTACCTCAGTTACGTCCCTAAAACCCTATAATTTTAATCTTTATTTTTTAAATACCTTAACAATGGCTATTAGTTTTTTATCGTAAATCTCGTAATTATATTCCGTAGGTATATATTTAGTTAAAAAGAACGTAACAGGGTAGAATTCTCCGGTTTTATTATACTAAGAGAGAACTCCTTCGAATACCTAGTTAAAAGCGTTAATTTTTATAATTATTTACCTTTTAGGGTTAAAGTAATTTAAAACTAATACCGAAACGAAAGTAGTTTTTAACTTATAAAATATTTAAAATACTTTATCCAAAAGTACCCCTAGTTACTTCTCGTTACTTATAAGGTTGGTTAATAATTATACAATTTTTAAAAAGTTCCTAATAAATCATTAGTAAAAGTTTACGAAACTTACAAAACGTTAAAGGTCCTTTAATATTTCAAGGGGCTTTTAACTAGTAATAGCGTTAATTTTTTCAAAATTTATTTTAATATTAAAAATATTAATAATAAGGCCAAGGTACTTAATTTCCTATACCCCAAACTCGTACTTTCTAATATCAATAATAAATCCTACCTTAATAAATCACTATATTACTTCCCATATATACCTACAATATTTTATTTATATTTTACTAAAAATAAGGATATTATTTAAGTAAGTTATAACGAATTTATCAAATATATCAAATAGCGTATAATTTATATAGTATTAAAAAAAGCTAGGTACCCCTATTATATTAAAATTTGCTACAAGGTATTCGTAAAGGCTAAACCTAATAATAAACGCCGTCTTTTATTTATCTTCAGGTACGATACGTAACTAATTAAACGCCGCAGTAATATCTAATTTAATATAATATTTAACACGGCTAAATAAATCCAATATCTTGCAAATAAATGGTATAAAGTATTTGTTTTTAATTATAATATTATTTAATTTATAATAATTTACGCAAATTCTAATCCCCCCCTTCGGTTTCCTAGTAAAAAGGACGGAAGCCGTTACCGATAAGATACTAAAGCGGATAAAGCCCTTATTAAGGTATTTATTAAAGTATTTTCTAATAACGCAAAGTTTTAATACTAATATAAATCTTACTTAGTAATTTAGTAATATTTTACCTACTATAATCTCTATTTAGTAGTTAAAGGGGCTGTAAAATAGTAGGGTTTTAGCTTCGCTGGGTTAAAATGCCTAGGTAAGGTTGTAATATTCCAGTAGTAGCTATATTTTAATTTTTTCATTAGTTACAAGTAGTTTATTTTGTAAATATTTTTCAATATCTTCTTCTTTTACTACCCAAAATTATAAAACCTTTTTAATTTAGCTTTAAAAGATACGGAATTATAACTTAATAAATTCCGCGGGCTTTTTACTAAAAAGGATAAATTAAAATATTATTAACGTAGTAATAAAAACGATATTATTAACGGATTTTAGGTTAGGTTAATTTAATAGGGTATTTAAGGTTGTATTTATAATAGTATAAAAGGTAGCAAACGACGTTTTAAAAACTTCTATACCTTTACCTTTTACCGAAAAAAGGAAAGATACAGCGTTAAGAAAGGTAATATTAATTATAGGTATTAAGTCGGGTTTATATAAGGTTAGGGCTAATATTAGGTTAGGTCTGGTATAATTTATAACGTAAATAATATAGCTATATATAGTAAAGGATCTTAATACCTAATTAATAATTAAATTGTAGTAGCGTAGCTATAATAGGCTAAGGATGGTATTAAATCTATTTAATAATTAGACGTAAAGTGAGAGGCGCTTATAGAATCTTTTTAGGTTATAGTTAAAAAGATAGTATTTTGTAACTATACTGGCCTTAATTCCGTCTGTAAGCTAAAGGATCCGGGGGCGGGGGAATTTATAACGGGTAAAATTACGTTATATTAAGTAGGTTTTATTAATAAATCTGTAAAAAGAGTATCCTAAATTAATTATAATACTGGTATTAATTGGTTACGTTTTTAAAGTAAAAAGTTTAAAGGGGAGAGTAAATATTAGGTTTAGTTTTATAAAATATAAATATAGGTTTTTATTTTCCCTTTTTCTTACAATTTAATTAAGCTTTTAGTAGCGACAATTATTAAAGGTTAAACTTTTCCTACATTAGTAGTATTTATTACCGGCCTATGGGAGTTTAAGGGCCTGCTTGGGCACTTAAGCGTTTAATATCCTAATTTTCTATAATATATGTAGAAGTTATTATTATAATAGCGTTATTATTCCTCTACTATTAATTACCCCTACCTAAAACCGGCCATATTAAGGTCTATAGTATTTGGGTTAATAGTTAGGGTATTTGTAATTGGGGTTAACGTAGTACCGGTTTGGGTATAGTAATTATTATCCAAGATATTATTATAAATTTCGCAAAATAAAGTTACTTATACGTTAAAGTTATTAATAGTAGGGAGTATAGTATTACTAATAATTACGTTACGGTATAGTTTGGCGATTTTATTACAAAGTACTTCTACCTTTTCGTAATTATTTTTCTTAATTAGGTTTCCAAATTGAATTAGGGTAAAGATAAAATTAGGGTAGATCCGGCCTTTTATTATTAGTAAGGTGAAGTTGCGGAGGGTTTAGGCGTAGGTGTTATATATAATATAAATAGTATTAAGGTATTTTATAATATTTTTTTAATTATTAAAGAGCTATATTTCCGGGATATTTGGGTTATATAAGATATTATTAATATAATTCTAAATTGTAATATATACGTCGTTTATAAGGCGTTAAGTAATATATAAAATATAGTTAAGTAGGCTAGGGTAAGTATATTAGTTAAGTATAAGTTTATTCGTAAGTATAAATTTTTAATTAACGTATTTTTCCTATTAACGCCTCGGGTCCGAGGTTTAGCCATTAAAGTATTTTAGGTTAATACCATAGGTTTATAACGTTTTATAAATAATAATAAAGGGTATTTATACTAGGGGGCCCTATTAGGTACTAGGGTTAAGGTTTATATTAAATATCCGTTTTGTAAAATTAAGTATATATAAACCTGGTATAAAGGCGGGTATTTAGTTATATAAAATATTATTTTAGGTAGTAAGGTTATCGTTTTCGGCTTTGTAAATATTTACAGTATATTTAAGTATTTATTAGTAACGTTCCGTTTATTTTAATACTTTTTTACTTTCCTGGAATTATATTTGTAATTTTTTATTAATAAATTAGAGGGCGGCTTTACGTTTAATAACCTCGTTTCTTTATTATATTAAGGTTTTCGTAAGGGTTTTCCCGTTATTAAAAACTCTCTGGAGATCCTTATAACGGTCCCGTAATTTAATTTCTAATTATTTAAATACCTTTTATTTCCGTTTCGCCTCCTCTATTCGCTTAATTTCCGTTTATAAACGGGCTATTAGGTTATTAATAACGTTATTAATTATATTAAGGAAAATAAGGTAATTAGTAATTAGTTTATTGGGTTTACTAAGAGTATAGTAGGTTAGGAATACTAAATTTAAGGGCGTTCCAATTCAGGGGTCCTTTACGTTTTTAAATAAATATTAAAGTTAAGGTTGGTTTGTAAGGATAATATTTACGTTTACTAGTTTCTGGGATTATTTATTAAGAGTTTCTGGGTCGGGGTTAAAACTGGTTAATTTGGATCCAGTTTAATTAGAACTAAACGGGTCGAAGTTAGGTAAATTAGGACCAGGGAACCCAAATCCAAACTTAACCATTATAGGTATAGTATAGTACTAATATACGTATTAAGCGAGGCGTAATAGGTTTTAAGCGGGTCCCGGCGCGGGCCATAGGATCGGATAAAACGCGTTAATATACCCTAGTAAAATCTACTAATAATTAGCTACTAGAGTTATTATAATTATTGCTAGTTAAGGGTTCGTTGGGGGTTTTATAACTGGAAATTTAGTAGATTCTGGGCGTTTGGTTGTTAAAATTATTCTTAGGGGTATATTTGTAATACGGTTTGATTTTATATATATTTTGGGTTACCATTCCGGTTCTGTAATAAGTTAGTACCGTTTCTTGGTAGGTTCTGGCGGGAGGAGTAATCTGGGATAGGAAAGGGCCGGTAACGATTACTACTCCCAAAAGGTAAGTGCAATAAACTATCACGGTACCGACCTCAAGTCTGGGGAAAGAGACTTATTATTGCACAAAGGGAGCCAAAGGGAACTGGCTCCCGAGAGGTAGGCTATATACTAGGTGCTGGGGAGGTTACGTGTAGCTGCTGGTTCCGGGCCGATCCGGCCCCGGTTTGGTGCCGTGACAGGTTGCTTTGTAAATACTTACCCTTAACGCAACGAGAAATAATATCTAGCTACTTTTAGGATGTGCTTTAGGAGGGCAGGATAACAAGAAGTAGATAAAACCGATACAAATGACAATTGATCTTTACGCAAACCTATTATTAATAACCGAAATAGGTGTTTACTGGTTTAGCCTCTCGGGATCTAATCCCTTAACGTAGTCCGGGCCGCAGACCCTCGGGCAAGCAGTTAGGTAGTACTTTAGGCCCGAGAAGCTGCTGCAGCTAAATAATCCTAAACTGGGAGTACTTTTTACGGCCCGGAATCTGGAATAAATCAAAGGTATGCGGATAAAGTAGACTAGTAATTTAATCAACTATTTGCTTCTCTTAAATAACGATTAAACCGTTTTTATCTTTCACCACATTAGTTTCTTACGCTACTAGTAATAGCTGACGCTTAGCTCCGAGGCATCGCTTTTCCCCAATTCGTTTGTAAACGAGACCTTACGTACGCTCGTATTCCTCTTCCCCCAGAACGAACCCAGGTCCCACCGGTAGCTCGCCGTACGGATGACAGAATATAGCCTTAACCCGGCCATAGCGCGGTATGGTAGCCTTTAACCTTAAAATTACCGTTTTAAGGGTTTCCTCTTTTAATACAACCGTCTCGTTATCCTTAAATAGACGTTTAACGAATTAAATTTAAAGGGTCTGAGGTAGTAGTAGAACAACCAGCGGAACTCAGCCTAGTAATGTACTTTCTGAGTGGCAATTTTTGTCTTTATTATAACCGTTTTCTTTAGCTTGGTTTAAAGTATTAAGGGGGCAGTATAGGTTTATTTAAGCTAAAGGGTATTAAAAACGGGTAGATCCTATTTATAATAAGAATTAGTCTAATATATATATGATTCCGTTACGGTAACTGGAATATAAGCTAGAATAAGGATAATTTATTTCTATATCCTAAGACTAAACTCTTTTACGTTTAATAATTTAGTGTAGTTATAACTCCTTTACCTTACTATTGGTATATACCTTCTCGGGGAGCAATGTATAGGGGGTCAAGTAGCCCTCCGTTCCCGCCTCTTATATCTTCTTTTCCTATAATAGACTTTAGGGTTTTTGCGGGCGGCGTGCTGATAGATGTGTCCGAGCAGATCAATAATACTATAAGCGATATCTATTTGGAGAGCAATACTTTAAAATCTCGAATATAATATACATAATCTATTGACGTGTTAAAATTGCAGCTTTTTTATTCTGCTTTAGTTGGAGTGGAGGAAAGCGCGGCTAGGTGGTGGTGGTAGAGGTCCCAAAACTGGGTCCTCGTAACTCCACCGCCATTTTAGACTTGTAGTATCTGTAGCCGAGGCAGCCCAGAATTGTGACCCCCTCGCTCAGTCTGGCTCTGTCTGGCTCAGGCCAAGGCGGCAACCGCTCAGTTCCGAAGAAGGAAACGGAAATTCATGGTGTCGATTTTAGGGTCGTGAACTGGGTGTTTTACGAGCCTGGGTCAGCTGGAAAGGAAATGCAATATCTCGAGAATTGTAGCCACCATATCCTGTAAAAGCGGGCCAAAACGCCAGCGGCAGGGCGTTTTAAAGTTTTCGAGAGCTTCCAGCATGGCAAGGTGAGCCTATGTAGTGATACCCTCGGCATGGTTTCGCAGCCTGGCACGCCAAGTTCCAGAAGTTTAACCTACCTACCTACCTGACTGGAGTCCACAGGGCTGGCTGGGGGAAGATAATTCTCTTGTCTCCACGAAATTATACTTTCTCTTGAGAAGTATATATATCTAGGTAGGTATCTAGGTGCCTACCCTTGGCCCATCCCCTCTCTCGCCAGTCACCATAGTCTGCACAGTCAAGCCTGGCCGACAGAGAGATTTCTAGGATGGCGAATATGCCCAGAACCGCCGACGGTGCACCCGAACGCGACATCCCAATTCGAGTTCAACGTCGCTCCGGGGTGATCGCGGCGTTCTCACCGCCCCGCTCTAGACGAACTAGCCCGGCGGGTGAGGATACCTCCACGGAAGAGATATTCGGCGCCAGAATGAGCATCCTCCAGGATAAAAGAATACGAATTATAATGCTCGAGACACGAGAGTTGACAGCAACAAGCGTTACAGTTCTGTCTGACGAGAACGTACTCACTTCCACCGAGGAGCCTGGTGAGTCTGATTCCCACAGAACAGAATCCGCCTCAGAAGAGCCAGACGACGACAACACACTCTCGGAATCCAATATGGACAAGTACCAGCTATTCTCTAGTAAAGACAGTACGCGGACAGTCTCGGAGTCACTCTGCTCTGATGCCGTGTCCGACTCCAAATGTCCATCAAGCGACAAAAACGAAGCCGAACCCGGGTTTATCATGTCGATGCCTCGCTCGGCCCTCCTTCTCACCAGTCCTCTGCCAGAGCTTGAGGACGTAGCACAGGCATGGGCGCTGGGAACATGCCGGGAAGATTGCTCAAGCGTCTTCCAGAAAATGAGCGACTACATGCATGTGGAGGAACTGTTTTCCTTTCGCATGGGACGAGGCTTTTCAGACACGCAATTTCATGTTCTGTTCGATTCCGACATGGCCGATGTTTTTATGAAACAGGAAAGCATATGGATCTCGGGACTGTCTGCTGATCGGCACGGTACGCTACAGTCAAGCCTGTTGGAGGAACTCCGCTCCCTACTGCGCAAAGCGGATCCCATCTGCAATCACTGTGATTGGGATGAGGAGTACAGCTTCTTGAGTCCCACAATAGAAATCTCCAACCTGGCGAAGGGAGCCCACATGGCCATCTCCGATCGGCTGAAGTGTGCACTCACCCACAAAGTCGGGTGCCAATGCCGAGACAGTTCCCATTTTAGTATTGTGTAAGTGTTGTCACCTCACTTGGTGAACCAGCAACGAAGATGGAACAAAGAGGTTTACTGACACTGCATTTGGAAATAGCAAGAGCTGTTCCCGATGCCCCACCGACTTCGCCTTTAATGTTGGAGAAGCCGCTGGGGTTCCCCGGGGGGGTCGTTGCTTCATCTTTACCAGTTGGAAGAACCTAGGCAAAGGGGTTGAGCACGATAGAAACTGGCGTGCCCCAAGGGCCAGGACAGCACCACTCTGCGCACCCAGCAGCCAGCGGAAGTCTTCCGCGACTACGAAGAGAGGTCTTCGATCGGCCCATACCCTAATTATACCCCCCAAATTCCTATGGGATATGTTTCGGCATTGGTCAAGATAAAGAATCATAAGGATAAAGCATCGGCGACTCGACCCTAGTATCTGCTGCTGGTGGTAGGGGGCCTCTTCGGTTTCGGTAGGTGGATGATGTACCTTCACTGTTTTCTTTCTTTGTCTTGTGGGAGACACGGAAGGCGTCCAGTTGCGATGAAACACGTGGTTGCACCTTATTTTTTAAATTCCCCCTTGACATTTCGGTACGTAGACATCTAACCACGTGGAAGTGAAGGGAGCTCAATGAACTGAAGAGAATTCAACTGCTTATCCCTTAGTTGAAATCTGCCAGTGATTGAAGCTCATCGGTTGCAACTTTTTCTATTCATTGCATCTCTATCATGACTTTGTTCGCAAACAGGACTGCGGGGCAACCCCGCTATGACGGCATCGGGCCTTTTCCATCGGCCATAAGAATCAGCGGGACATTGACCACTCACAAGCCTTCTGATTACCTGCGTTGCTGCCCTCTTCTGCACCTTCCGCGCTTGTCGAACCATTCTGACACGCAATTCCGTGCCCCTCCCGCTCCAGGACCCCGCGCTATTCCCCAACTCCATTCCTCAAGCCCCTCTCCACCCCCTCCAAGCTCTTGATGAAGCCCATCCTTTTGTTTGCTCAGAGATTACGCTTGCGCAGTCTCCAACCTCAATTCGTACACCCCGTAACGAGTTTCCGCCTTTTTTCAGTAATCGCACACAACATGGCACAAGAGTACAAGCTCAAGGATGTCGCATCGCTCTCGCTAAAACCAGGCGAGAAGCAGGAGGTTGAAGTCGAAGGTCTCGACGCAAAAGTGCTGCTGGTCAACGCTGGCGGGACAGTCCAGGCAGTTGGTCCCAAGTGTACTCACTACGGCGCGCCCCTCGCAAAGGGAATCCTCGGCACAAACGGCAAACTGACTTGTCCATGGCACGGAGGTAAGCTTTCCCCGCCTCTCTCGTGGGTTTGCAACGCCGCTGACGTGATTGCCCCCGCGCAGCTTGCTTCAACGCCAAGACTGGCGATATCGAAGACGGCCCCGCCCTCGATCCCCTCCCCGTCTTCAAGACGACCGAACGTGACGGTGCCGTTTACATTACGGGTGACGAGGCGACGATCAAGGCGGGCCGTCGGAAACCCAACTTCAAGTGCAACTCCGTGGGTGGAGACAAGGTTCTAGTAGTGGGCGGCGGATCCGGCGCGTTGGGCGTTATCGAGGGGCTGCGCAATGGCGGATATTCGGGCGCCATCACGCTCGTCACCAACGAGGGCTACCTGCCCATTGACCGACCCAAGCTCAGCAAGGCGCTGCTGACGGACCTTTCCAAGCTCCAGTGGCGCGACGCCGAGTGGTACAAGAGTGGAAACGTGGAGGTGGTGCAGGATGAGGTGACGGGCGTGGATTTTGCAACCAAGACGGCGTCAACCAAGTCAGGTGGCAAGTTCGCATACACCAAGCTTGTCCTGTCGACGGGTGGCACGCCGAGACTGTTGCCTCTCCAAGGCTTCAAGGTACTAGGCAACATCTTCACGCTGCGTAACGTCGGCGATGCCAAGAAGATTAATGAGGCCATTGGTGACAAGGGGAAGAAGATTGTAATCATTGGCTCCTCCTTCATCGGCATGGAGATTGCCGTGGCCACCTCAGCTGGCAACGATGTGACCGTAGTGGGCATGGAAAAGGCACCGCTCGAGCGCGTCCTGGGCGAGAAGGTCGGCAACCTGATCAAGGCTGGCGTGGAGGCCAAGGGCGTCAAGTTCTACCTGAACGCTGGCGTCGACAAAGCTGAGCCGTCGGCTGCCAATCCCTCCAACGTGGGTGCCGTCTTGCTCAAGGACGGGACCAAGCTGGAAGCCGACATTGTCATTCTCGGAGTTGGTGTCGCGCCCGCCACCGAGTACCTTCGCGACAATAGCGTGGTCCGCCTGGAGCCCGACGGCAGCCTGAAGACGGACGAGTCGTTCGCCGTAGTCGGATTAAAGGATGTGTACGCCATTGGTGATATCGCAACGTACCCATACCACGGCCCTGGCGGCGCCGGCAAGTTTGTCCGAATCGAGCACTGGAATGTGGCACAGAATGCGGGTCGGACTGTGGCTAACCATATTGCGAACCCCGGGGTCAAAGCTGAGTTCTTCACTCCCGTCTTCTGGAGTGCGCTTGGTGCGCAGATGCGGTACGCAGGCAACACGATTGCCAGCGGGTGGGACGATGTGGTGTTGCAAGGCTCGCCAGACCAGGGGAAGTGGGTTGCCTACTACACCAAGGACGACACGGTGGTGGCCATGGCCAGCATGGGCATGGATCCCGTCATGGCTCAGTGTGCGCAGTTGATGCAGCTCAACAAGATGCCGAGCAAGAAGGAGATTGCAGGCGGCCTAGACGTGCTGAGCCTCGGCCCTCCGCAGTAATGGGCATGGGTGTAGGTGGTTTGGCTCGGAATCTGTACCGTACTGATATCAACGTTGGGCTCGATCGTCGTTGAGATGAGGTTGGAGAGTTTCATGAAATTTTCATATGGATACCAGGTGATCCCTGATGGTGCCAAGGAGTACGAGCATCGAAGTTTTGTTAGCGCCAGGATTCAGCATGCAACTTCGCTTTGCCGTTGTCCGACTCGCAGTGAGGGGTCACGGGAGTTTTGCGACGAAGCCCTGAAAAGCTCTAGAAAATTGATGGATCAAACCTTGTTCAAGACAAGTCCGAATGCGATGTCGCTGACTTATCAACATTTTGGTCGCCGCCACAGTTGTCCTGCGCTAACATTTCTCAGGAAGTTCGGATAAGGTGGGCTCGGCCCTTGCAGCCCCACCAAAACTGCCTCGAACGCCACGACGACTAGCAATTGCTTCAGCTGAAATCTTCGGATGAACCGGGACGGCGGCCTCACCCCGGTACCCAAACATGACCTCGGACTTGCTGCGCCTGCTGTCGCTGATTCTGAGCGTGATAGTCGGGAGCCTGGCCACGCTCACCTTAGCTGTCGCATCTATTGCGCTTTATCGCGTTTTTTTCCACCCGCTCGCTCGGATCCCAGGGCCAAGACTCGCTGCGCTTTCCAATGTTTGGCTCGCTCGCCACGCCCGCGACGGCCGCATGCTCGGCCTCGGCAAGCGCCTCCATAAGGCGTACGGCCCGATGGTGAGAGTCGGGCCCGATGAGCTGTGGTTTGACTCCAGCGAGGCTTTCCGGCAGATCTACCGTAAGCGTTTTTGTCTCTTCGGTGCGTAAGAAATGACGACAGCTAGCTGACTAGTTGGCAGGTGCAGGCAACGGTTACCTAAAGTCAGACTTTTATCGTGAGTCATGGTTGCACAAGTCTAAACAATAGACAGACTGCAGCTGACGACGACTTAATCGCTCTAGTTGCTACAAAGCTCAACAAGCCGGACGGCATTGACTGGCATCTGAATCTCTTGTGGCCAGATACGCTGGATTTTCTGTCCGAATTTGACACGAAGCGGTATCGTCTGCAGCGTCGACTCATCGGGCCCGTCTACCAGACCAATAACGTCAAGAAATTCGAAACAGCTGTCGACGTGGTCATCCAGGATGCGATATCCAAGCTCACAGCGCTCGGTGGATCCGAAGTCGACCTGAAGGAATGGATGCACATTATCGCCGTCGAATGTCTGGGAGCCGTCGTCCTCTCTTGGTCACCGGGCTACATCAAGGATGGGTCAGATGGGGGCACCAGTGGGCAGAGTTACCTGGCCTGGAAACGCAAGACGGTGTTCGGGCTTTTTCCTCGCGTCGCGGCCCTCTCCTTCTTCTCCAAGTCGCTCGGTCGGTGGTTCTCTAATGTCTGGGGCGTGACCTTTACCACACCTCGGAACTTCAAGCCGTTCTTCACGGTATGTGCCCCCGCAGGTTGGACACTTTTTTTTTAGGCAGACGAAGGGTTGCTGACGAATAGTACCAGCCAGTGTATAGGAGGTTGTCCAAGCGAATAGCAGCCGGTGTGCTTCAAGGCTCGACCGCTGTGAAACCCCCGATTAAGCACCGAAAGGATCTCCTCACCGACTTGATTCAGCTGCATAGGGATCGCCCCGAGTTCTGCGAGACGTATCTCCGCCGGATGGCCGTCACCAACTTTGGCGCCGGACACGAGACGTTATGCGCCGCGCTAACCTCGATTCTGGCCATGGTTGGGTCACACGCACATGTCCGCCGGAGAGTGTGTGACGAGATCCGGCGCGCCACGTCACCGGGGGGAAGCATCCCGTACGATGAAGCCGTCGGCTTACGGTACACACAGGCATGCATCAAAGAAGCGCAGCGCCTGTATCCCGTCATTGCCATGTCCCTCGCCCGAAAGGTCACCGGGAGTGGCGTGGTCATGCATGGCGTCTACATCCCCGCAGGGACGACAATTGGCTGCAATCCGGTATCGCTCCACCGCAACGCAGCAATATTTGGAATTGATGCGGACCAATATTTCCCAGAGAGATGGCTGTGCGAGAATGACGACGCAAAACTCCGGGACATGGAACGCTTCAACCTGACGTGGGGGGGCGGCGGTAGAACATGTCCGGGCCGACATCTCGCCGAGATGCTGTTGCACAAGATCGTCCCGGCCTTGATGGGAGCTTTTGACGTTGAGATTGTCACCATGCCAACCGATGACGACATGAAGACCTACTTCATGTCCATGCTGACGGGCGTTCGGGTCCGCTTCCTGCCTAGCGATAGGCGACGTTCAGCTGTTCAGCCGTCAGCTAACTAGGGGGGCCCAACCGGCGCCTTTCCCCGACCTTCTCGAACCGGGGAATGTTGCGTCGGCAAATTCGAGGGAATGGCAGCCTAGCCGGTCCGGGCAAATCGGTGTAACCGCGGGTTCATCTGCCGTCGGCGTGCAACCCCTTCCTTACCCTAATGGCGGGTCCCAATAGAATTTCATTCTCTCCATGAAATTCAAGTCGGGTGGAAGCCTTGGAAGGATTGAGGCCCCAAACACTGCAAAAAAAAATTAAGGTTCTCTTCCGCTGCTTACCCAAGACGAAACGCCACAACAAAAAAGAAAGACGGAACTTTGGACGTCATGTCATGCAGGAAGCACCAGAAGGAGCAGGAGCCATCTACGTCTTATGCCCAAGTGGCTGAATGGGGATTTGATTGAAAAAGAACAACAAAAAAGTGACCCTGACCTTACCTGACCTGACCCGACATGACCTGACAAGTTAGGCAAGCAGAAAAGATGAACCGTTGTCAGGTGAGGATGCAGGCATCTACTTCAATCAACGGAGATAACCCAAAGTTGGGCAAGCCCGAAGCTCTAGAGGTAGTTGGGTTACATCTGAGTAACCCGCCTCAAGGAAAAAGCATTTTTTGCCACTATAGAGCAGGCGCACTTGGGGCTCAACAGCGTTTGCAGGTCGCACACAGCCGCGCGGGTAGTGGGGATTTCAGCTGGGCTGGAAACATCTAGAGTGCCAAACAAAGTCTTGGCGCACGTCTAGTGTTCGTGTTTTGGTCGTGGTAGTGGGCTGTAAGACGCCACCGAGAAGATGGATGGATTGAATGTAGGTCGGGGAACGGGAGACCAGCCAGGTCAGGCCCGACGATTGCCAGAGGAGGAGGGGGTGGGGTGGGAATCGAAATCCCGAATGTTTGGTCTGGGTGCGTTACTGATGCACTCACTCTAAATCGGCAAACTGGACACGAGGCACCTTGACGCAAATACAATGCAGCATGAAATTGAATCGGACAGACTGATGGCGAACTTTAGCCGTAAGCATTGGCCTTGCCAAAGTCACACACACGCGATCACACACACACACCAAAATGTATTCGCACGCAAAAGCTGCAAGACGTCAAGGTCATTGGCTTGCTCTGCTCTGGGCTCTGGGCTTTCTGGGTTTCATACGCCCCCAGCTTTGTCTCGTCCGGTCTAGTGCAGGAACTGAGTTGCGTACTACTCCCGGATGTTGGGGTGCTACAACAACAAATGTGCCTGCCTACCAGAGGTTGCAAAATTACCCAGTTGTGCTAGCGGTGCCAGCATGACATTTTTTTGGTGGCGACCTATGCTGTAGGGCGGCCAATGGCTGCGGATTCAGGGAATGCTTACTGCCTTGGACGCCCGCAGCTGCGAACAACGACGCGCGCCCCTGCCCCTGTAACCTTGTGAGAGGGTGAATTGCGGGCTGTACCTTGCTTAGCTCTCAGGGTAAGTTCCGAGTCCCTCGGGGGTTGCTCATCAATTCCGCACTGCGCTGCAGCGGAACATGAGACACGCATGCACATGCATGCAGGACCTCTAGGATTGTTTACTGAAAAAGAAAAATTAAATCACATAAAAAGAACGGATGGATCTACAGCAAAAAATACGAAGTCAGAAATCCATGCGGAGAGAGAGAAAAAATCCCCGCTGCCTGTGCGTGCAGCCAGCAACAAAAATGCAGTGCGAAAAACCGCCCCCTCTCTGGCTCTGTCTCCCCACTTCTCCCCGCTGCTCTTTCCAGGGCTCGGCACGGCTTCTGCACCGATGACAGGTCCAAACAAGGAAGGTTATTGGCTAGCCAAGACCCCTTTCCAAAAAGGGCGTAGTGTACACGAGTTAGTTGACCAGGGGGGGTGGGAGAGTGTGAAAGTGGCGTGGTAATTGGATGAACGGCAGTTTGTCGTTTTATTTTGTTCCTCAAGGCAAAAAGATTAACAAGACATTCCATTCCCTTGGGGCCAATCAACATGTCTACATGTCTGCCTGCCATGCCATGGGGGGAATCCATTCCGACTGCCATACTGCTCTCCCCTTCTCTCTAGACTCTTTTTCTCCTAGTGTAGGACTCTCACTCTCACTCTTACTCTCACTCCCACTCTGTCATTCTTTAGTCCGTGACCGGAACGTTTTTCTTTTTCCCTGCTGCGGCACAGGAGAAAAGGAAAAGAAAACAGCAACCAATGAGAGAAGGTACCAAGCCATGGGGGCCAGTCTTGGTCTTGGTCAGGTCTTGGTAGGGCTGAATTGTGGATGCTCCTATCCTAGTATCTAGGTACGTATCCTTCGTGGTGTTCTCGTTCGCTCTGGCTGACAGTGGATAGATGCATGGAGGGATGGGCGGATGGATGCATACCACGTTGCGGATAGAAACCTCAGCAAAAG
>Ga0247763_1000805_pt1 | contig 18779 bp, 12 predicted proteins | sample UWRJL141409B4_FD_179926 | JGI IMG/M metagenome (GOLD analysis project Ga0247763, IMG submission 179926) | Plant litter microbial communities from Arlington Agricultural Research Station in Wisconsin, United States - UWRJ-L141-409B-4 | ecosystem: Environmental > Terrestrial > Plant litter >...
CGCCTGCGAAGTCCTCACCAAGCGCGCCCTCCTCGTCACCCACTACTCCAATGACCCCCGTATCGTCACCTCGTACGGCATCGCCTCCGTCTTCACCCCCCCTCGCTTCCGCGGTGCAGGCCTAGCAACCCACATGCTCCGCCTCGTCCAGGACGCCGTCGACGGTCACCTCGAATGTGAATTCGGCGCTCTCTACAGCGACATCGGCCGCTCCTTCTACACGCGTCTCGGATGGACGGATTTTCCTAGTCCGCAAGTGACGATTCAGATGCATTCCGGATATACTGGTACCGGCGTGGTGGAGGAGCAAGAGGCAGCAGCGGTGCTACTCACTGACCGGGATATCCCCGAGCTATGCGCGCGTGACTGCGATCAGCTGCAATCCAAACTAGTGCGGCTCGCTTCTTCTTCCTCCTCCCCTGACGACAAGAGGAAATACGTCGCCTTCCTCCCGGACTACACGCAAATCTCGTGGCATTTTACGCGCGCTTCGTACGTGGCCAAGGTGATGCGCGACGGCCGCGAGATCAAGTACCGCGGCGCGAGGACGGCCGAGGGGAGTAGTTGGATGTATTGGGATCATGACTTGCGTGAGAACAAGCTCAAGATTCTACGCGTGGTAGTTGGGGACAAGGACGGGGCTGCCGCCGTCAAGGCGCTGTTGCGCGCGGCGGTCAAGGAGGCGCAGGACTGGGGATTGCCCAAGGTGTTGGTGTGGGCGCCAGGGGAGGAGATGGGCGTGGCGGCGCTGAGCCTGTGGAGGGAAGGAGAAGGCAAGCTGGCGGTCGTGTTTGATGAGCGGGAGGATGGGTCGATTCCGAGCCTGCGGTGGAAGGGGGGAGAGGATGTGAAGAATGTTATCTGGGAGGCGAACGAGTACTACGCTTGGTGCTGAGACGATTGGAAAGTATTTAAAAAGCATTCGTATTACAGCTTTGTTTATCTTATGCGGGATTATTAACACTTTCGTTCTCTTCCAATAGCGCTCCAGCCACAAGCTCGAACCCCAGCGTGATGCCTTCCAGAATACTCTTGACCATCAGCTCCGGGTCACTTGATATCGTCTCTTTCCACTTCCCCTCCCAGCCAAACCTCTCATCCAATAGCTTTAGGACGGCTACTGCAGCCTGCTTTGGGTTCCTACTTGGGACTTCGGTAAATACTTCCAGCGCGTCCGCCACTGTCTCCTCAATGGATGCGCAGAACATGGCCTTTGGCCCGGCGCACATGGCCTCCTCCATACGCTCCCATATTCTGTCTCGCTGCTCCTGTATCATTGTTTTCGTGCCAAGTGAACTGACCTTGTCTGAGTCGATGCGGAAGATCAGGAGCTTGACGTGCCGTCCGAGACTCTTGCGTGCCTCCTCGGGCAAGCTGAGGTCGATCATGTCAAGGTGCCGCTGAATCTGTTCTCGGACATTGTCGGAAGCGACTTTGTGGTTCACCCAGCGTTGAACACCGGCAAGCCAGTACTCTTTATCTGTGTCGGTGATTTCGCCATCATCAAGTACTTTCTGTGATAGCGTCTCGGCAACCTGCTGCACCATGCGTGTGAGCAGCCTGAAGCTGACGCCAATGATGGCGTAGCGCGTCTCCCGCCATACCGCATCCCAGAGCAGCGCCCGGATGGTCGGAGGGACGTCGCGGAGATCGAGTTCCAGCATCAGAACGTGCTGCAGAGCGTCTGTGGTAGTAAGCGACGGATGAACGTCGTAAATGCCGTCAATGTCGATGACTTCTTCGTCGGCGATGAAGCCCTCGTTGAAGGGGTGGATGATGGTGACAGATACTGGAGGCCCGTCCCAGTTCTTGACAGCCCGAACAAACTTCTCGACAACGGCAAACTCATCGGGACCGATAGAGCCGATGGAGATGTAGATCAAGCAACCTCCGAGAGCCTTCATGAGGTTGACAAATAAGTTCCAGAGCGCCGTAATGGAGGCGTTTGCGCGTGAGAACATGTTCATGTCGATGTCCCGCTCTGCTACAACGGCCGGTTTCTGTTGTATCATCTGGAATATGAGAGAGGCGATGGCTGAGTGAGCCGTCATGTCGGGCGTCCAGATAATGTATGCGGAAGGGACATGCGGAGACTGCGCTTTCTGCTGTGCTTTCCACTGCAATGCGTGCTGAAAATCGGGAGCGTCGCAAAGCCCATGCGTGAGACGAGTCTTGGGGGCGAGATTGGAGGGAAGATGTCGCTGCTCCTCGGCAAACCACTGCCCCCATGCGCCAGATGTGACGCCGTATGTGTCTGCGAGCGACTCGTGGTAGTCTGCTTGGGACTCAAAGCCTTGGAAGAGGGTGTCCTTAATCTTGAGAAGGATATCAGGCACATGTCCTTGTGGGATCCCTCTGAGCGCATCTTCCATGTGTCGTCGTTGCAAAAACGTGTCGATCTGGTGATGCGCCATGCTTGCTGATTGCATCGCGTGAAGTACCATGGCGTCCTTCTGGATCCAGCCTTCGACGCGTTGTATGCGATCCATGACCCGCCCAAACTTCTCGTCGAAGGGCTGCACGAGGGATGAAAGGAGTTGGCGAACGGCGCTCCGTTGAAACAGCAGGATGACCTCTTCAAGAAACTCGAGGACTGCGGCATACAGCTTCGACGTGAGTTCGACCATTCTCGCTGTCGGGTACAACTTCACCAGCATCTCGACGCGCGAGAGAGCCATTCCGATATCCACTAGGTTGTCCGTGATCTTCATCATGAGCTCGCCGCGGTTCTTGGCCATCTATATCACCAAGGTTAGCCGTTTTCTAAAGTGTGCATGAAGGGGGATTGCCTTGCAATAAGAATCAGCTTCATCCCGCCCCAGAGAATGGTAAGAAAGCTGAAATCGGTCTGGGAGAGCACATCAAACACGCCGTGGTAATGGTGCAGCGTGTCGATAAATCGGGACGTGATGCATTTATCAGCTGCAGACTGGCCAGCGTAGAGACCCAGAGCGGCGTCGGCGACGTCCTGCTCGGTGCTATTCTGCAAAACGGCGGAAACATCAAGGTTTTTGTTGGCGGCTTTCTGGATGGCAACGAAGGCCTTGGAATACGCCCTACGCGCGCTGATGACATGCTCGCCGAGGGTCTGCTGATGCGTCACGAGGGCGGGCTTCGAGAAGCGGCGAACGGCCGAGTCGTTTGGGTTCCATGGTGCAGGGGCCCACAATGGCGTCGCTGAGCTTGCCCAAGGTGCTGATGCCGTTCTCTGTATCGGACTGATCTGATTGCTGCTGCTGCGGGAGAATGTGAGCTGACTGCCCGGGCTTGATGGGTCTTGTGTAGCCGTAGCATCTGATGTGGGTGTTGGGTCGGATTTTGAGGACGTCCATTTTGGCCTGATAAAGAGCGTCTTGTTGGCCCGCGGGGTGAACGCCATCGCGCAGACCCAAGACTCTGGGCAGGAACGGGTGGGTGGCCAGTGGGTCCTACCCGTCGGGTCCGCGATGTGGCATGTGGAGCCTTGCCGGTCTTGGCGCCTGGGCGGGAGGCAGGACGAAAGTTTAGCACTGGCCAGATAGCGATTCGCTCCGTGTCGGGTTGGGAACGAAGCAGAGATGGTCGGCGATCTCCACAGGTGAAAAGCAGACGTTGAGATTGAGGCTGAGTTGGTCTCGGAGAAAACAGGGGAGTCGCGCTCCGAACCAGCGCGCGAGCTACCGTTGCAGACACGGCCTACAGAGCTGCACGACAAGGACTCCCTGGTCGATTGATTGGTCCGAGCGTTTCATCGGCCCCTATTCCTATCGGATTTCGCTGCCCCTCATTGGACAACGCTGTCAATAGCTCGAGGGATGCCAGCAACGGGATGTAACGCACCACAACGGTTGAGAGCAGGATTGTGGAACATCGGCGTCTTATTAAGCCGGCTTTGCGACGCAGATTATAAACACTTTTGTGACATTTGGTTTGTGTCGAATTTCCACGTGAAGACAGATGATGGTGTCGCTAACACCTAGACGGCTTCCAGGTACTGCCTCTTCCAAGATTTTCAAGCTGATAATCCTTGCTACTAGGAAAATGGGATGGAGACTAACTGATCCTAACAATATGCATATCACCAAGATAAAAGTTCACTTGCAGGTATTTGATGAAGCTTGTGTCTCAGAATCAATTTACATGATAGGTAATCATGCTAATTCCCCAGTACCCAGAATTTTGTCCCATCCCCAGCCCAGCTGATTCCCGCAAAGCCCCAGACTCCCTGTGCCCCATTCAGCTTCACCATCAAAACCACCCCATTCTCCCCCCATCACCTCTCAAAAAGCCGGAGGCTTATCTCCCCTCTCATTTCCATTGATAGTGCAGTCAAAGATTCCGGTACTGCACCGAGCATGCGCGACAGCCGAATCATTGGGACTAGCGAGGTAAGCCTGGATGCAACGGCGGAAGATGAGGCCCGACGGATAAACCAGGAGGAGCCGGAGACAAGCACGAGCTTGAAGGGACGTATCTAGTGAGCGGAGGCCTGACCTCATTGCTTAAGATGTCTGCAAGGGATTTTGAGCAGCCTCCTGGCCCGGAACAGGGTGAGGCTGAGACATGAGGAAAGGGGCCAGGAATGTGCGTACGGGCGCCGTCTGCGGTGAATCCGACGGGGGGGCGCAGTCAGACGCGCACGAGTCACACCCGAATATCCATTCCAGTTGACAGTTCCGTAGATGTGCTTCCAAGCAGGCTCCAAGACACCTTGGGCGTTGGGTTGGTAGACTCTAACATAAGTTTGAGTCAGAAGGGCCTGATGACGAGAAAATGCCGTGGGATTGCAACCGCAGGCTGTCTCGGGCGTAGGCATTATTTACACAAGGAGAGTCTCTATATATACCTCCTCTCGCCCACAAAGCCTATAACAAACATTCACTCTGGATACACCGTCCCCACTAAAACTCTGCATCCATGACATGTCCTCGACCCTCTGCATTGCGGGAATCAGTTCCATGCCCTGGCACGCCACCCCCACCTCTTCGATTTGGATGATCCTCTCAACAACTCGCGCAGTAACATGGCTATCCCACACCGCCTCCCGAATCGTCTGCCGCCTCAGCATTCCCAAGACTTGTTTCCTCACCGTGGGGTCCCGACACTTGACACCGACGATATACAGTACGGGAATGATGCCGACTTCTGGTGTGAATGCCGCTTGCTCTGAGTGCCGCTCGTGGGCCGCTGCGAACTCCGTGGCAAGAGCTACGCATTGCCGGAACTGCGGCAGAAAAGCGTCATATGCCATTTCCCTTCTCGTGATAGTACTGGCGCTGAGAAGGATCCAAGTTATTGTGTGCTGGAGACGGAGGAGGCATGTGCGTTGGTTGTGGTTTGTAGCAAACGTCAAGTGCGAGGCTGAACATGACTGCAGGAGCAAGTTTTCAAAGAGATGTAGCCAGGTACTCAGCTGCCCGAGGAGGTTGCCGGTATGGAATGAAGTGGGCGGTGGCGATAGCTTCTGCTCAATGGCGTGCCGCAGTCTCATTACTTGGGAGACTAGAATTTGGAGTCGGTCGGCAGCTTCGTCTAGGGACTTGAAAGCACCGTTACTCATGGCCAATGCTAGTGTTTCTTGGATACCCGCTGGCGTCCAGTCGACCAGAAATGTCACAGCCTGCATGTCAAGACGGCGAATCTGTCTTGTGACCTGATCCAGCAATGTACCAGCCCCCGCAGCCACCCGGCCACTGTCGATATTCCGTACGAGCTCCACACCTCCACGCAAATGCTTCGTCGCCTGCACATAGTTCCCCGCCAGGTGATCGAAGCAGACGAACAGATAACAGACCAGAAGCGTGATGGCAGTCCTCTCGGTGGCATCGCCTATTTCTTGCCCTAGAAGAAGCTGGATGGCGCGGTTGTAATGAAACAATGGAGCTTCGACCGAGAACTGCGGAAGATGTACGCCTCCATCAGAACCCCGGTCGAGATAGTTCCGGTGAACCAAAGCTAAAGCCACGGCGGCATGCCTCACTGCTGGCACTGTTTGGGAGTACAACATCAGCGTCTGCCGCCATATCTCGGACGGGTGATGTTGGTTGAGGTCCTTTATGGATATGTACTCGAAAAAGGACATTGCTTCGGTCCGGGCTGGTTCTGTCGCTGGCAAGATCATGAAAGGCGGGAGGCTGTGGATGATAGTGGTGTAATTGTGAAAACTGTCACCGCTCTCTAGTGTGTTGACCACTTCAAGGCAGCGTTGTGATTGAGTTTCGTTCTGGGTGACGGGAGGCACATTGCCATAGCCGTCACAGGTGCGGCCTGTGGAATTGCATCTCTTGCATGAAGGCTGGGCCAGGTCGCACTTGATTTTCCGTATTCTGGAAGATGCTGGTCAGTTTGGTGCATTTTCGTCTTCGCTCCGACGCAAACAGACAAGCGCAACATCCAACACTTACTTGCACGTCTTACAGCCCAATCTTGATTTCGGAGCCCACTTTCTCGGCTTCTTCCTCCATGCTTGGTTAGGCGCTTTGGCATTATCATTCTTCGTCTCGCCCATTCCGCCAATGCGCAAGACAGAATTTGCAGTTGGCGACAAGTGTCCAAGCTGCTAGTAGACTGGATCGTTAATGCGGTGCCGAATGTCGCGCGGGGAATTTTTGTCGTGACCTCAGTTTCGTGATGATCAGCGAAGTCACCGACACGCAAACTAAGAAAGTCCGAGGATCTGCAAAGTGAGCCAGCCAGAGGAAGTGGTCTAACTTGTCCCACCGGTCATTGGCTTGTTCGTACAAGTGGGGCACCCAATATCTTGCTCATGCAGAACGCAGCATCGCGCTGCGGTTTCGGACATGTTTGCTGACATTGTTTGATTGGTTGGTTCGTACAAGTGGGGCATCACAACCAGAACCGCAGACAAGTAAGTAGTTTCCTGGTAAAACCGGTAACCAGTTGAATTTGATTCTGTGGCCAGTCAGGGGAGCCGGAAGAGTTATGGGCAACCAAGACGTCGTTTACATCGAGCCCAATTGGCTCCTTCGTTCAGGTGGGCCTCCATGCCACTTCAATTAGGTTGAACCGAAAGAATGCGAACTCACCCCAGGCTGAGACACTGAGCAACCAAGCCAGACGCGTCATGGGAATTGGCGATGAGTACAAGTATTTGCTAATTGTCTCGACAAAGCTGCATGCATCTTGCTACAAAATGATGAGAGGTTCAGCAAGATAACCTCGGGCCTGCTTGAAGAACAACATGAACCGACTCGCAACCGTAATCCTCCTCTTGACGAACCTCGGCATTGGATGCAATGCCAGCAGTCCTCATCTTGCCCGAACAGTCTACAGATTCAGCAATGTTCGTTCTGCATTTCCAACCCCAGCGTCACCACTGACCGGCAGTCCAGATTACCTCTTCGACGAGCCTCACCTGGACATCATGTTTTGGCAATTTCACATGCTCTCGACTGCAAGTTCCTCTAGATTACGCAAACCCAAGTTTCGGCACAACTTCCATCGCTTTCATTAAACTGGCGGGCAAGAACGCCACGGCCCAGTCACCCAGCATCGTTCTCATCCCCGGTAATCAGCATCTCCAAGCCCCTCATAACCTTTTGCGATACTTGGCTGACACACATGCAGGCGGCCCAGGCGGATCTGGCGTTGACCTCCTTCTAGCTTACCAGAACACGGTAGGCCAGTTCCTCGGAGAACAGTACAACTTTGTCTCCTTCGACCCCCGCGGGGTGAACAACAGCGGCCCAATCCTCGACTGCTTTTCGGACAACACAAAAGCAAGACAAGCGTTCAACATGTTACACAGCACGGGCACTACCAACACCTCGACCGCGTCACTGTCACAGCAGTTTTACTCGAGCGCGATATACGGAGAGTGGTGCAACGCCCGTGCTAAAAACGGGTCTCCGCATGGATACTACGTCACCACGCCTTCGGTGGCCCGGGACTTGCTAGCATTTGTTGAGGCCGAGGCAGCGTTGGTCGGCAAGCCGCAATCCGAAGCCAAGCTGTGGTGCTACGGCCTCAGCTATGGGACAGTCGTCGGCACCACCTTTGCATCGTTGTTCCCGGATCGCGTGGGGAGGATGGTCCTCGACGGGGTTTTGGATGCCGAGCAATACTACCACAACGACTGGCGGGACGTTCTTGACCAGATGGACGAAGCCATGGCGACTTTTTCGAATCATTGCCACACCGCGGGTCCTGATAAGTGTTCCTTCTGGGGAGCCACGCCGGAAAACATCACGGCCAGACTGGACGGAATCATTGCGCAACTGCGGGATCATCCGATCCCCATCGCCGGGATAGACACCCGGCATATACCGAGACTCGTCACTTACTCCGACTTGAAAGCCATGTTCCTTTCCGCGCTTTATCTCCCGGCGATTCGCTTTCCCTTGATGGCCGATATCCTCCACCAGGTCGAAAACGGGAACGCGTCCGCTCTCGCAGGAATGTGGGAGACAAGCGTCTGGATTACCTCTGACGCACGCATGGTGATTCAATGCGCCGATTCATATTCTCGAAACAGGCTTACCACCTTGGAAGCATTCAAGGAATACGTCGAGTACACTACTAACAAGAGCAAGTACATTGGTGATATTTACCCCTTGTTCATTGAGAGCATCTTGTGTCGATCCTTTAAACCGGATTTGCCTGACAGTATGCTGGCTCGAGGTGTGTTACCCAAGTATCAATGGAGTGCACGAGAGACGTAAACTGACTACCTTGTGTCTCTTTGCTACAGACCCACTAAGCAAGCCACAACGCCCAACTTCCTTCCCAGTCCTGTTTACCAGCAACACAATTGATCCACTCACACCGATGAAGTCGTACGTTTATCCTACCATCTTATACGCGGCAGATGTCCTTGACTAAGATTCGGTTCTCTTTCTCTTAATAGTGCACGAAAAATGTCGTCGAGATTCCCCGGGTCTGTATTACTGGTGCAAGAAGCCGTTGGCGTAAGTTTACTCATTCCTAGGAAAAAAGATCTCGGCTAAGTCATGGAATTTGTTTCTTTCCCCTCTAGCATGTCGTCGTCAACCAGGGAGGATCACGTTGTTACTTTGGTCATGTCCAGGCGTACCTGCAAGGGCTTGTTCCGGCTGCCAACATCACATGTCCTCAACAGTTTACTCCGTTCATTAACGGCCCTTTCTGAGGTTCAACAAATTGACTAGGGAAACGAGGTGTGTACGAGAGCTAGAATAGATTTTTTTTTTGATTTTTTTTTGAGATAGAGAGAGGGGGGTGGCAGGGCAGGAAGAGAAGCAAATACAGAAGAACTATCATGGCCGCACGCAAGATTAATACGCAGCTGCCATGTGCTGGAAGGGTTCAGTCCACCTTTGATTTTGCAATGATTTACAATGAGAAAGGTCCATGTAGCTACCTCATACAAATACGGATGCGGTTACAGAGGACTAAGTTCAAATCCGGCATGTCAGTAGGGCAACTAAACAATTTCCTGTTCAACTTGTCAAATTGATTACACGCTGCAAGGATACCGCAAGTAGGGATGCTTAGATACGCTCCCAGTAAAATATAGGACTTATTGGCTTGCCGGTACTACGCTAATATTTGAAACCCCGAGCAAACCACTTTGTGTCATTTATTCATAAGTCACCTAATTGTGCTACTAGCATCTCCAAAGGGTTGTGTACGCATAGGGTAATCTTAGGGTTACCCACTTGGCGGGGCAGTGTGGAGGTCCGCGTTCTTTTCCCTTGCCCAACACTCAGCGGCCAGAAGGATACGTTCCAGCATTTAGCTCACCTCTCCTCCGCCTCTACTCCGCTTTCTTCGAAGAGCAATATTTGGTTTGGCCAATCCCACTCACCTCTACTACAACCATCCATCAAAAGTTCCCATCGGCTCATGTACCCTGCTCAACCAAAACACGAGTCACAAGCCTGGCTGGGACAAGTGAGGTAACCCTGTACTGCCTCCCGAGATGCCTTTTTTAGGACGTATACATGCATGCCAGAATGATATTGCCCCCTCAAACAGCATGTGACAGCGATTGACATCGTTGCTCCCACGCAGCTTCCGCCAAAGTCATTAGATCGATGCGCGAACCGCTTTCTAGCAACGCGAACATAAGCAATGGAGCCGGCTTGTTGCCTAGCCGCAGTATATATAAACAGTGGGCGAAGTGCTCGGTATTAAATTCTACATCAATCACAGCGTTCAGATAATATTTCGCCCTCGCCCTAGTCCTAGCCTGCCACGTGGGTCACAGTACAGTATAGATCCAACATGATTCTTGAGGAGTTGGAAAATACTCACCTTGCACTAAAACAAGATGCCACAAGGTTCCAAGAGCGCCTATACGTCTTGCGCGACAGTCGGCTGTGATGGGAAGGACATTAAACGCGATGAAGAGTGCCCGAAGAAATGTGGCTGGAAACGTCCCGAAAATGATGGAGAATAATGAGTCGTTCATACAGCAGTCGTGCGCCCAGACAAACCGGGTGAAGAGAAGAGTGTGACATATTTGACCAAATAAACATCGGGACGACAGGTTGCTTCTTGCAGCATGCATGTCTGAGATATGCCGATGAAATTCCGAGGAATTTTGTGTGGTGCTAAATTTGAAACCCACCGTCGCGCATTCCGCTTGCATCCCCATCATCTCCTTCTTCACCAACCAACAAGAAAAAGAACAAAAACCAAACAAATGCACTGATTTTGAAGCCTCTTGGCCAACAAGGTATCGCTATGGCTGTAGATTTGGCCTCCTCCTCCTAGGCTACTGTCCATGATTTCCTTCAAAGCGGCGATAGCCGGGCCGCCACGTGTTTCCGGCGAACCCAATGGGATCAACTATGCCTCATTGCCTCGAATTCAAACGGAATCTGGAATGTGTTGCTCTCGATCGGGTCACAAGCGGGCTCAACAACGTCGTTCGGCTGCTTGAGTTCTCGGACCGCACCCACTGGGCAGCCCGGGTCCAGATCAAGCCCACAGGCAGCGGCGAGCTCGAGACCGAGGTTGCAACAATGCAATACATCAAGGAGCATTCCGACTTGGTTGTCCCCAGAGTCTTTGCATACGCCCTCGACGAGAATAACCTAGCGGCGGTTGCGTACATGCTGATCGAAGTACTCCCCGGCATCGTCGCCATGGATGCCCTTGGCGGCTACGAGGTGCACCGTAGCGTGATACCCGCGCAGTATCGTCGACAATTTTACCGCTCAGTGGCAACATGCCATGTTCGTCCAAGCCCCCCCCCCCTTGATTGGGTTGGTCAGGGGCTTACATTTAATAGGTTCAAATAACGTCGATACGACTGCCAAATATTGGCACAATTGTTCGGAATCGAGAGGGGGGATACGAGCTCGGCCCCTTACCAGGCATTGGTGGCCCATTTGACACAGCAGCCGCGTTTTTCGAGGCCTGGGCTGATCGGGTTAAATTCAAGTGGGACGACATGACCATCAAGCACATGATGCAGAGAGGACCGATTCCCGCGGAGCGCATGATTTCTATCATCAACAAGTTCCCATCACAGATCAAAGCAATGGCTAGCCGGCTCTCGACAAGCAACAGTAGGCCGTTTCCCCTGTGCCATGACGATTTCCTCCACAGTAACATCATGGTTGACGAGAACAGTTTCAAAGTCACGGGCATCATTGACTAGGAAGGTGCATGTACAACACCCTGGGAGCTCATTGCGTTTCCCGAGTTCCTTCAGGCCATGCCTGTCTCCTTCGACCTCCCTCAGAAATATGACCAAGACGGGCAACCCCTTGATGAGGAAGTGAGGCAGACATGGCGTGAGCGACAGGAATACATTGAGATGGTGAGGTCGGCGGAACTCGAAGACCACCTGCTCTCGACTTGTCTCAGTAGCAAGAGGAGCCAAACTCTGGCCTATGCGTACGGGGCTTTTACTAGCATCGGGAAATTGGGCTTCTATGATAGAGTTATAGAAGAGCTAGAGAGAGAAAGCTAAAATGCGTCGTAGTACTCCAGGGAGAGGAACTGCAGCTTTCAATACATGAACCTGTAGGGTACTGCCACCCGCTGCTTTCCTAGAAAAGCTAGATTTGTTGGAAGAGAACGGGTTCCGACCCCGGGGTCCACTTGTTTGTCAAACTGGTTAGACCCTGCGGGGTCTATTGCTGCACAATGCAGCTTCAGCTGGTTGGATCACGATGAATCGTTAGCTAGGCACCTACCGTCAGCCCCATAATTGCAATGCAGGCTGCAGCCCCGGACTGGAGGACAAGTGCAGGCTTCGAACTGCAGATGGCGTATTAAAGTCGCGGTTACCCCGCACTTGTACAGCTTGTCAGCTACAGCTCGACATCCGTCTCTACACATCAGCCCACACGCAACCTTGAGACCCATCGATGCATCATCATACGACGAAGCGGCAGGGATATCAGTGAACACATTTCACCGCCATGAACAGCAACTCATCTCCCGCCTCATTTCTCACTGTTCCCGGAGAAATTCAAAACGCAATTGTCGCCAACCTTGGACCTCTAGAGTTGCTCCTTCTCTGCGGGACGTGCCGGTACTTTCGTCGCATCATCCCAGCCCCTGGAGTGGCAGACCTCCTTCTGGCCGAATCCGACGAGTTCGCGGCGGAATGCGACGTTTACACTTGCAACTTTTGCGTCTCGCTCCGCCACGCTCGCCACTTTAGCTACCCTATGATGAGGCGCAAGAGAAGACGGGGAGAGGACAGGGCTCGGTTTCGATTCTGCATCGACTGCGGTCTCAACCCCCCGCCGGGTCGTTTCGGTTATGGGCTGGGCACCATTGTGAGGACGGACAAGGATATTCTCGTGATTTGTGTGGATTGCCGTCATCTGAAGCCACCATCACACAAGACTTCTCATAGAGACAGCGTGGTGTGCAAGGACTGTTGGGAATCAAGAGAGGTGCTCCAACGCAAAAATTTGATGGAGGCGCAGATAGGAGGGCATCCAAGTTACAAGGACATCTCATCAGAGGACCGGTGCCCACCGCCGAGCCATGTATGGTGCAGATCGGTGACGGCTTCATTTGATGCGACTGGTCAGTCACCGGGCTCCGAAGATGTCAGTCAAACCCGCCTCCCGGACCTCGGGTTGACTGGCACCTGGGACTTTGGCCATCTGAGTTTGGAATCGACCGATAATTGGGGTGTTACAACTAGCTAGGAATTCAATTTCGGCGGTCCGGCCGGCGAAAGCTCGCAGGGTCAGCTAGCTGGAGAAGTAGACGATTTCCTATGCGTCAAGTGGCTGTTCCAGGGTGGGGGGATACAAGACCCACTGACGATGGCAGGGGTTCGATCAGTTGGAGAATGAGATAAGAGGAGCAAGTCCACTGCATATCGATGTTCAATATCATATTCATTTCACAGGAGAAAGGTTCCCTCACAGAAGTCTATCGTTTTCATTTCTTCGCCCTAGCTACCGTACTGGCCGTTAGAAAAAAAAAAGAAGAAGAAAAAAGCCTTGGGTAGACGCCTTCGTTCCACATACCCACAGTGGCTTTCTCGAGTTTCCGGTCGGCGTCGGGTGGCTGAAAACATCAACACATGTAAATCACAGGTGTTTTCCTTGACAAACAGCGAGCTGTGGACCATCAGGACCACCCCAGCAATTTTGGACACGAAAGACTGCGTCGCCCATCTTCTCGGCAGTATACACAAATTTACATTTTACGATAGGTACCTATTCTCAAGACGGCGGATGGTTCTATATCCACCGAGTTCGCCTGCCATGCTCTAGGGCCTAAATCCATGGGGGCCTCAGAGCTACTGTGCTGCGCATGTGAATGGTCCCGTAACGTCCCAGTCCGAGCGAGCTCGATCAGTGCGACACCTTAACTATTGACACCAGCCATTCGGGTCATTTGGATCGTTGGCTTTGTCCAGTCAGGTCAAGGAGACGCCCTTCCTCATCTATAAAAGCATTCCCAATATATTCAGTGCTCAAGTTAGCCGCCCGTGTCCCCGGCCGCGGGTTCTTCTGCGTTTTCCAACACTCTTGAAGCCAAATCAGCGCCAATTTTGTGTCAAGCCTACTTGAGATACTAGACTCTATCATTCTCGATACTCTTCGTCAGGTGTTTCGGTATGGCAAAATCTTTGCACCGTTTGGTAGAGCCTGTTCTTAGGCAAGACAAGAAAAAAAGGAAAAAGAAAAAAGAAGATGCGAGGGCATTGGGCATTTATTGGTATGGTTCGTAATTGCATAACAATGCACCGGAGTTCGGCGCAAAATCATGGACCTCACCTTGAGGTTCAGAAACTAGGGACAAATTTATGCCGTGTCGGCCAGTTTGTTTCGCCGATGGATGCGGTAGGATTCAGGGCGACTACTGAACCTCGGCTCGTCCAGTCCGAGGATGAACTTCCGCTCTTGTCCTCTTTTGCGGTTGCGTTTGGTGAAAAGTGAGAAATGGTGGTCAAACAGAAAACAGCGACTGGAATAACACAAAGGACATGGCATCCAACGCACCCAAGCCAAAGTTGAAACCCCTCTCCTTCATGGAAGTGCTATCGCCCATCGTCTCGCTCTATCGTCCGGCGACAACTCCCACCAGCTCGAATAGCTCCGTCGCCGCCCCAAAGCTCATTATCCTTGCGAGCTGGACCGGAGCTCAGGACCTGCACATTGCCAAGTACCTGATCAAATACCAAGCCATCTACTCGGCGTCCCAGATTCTGCTCATCAAGAGTCCATCCAGCTTGCTCTTTAGACCGACATTGATTCCTGCCGCAGTCACCCCTGCCGTGGACGCAATCAAGGCTCTCTTTCCCAGCAATGGACAGTATGGCAACAACAACACAAAGTCGACGCCTGTGATGCTGATTCATCTCTTCTCCAACGGCGGGTCTTCATCCATTTCCGGCCTGTATGACACCTACGCAGCCTCGTCGCCAAACCGACCAACTCTCCCTCCACACGTGACCATTATCGACTCGGCGCCTTCGACGATTACCTTCTCGAGCAGTGTGGCTTTTTTCAGCGTTGGTCTTCCGCCGGTGCAGCGTCTATTCGCCATGCCTTTTATCAGTCTATTTGCCCTAGCTCTGACCTGCTCTGTATCACTTGGCGTGGTACCGGACTGGCTACATGTATGGGGCGACGCGCACAACGACCGTAAAAGGAACAAGGACGAGATACGGCGTGTTTATGTTTACAGCGAGGAGGATGCGTTGGTGGATTTCCGAACGGTTGAAAAACATGCGACCCAAGCCGAGGAAATGGGGTTTGTGATGAAGAGGGAGAAATTTTCGGGAACGCCGCATGTGGCGCATGCGAGGGGGAAGCATGGGGAGAGGTATTGGGCAGTGGTGAGGCAGGCGTGGGAGGGCGCTTAAGAGAAGAGGGCAGCCGGAAACGAGAGGAGGTATAGACAGTCAGTCGGGTAAAGTTGAAGAGGAGTCACCTAGTCATTCCATTCTGTTAAAAGCAATCTTGAAGAGAGACAGTCGCATCTTCTAATCCACAACTACTCCCTGTTGGGGGGAGACATAGAGCTGTAAAACCCCGCTCTCGCGGACGAATGTGTAGCGACCATGTTTAACAGCAAGGATACAGCGGAACAGCATGCTCTTGTCTTTTGACTGGGTGGATATTCCATCCATCGTGTAAGCTGTCACAGCAGCCACGGCCCGGCAGTGAGAACGGTGGTAGCTGGACACAAGAAAGCCACAACGGTGGGCAATACGCTTCATGTGAGACACGAACCCACCATGGCGTTTTTAAGTCTTCAGCTAAATGTCATCCACCAAGTCATGACGTCGCAACACCCCAGCTACCCAGGTATAAAGAACACGCTCCCCGAGATTTAGACTCTCATTGCAAGTTTCCCACTGTCGCCTTTTACCACCCAACCCACCATCCAACGATGCATGTACCATGCATACAAGGCGAACATGCCACATCTCAACGCAAGAGTGCCCGAATCAGACGCCATCCCCGGACATACAGAACATAACATGGCATAAACAGACGAGTCTAGGTTGTTCGAGTCGCCGGATGTTGTTGGTCTCAATTCGCACAAGACATTCGGTCGAGTGAGCGCATCTGGGGATTGTGCTGCCGGTTCGCTCCGGGCAACCAATTTTCGAATTGGAAATCTGAATCTTTCAGCCATGATTGTTTGAACCTCTTTCACGGGATCCAAGGGAAAGGCTCGGTATGCGCGAATAGCCGACCGACCCAGTCCAAATAGCCAACCACGCGGTATGCAACGGCTCCGCCAACCGCCGTTTTGCATGCCGTGTCCAGCATTGCTGCCTACCTTAATTTTAAGTTTTCGGTCACAGCCCCGCTTCCCCTCAACGTCAAACCATCGGCCACGCCATCTACCACCAAAACAAACATGCCACTCCCCGGAACCCGAGCCCTCAAAACAAAACTCAAAATATCCCTCGCTTGCTATCTCCTCTTCTACGCATTTCTCTACGGCCCGCTCACCGTCCTGAAATATTCCGCGGCTACCTGTCTCGCAGGCTGTATTCTCCTCGGGCTCCTTCGCATCCCCGCCATCTGGGAATGGTGCATCCGGCATGTGTGGCCGCGCATCCTCCGAGCGTTGCACAATGTCAATGATGCTAGGGATGTGCAAATCGTCTTCATCCCGCCGCGTCTGGCGCGGGCTCTTTTCGTCCGACTACAGGCCATGGCGCAAAAACTCGTGACGACGGGAAGGCGGTATTCTTATGCTCCCCTCGTCGGGGACAGACAGATTCGACTTTTATATCTCCATCCCGGGGAGGGCACGCAGCCCTTGGCCGCTGACTTGGTTCACGCATCGTTGGATGAACGTGCAGGCCAGTTTGAAAGTCTCTCGTACGTTTGGGGCAGCGGCCACAAGACGCGCATTCTGCTCATCACCGACTCGTCTGGCGCAATACGGAAACTTCTCATCGGCGCTGCCCTGCATGCAGCCCTACAGCGGATCCGACTACCGACAACAGTGCGGGTGCTCTGGGCCGACGCCGTGTGCATCAACCAGGCCGATAACCTGGAAAAGGCAGCCCAGGTCAACATGATGGGAGATGTGTACGCCATGGCGGCCCGCACTCTGGCCTATCTCGGACCGACAGCCGACGGCAGCAACATGGTGCTCGACTTGCTGGAGAAGATAGCCCGAAATAGCCCGGCTCTGAGCGGGTTCAACCTTCGAACAGTTGATCAGCAGGTCTTGGGTGAAGTGGCAGGTCTGCCGCCGGACCATGACCCCGTGTGGGATGCACTACGCAAGTTCTGGGCAAGACCGTGGTTCCGACGTGTGTGGGTAATCCAAGAATTTGTCCGCGCCCCCGACGTGCGCATCATCTGTGGCGATTGGGAAGCTAGCTGGGCGCTGCTCTATGCGGCTACTCGAAACACCGATCTTTCCATCCGCATCGTACCTACCGAACAAAATGCCCCCGGCATGGCCCATTTTATGTCTGGCGCGAGTGCCATGCATTTCATGAATCAACTTCGCAGTCGGTGTTTGAGCCATACCGTCCATCGATTGGGACTTGGGCCGGATCGAGTCTTGAACATGGATCCTCTCACGCTGGAATTTGACGAACAACAGCGTTTTAACCTCGTTCGGGCTCTTAACCCCATGCTTCGCCTCGACGGAGATGCCGGCTCGGACTTTTTGGACTTGCTCAGCAAGGCGGATTCAGCTGAAGCCACGCGGGCAAGAGACCACTTATTTGCGCTACGTGGCCTTGCATCTGACGCACACGACGACGCGTTATTTCGTCCTGACTACGTTGCCCCCTTTGAAGAGATTGTTCTCCGATATGGTCAGGCTTTTGTCCGTCGGGGCGAGGGGATGGAATTGCTGTATCAAGCTCGACTTGGCATTCAGTCATGTCGCTTCCCCTCGTGGATACCCGACTGGACAACAAAATACATGGTGCTCAACCCAGATGACACCACCGAGTATACCAGCCTTGGCCAGTCTTGTCGGAAAATATTCTCCGCTTCCGGCAGTCCCTCTACCATTACCCTCGACCCTACTAACCCCACAGCCATACTCACTCGTGGCCGTTCCCTAGGTGACCTCATATTTGTCGACGCCAACCACATTTCCCACGGCTGGATTCACGGATTTCTTTTACATATACGAACCGCCTGCTATTTTGCAAATCGACTTTCTCACCTTTCAGCCTCAACCTCGCGCCCAGGCCCGGATGTGAAAAATTACCCACCCACGAAGGAGTCTTTTACTGTTGCCATAGCCAAAATTCTCATTGCCAACCAGACGGCCAACCACGAGATTGCCCCGGCGGAATTTACTGCGAGTTTAGTCACCTTTGCCCCAGATTTGATTTCAATGACATTATTCTCCAAATTATTCAACCTGCCCGAACAAGAACTCAAAGCCTTCCTGGTAGGAAAACTAACCTACGCTCTGTACGACCAAATATATAAATTCTTTAAACATTTCCGTCTGGGCATGACGAGCTGCGGGCTCCTCTGTTTGGTACCCCACGCGGCGCGGATGGGGGATTCTGTTTTTGTTTTGCATGGAGGGGCGGTGCCGTTTGTTTTGACGAGACGTCAGCAAACACCAGGTTGGCGATGGCGAGGGTGGAGTTTCAGCGGAAAAGAAAAGGAAAAGGGAAACCTTGCACAAGGTAGGGAAGGAAAAGAAATGATAAGGGATTACAGGCTGGTTGGCGAGTGTTATGTTCATGGCGCGATGAATGGGGAGACGGCCACGTGGGGGTTCCTCCCAGAGGAGGAGGAGGTGGGGATATATTAGTTCTAGCTCCTGACGAGGTTATACAGCTTTGCTCTAAGGGATTCTGTCAATTCATTGTTAGCCCAACAATCCACCTCAAAACAAGAAAGAAAAAAAAAAAACCGGGA
>Ga0247763_1000806_pt1 | contig 18766 bp, 14 predicted proteins | sample UWRJL141409B4_FD_179926 | JGI IMG/M metagenome (GOLD analysis project Ga0247763, IMG submission 179926) | Plant litter microbial communities from Arlington Agricultural Research Station in Wisconsin, United States - UWRJ-L141-409B-4 | ecosystem: Environmental > Terrestrial > Plant litter >...
CGCCCCTTTCCACGCGAGAGCCCACCATGCGTTTCATGCCGGGGCAAGACCGGCGTGCTCAACGCCCCCACCGGGGACCTCGCACAAAAGTGTCATGTCGACGCGCGCGCGAAGCGGCCCGCAGACGCCGTGATTGACGCGCGCCACCCCCGCCGGGCAGGCTGCGCGCCAAGATGACTCCACGCTCGTTCCGGCCAGGCCGGGCATACCCGTGCTGCTTCACGCTCTGCATCGCGGCGCTCGCCTGCAGCTCGCCGGCGGCGCAGCGAGCCGAGCCTGCTGCGCCCGCCTCATCGAGCGCCGCCGCTCCCGCGGGCGAAGGTGCGCCGCCCGCAGACGGCACCCCGCCCGCGCCCGCGCCGTGCCCCGCGGTGGAGCCGACCGCCGCCCTCGCGTGGACGGCCGACGCCGGCGCCACGCTCGGCGCCGCCCTTCCGCTTCGCCTCGGCGATCCCAAGGTCGAGCAGAGCCCGCACGGCGCCGCGCTCTGCTTCGACGGCGTCGACGACGGCCTCGCCTTCGAGCACAACCCGCTCGCGGGCATGGGCCGCTTCACCGTGCAGGTGCTGTTCCGACCCGACGCCATCGGCACGCCCGATGCTCCCTCCGAGCAGCGCTTCGTGCACTTCGAAGAGGGCGGCGCCACCACGCCCGACAGCCGCCGCGCCTTGATCGAGACGCGCGTCGTCGGCGACCAGTGGTTTCTCGACACCTTCCTGCGCGCCGCGGGCGGTAACAAGGCGCTCATCGATCCGCAGAAGAAGCACCCCGTCGGGCACTGGTACTGGGTCGCTCTCAGCTATGGCGACGGCACCATGCGCCACTACATCGACGGCGAGCTCGAGCTGGAGGGCGCCGTGCCCTTCGAGCCGCTCTGCCCCGGGCGCACGAGCCTCGGGGTGCGCTTGAACCGGGTCTCGTGGTTCAAGGGCTGCCTGCGCGAGCTGCGGGTCACGCCTTCTGTCTTGTCGGCGGGCGAGCTCGCGAAGATGCGCTGAGCGCGCTCGCGCGGGCCTGGCCCCGTCAGGAGGGCCCGCGCGCCGTCAGCGCGCGGCGGAAGAACCAGCAGCGGAGCTGGGTGGCGGGCACGACGCCCTCGTCCACGAGCGCGAAGCCGCGCTGCACATAATAGGCAACGTTCCCGGGGCTCTCTGTCTTCAGAAGACAGGTCTCGTGACCGTGCGCGGCCATGGCCTCGAGCGCCGCGTTCAGGGCGCGCTGGCCATGCCCCGAGCGCTGAGCCGCGGGGTCGACGCCCAGGAACCAGACATATCCGAAGCGCTCGAAGCCGAGCGCTCGCACGCGCGCCGCGCACCAGGCCTCGTGCCTCAGACAGCGCCAGGCCGCACGCCAGCCGAGCGCGAGCACGACGCGGATCGACCCGTGGCGTAGCCCCCGCCAGAACGACGGCTGCGTTTCATCGCGCAACCACAGCGCAGCGGCTTTGCCCTCGACCCGCTCGACCCCGCCGGTCGCGGCGGCGTAGCGGACGAACGAGCGATAGATCAGCGCCATCCAGCGTGCCCGCCGCGTCCCGCTGGGCTCGGCGTAGCAGAGCACCGGATCGGCGACAAAGGCGCGGGCGAGCAGCTCTCCCGTCGCCCACGCCTGCGCTTCCGTGGAGAGCGTCGTGGCGAGGGGCGCTGCCTGCGATCGAACGGGGTGGCTCGTCATCTCCGGCATGATTATCGAGACGCGGCCCCCTCTGCCATTCGCGTTCGATTCGCATTCGGGCCGTGGCGCCGAGCCCGACGAAGAGGCCCGATTCCTGGGGGGGCGTGCAGCGATCGGGCACGAGAGCGCTCGACGGTTTCGCCTGGGTCGCTTCCCGAGGTTTTACGCTTGCCGCGCAAGATCCCGTCTCGTGACCGGGGCTGCTCGGCCGACGCGGTCTCGAGTGATCGTGAGCGTTGGCGCGCGCCAACGCGAGGAACACGCCGGTGTCCGTCTCGATAGACCGCGCCTGTAGGCGTACCACACGTTCGTTCCGCTTGCCTTCACCGGGCTGTCGGTCTGATTCTGCAGAGCGCTTCGCGGAGCAGGTGCTCGACGCTGGCGTCGCCCAGTTCGGCGTCGGCGCGCAGCTCGGAGAGCACTGTCTTGACCTCGGACTCGCGGAAGCCGAGGTGGCGCAGGGCGGAGAAGACCTTGGCGTGGCGTCGATGCGCTGAGGGATCAGCGGGTCGCCGTAGGCAGCGCCATCGCCATGCACGAAGCGGAGAGAGCTATCGCGCTCGAGGTCGACGACCAGCTCGCCGCGATGGGTGGCTCGATGGTGCGCAGAGCACAAGACCAGGAGGTTCGACGCTTCATGGCGACCGCCTTCCGAGCGTGGCAAGACATGGTGCACGTCGACGAAGGTCGCGTGGGTGCAGCCCGGCACCGTGCAGCGGTGTCGAGCGCGCGCGAGCACGGCGCGCCGCAGCGCCGGCGTGACGCTCTGTCGGGCGCGGCTCGAACGGACGTCGGCGCCGGCGGCTCGCCGCGGCGGGGTCGCGTCGGGCGCGACGGCTGAGTCGCTCTCTCGCCGGCTCTCCGCGTCCACGTGGGCGTGGTCTGAGCTCTGGCAGGTCGCCCTGCTCTCGTCGCCATCGTCTCCGGGGGCCTTGCTCGCCACCAGCGTCTCGAGCTCGCGCAGGGTCTTGCCGCGCGCGGCGTCGAGCCAGGCGGGCTCGGTCTCGGCCACTGCCACACACGCGTGAGCTCGCGCACGGCGCACCAGCTCAGGGCGCCCGTCTCGAGCGCGCGCGCCAGGCGGGGCAGCGTCTCGAGCGACTCGGCGACGCGCAGCTTTTCCTGCGTGGTGCGCGGTCTGAATCCGAAGAGCCGCTCCGTGTACTCGAGGAAGCCGCCGAAGCCGAGGTGAACGTGCGCCGCCGAGCCCGTTTCCGAACGGGTTGTCGGTTTCGGGCGTTCGAGCCGCTCAGACCCGTCCAGCGAAATCCCGCGCGCGCGAGCAAAACGTCCCGCCGGGATGACATCCCGACACGACGAGTCAGCGCGCATTCAAGCCGATGCGAGCGGCGAACGGAGCCCTGCGGGTCGGTTCGCTGCACTCGGAACATCCGACAGGCTCACCCCGTTGCGGGTGCTCGATCTCGATGTCGATCCATTGTCGATGGCAGATGTGGGTCCATTTCCGCGAGCGCTGAAGGGCGCGCCGGAGCATCGTCCTCGCAAGCCGCTTCCGCAGCTCGAAGCGCCTTCTCCTCGACGAGCAGGCCCTGCCGCTCGTAGCGACAGCGCGCACGGCTCCACTTCAGCACGACCGCCCAGAGCGCCGAGCCTTGCTTGGCACGCCGGGTCAGCGCGGCGTCGCCGGTCGATTTCGCGTATCTCCGGCACAGCCCGTGCCTAGCCATGGTGCACGCGCGGATCAATCGAAACGGAGCGCGCTCGCCCCCAGCCACGCGACTGGCCTCGAGGCGCGCACGCGCCGGGCGGCGCACGCACGCGCGACGGGCGCGCGACGAAGCGCAGCGTCTATCGCCGCGAACGAATCCGCGCGAGGACGGCGCGAGCGGTGGTCGAGAGGCCTTCGGGGTCGAGCGCGGCCTCCAGCTCGCGCAGCACGCGGGTCGTTTCGAACAGGAGCTCGCGCCCGCTCGCATCGAGGTCGTGCCAGGCGGGATGCCCGCGGAGCTCGCCGCGTGGATCGCGCGGTCGCCACGCGGTGCTGGCCGCCTCGATGAGGGCGTCGCGCTCGGGGTCGGAGCTGCCGCCGCCCGCGCCGGGGCTATCGCCGGGCTCGCGTGGATCAGACATCGCGTGCGCTCCTGCCGGTCTGGGCCAGCGCGATGCCCTGAGCCTCGAGGCAGCGGGCGATGAGCTGGCGCGCTCGGGCGATGTTCTGGACGAACGTGTTGGTGCGCATGGAGAGGCGCTCGGCGAGCAGCTCGTCTGGTTCTCGGCCGGCGCTCTCGAGGCGGGCGGCGAGGGCGCTGGCGGGCTGGCGCGGGAGCTTGTCGCGGCACTCTTCGATGCGGGCGCGGAGCAGTGGGTCGGGCGCGGGGGTCTCGTCCGCGTGGTGCTCGAGCGCTTCGGGCAAGGTCGGCTCGCTGCGCGCGCGGCGGCGCCACTCGCTGATGGCGAGGTTGCGGGTGACGCGGAGGGCAAAGCGGAGCAAGGCGTTGGCCTGGCCGTCATCCGCGTGCACGCGGGGGGCGACCTGCCAGACGCGCAGCAACCCCTCCTGGAGCACGGCCTCGGTGTCCACCTGCGCGGCGAAGCTGCGCAGGGCGTCGCGCAGGGGGCGCTCGGCGTGGGAGATCCAGGCGCCGAAGGCGTCTGCGTCGCCCTGGGCGATCGCCGCGAGGTGGACGTCGAGGTTCATGGGAGGCTCAGAGCTCGACGCTGAGCTCGCGCTCGCCGAAGGTGAGGCGGAGCGAGCGCGGCGTCTTCGTCGCTTCGGCTGCGCTGGCGGCGAGCACGAGGCGGGCGCGCTGCCCGGCGTGCAGCGTCGCCGAGTGCGTGCTCTTCGTCGCGTCGACCGTCAGGCTCGACCTCGTTCCATCGGACCATTCGATCGTCACGTCGGCTGGTAGCTCCCAGGCGAGAGTGTCGTCGATCTGGATCTCGATCACCAGTCGCGCCGCGTCGCGCCGCACGAGGTGGCCGCGCAAGATGAGCTCGCCCGCGTCTCCCGTTTCTTCCTGCGCGCCCCCGCCCCGAGGCGCGCTCCGCTCTTTCGCGGCGCCGTCCTTCGGTGGCCCACCCCGACCCGCGTCGAAGAGGCGCCCGAGGAACCCCGAGCCTTTCGCCGCCGGTGCGCGCGACGCGAGCTTTCGAGGGGACCTCGCGCCGCTCGGAGCGGGAGGCATCGGGGCTCGCGCCCGCGTCATGAACGGCATGGCACCACCGCTGCGGGCCATGCTGGCGACCGGAATCGCACCGCCGCTCGCGCGCAGCCCGACCGCCCCGGCAGAAACACCGTGCGGCAGCGCATGCGGCATGCGCTCGCGCCGGACCGGGCTCTGGGGATCGACCGAGGGCACCTCCGACACGGCCACCCACGAGGTGAGCCGCGTGGCGATGCCAAACCCGAGCCCGATGCGCTCGATCGCGGCGTCGCTGTTCTCTCCGGAGGCTGCGCGCATCTCGAGCTCTTCGACGCGCTCGCGGCCGTAGAGCGCGACGATCTCGGCGCGGCCGGCGCCGTTGGCCACGGGCGCGATCGCGAGCGTTTGCTGCCAGGGCCCGCTCGCGCTGCGCCCGCGGATCACGAGGTCGCCACCGGCGGGGCGGAGCGCGACGGCAATGAGCGCCGGCCTCCCCGCGAACAGATCGGGCAGGCCCGCGTGTGACGAGAACGCGCTGCCGGAGAGCTCGAGATCGACCACGAGGGGCGCGGCCGTCGCGGCCACGATGCGGCGCGCGGCAGGCTCGGCGTCTTCTCCGAGCCCGACGATGTGCTCGGTGCCTCTGCCCGCGCGCGCCGCGGCAGAGGTGAGCGAGCGGTTCACGGCCGAGCCGACGCCGACCGTGTGCACTCGGGTCGAGGGAGAGCGCCGCGCCGCGATGGCTGCCACCACCTCCTCCTCGAAGCCGATGAAGCCGTCGGTGACGACCAACACCTGGCGCTGCGTGTGGTCTCGGCGGGCGATGAGCGCCGCTTCGATGCCGGCGCGCATCTCGGTGCCGCCGCCCGCGTGCCGCGAGGCGAGCCACTCGAGCGCCTCGCGCTTGACCGCGGGTGTCACCGCCACGGGCTCACGCTTCCAGTGCGCTGGCGCCGACGAGAACTGGATCATCTCCAGCTGGTCGCCTGCGCCCAGCGTGTCGATCACTGCAGACACGACGCGGCACGCCTGGCTGAGCGGCTCTCCTCCCATCGAGCCGCTGGTGTCGAGCAGCACCACCACGTCGCGCCCGACCGACGCCGTGCTCGCGATCGGCGGCACCAGCGTGAGCAGACCGTAGGCACTGGCGGCGTGCGTGTCGGGGGCGCCCGCCGTGTCCGCCGCGCTCGTGTCCGCTGCGCTCGTGTCCGCCGCGCTCGTGTCCGCCGCGCCAGCCCGCGCGCGGCTCCCGGCACGCGCCGTCTCGATCGCCGTCTGCACACCTTGCGTCGCCACGGCCCAGCGCACCACCACGTCGCGGTCGAGCGGGGCGCCCGCGCCGTCGCGCAGGCACACCTCGCTCGGCGGGCTACCCGCCTGGGCGCGCAGCGCGTGCGAGGGTGACTCGGGCACGCGGTTTGGCGCCAGCGCGTCACGGATGCAGAGATTCAGCGTCAGCCGCGGCTCGATCGGCCCCTCGGCGACCGGCGGCGACACGCGCTCGGCGTCGCGCACGCGCCCGGGCGCGCCGAGGTAGCGCGGCGCGACCGTCGTCGGGAAGCGCCACTCCCACGCGCCGTCGTCGAGCCAGCGCAGGCGCTGATCAATCACTATCTCCGCCACCACCTCCGCACCCGCCGGGATGTTGCCCAGCTCCTGCGTGAACAGCGACGAGCGGTCTTGCTCGAGCAGCGCCGCGCCGTGCCCGCTGAGGATGGCCTCTTCGAAGCGCTCGCGCGCCGCTTCACGCCGATCGATCTCGCCGACGATGCGCTGCGACCCGAGCCGGAACGAGAAGCCCGACACGCTGCCGTCGGCGGGCAGGGGCAGCGTGTAGGTGACGTGCAGCGGCACGTCGTGCACGTTCTGGAAGCGGTGCTCGAGCACCACGCGCGCGATGCCGCCGCCCGCCGCGGCGCGGACCGAGGCGGCGGCGAGCGGCAGCACGCGGCCCTCGGTGCTGACCAGGGCGGCGCCGGCGCCGGTGGATGTAGAGGAGGCGGGCGCGGGCAGGTGAGAGGTGGCTGGCATCATGGGGTGTTTCTCCTGAGGTCTGCCGAGCCAACGCGCGACCCCCAGCGCTGATGACAAAGAAAATCGTGCCGCGCGGGCTCTCCGCCGTCACGCCCCAAATCGAGTCATCTCGCGCACATCCCGGGGCGGTGGCTAGGCTCGCGCCGACTGGAGACGAGCTTTGGGTCCCGCACGGCGAGGTCTCGCCGCCGGGGCAGCCGTCGGGGTAGCGTTGGCCCGCAGGCGAGGAGATTCCGAGCGCCGGTCTCGTGCGACGAGAAGGCCGAATCGTCTACCTCGTGGGACCAGATCGCACGACAATTTGTCGTTTTGCCGCCGCGGGGTCTTCCAAACGGGGGGTAACGCGCGACCAGGCGGGCCCGCGGCGGCGCTCGACGCATCGCCGCGTTGTCGGGAGCCTGGTCGGCGTGGCGCAGGGCTCAGGCGCGGCCTCGGATCGGATGGGCACGGATCGTGCTGAGCCGCGACGAGCAGTAGCGACCAACCGCGAAGCGACCGTAGCGCTGGCGCCTTCCGTCGTCTCCCCTTCGACGGCAGGAGCGCTGGCCTCCCTCCGATGCGTACGACATGGACGATTCGAAGTTATCAGGCAGCATCATTCCCTTTTCACCGCACCGGCTCGTCGAGGCCATGCACGTGGGGAGATGTCCCCCCGATGCCGCCTTCGACCTGTTCCTCCCCGAAGACCTCGCGAGCCTCTCCGCCGATCAATGGACGCCGCTGGAGGTCGCGCTGGTGGCAGCGCGCTGGCTGAGGGAGGCCGGTGTCCAGCGCGTCGTCGACATCGGTTCGGGGCCCGGCAAATTCTGCATCGCCGCGGCGCTCGCGGGGAGCTGTGAGTTCATCGGGCTGGAACAGAATCCGCGCTTCGTGACGGTCGCGCGCGCGCTCGCGCGCTTGTTCGACGTGCAAGCGCGCGCGCGCTTCGTGCACGGTTCGCTCACCGACGGGATGCTCCCCGAGGCTGATGCTTACTACCTTTACAATCCGTTCGCGCAGCACCTGTTCGCTCCCAGCGACGACCTCGGCGCAGGGCAAACGCCGAACTATGCGCGCTACCGGCACGACGTGATGGTCGTGCAGGACATCTTCCGCTGCGCGCCCGCCGGCACGGTAGTGATCACCTACAACGGCTTCGGTGGCCTGATGCCGGCGAGCTACGAGGCGTGTCGGGTCGATCGCGAGCTGCCCTGCGTGCTCCGCATGTGGCGCAAGTCGAGCCCGTGGGACGAGGGGCGGTTCTCGATCGTGGACGCGGCCTGATGCGCTGTCACGGTCAGCAAACGCCGTGAGGGGCGCTCGCGGCGCCGCGCCCGCCGGACGGCGCCACCGAGGCGCATCCCCTCGCGGCCTCGCGTCGCGGCATCACGCCTTCCGCACGAACACGAGGCTCTGGTTGTTCGCGGGCATCGCCAGGCGCTCGGCGAGCGTCAGGCCTTGCTTCTCGGCGAGCGCCTCGACGGCCTCGAGATCGCGCACGCCCCACGTGGGGTCACGCTGGCGCAGGTCGGCGTCGAACGACTCGTTGCTCGGCGCCGTGTGCGCGCCGCCGACGCGGAAGGGCCCGTACAGCACGAACACACCGCCCGGAGCCAGGCAGCGCCCGATGCCCGCGAAGAGCCCCTCGGCGCAGGCCCACGGCGCGATGTGGATCATGTTGGCGTTGAACGCGGCGTCGCAGGCGTCGATGGGCCACGCCGGCGCGAGCACGTCGAGGCGCACGGGCTCGCGCACGTTGGCGAGCTTCTCTTCGCGCAGCCAGGCGCGAATGCTGGCGAGGTTGTCGTCGTCGATGTCGCTCGGCTGGAACTCGAGAGCGGGCAGGTGGCGCGCGAAGTGCACGACGTGCTGCCCCGAGCCGCTCGAGATCTCGAGCACGCGCCCCGCATTCGGAAATACCCGCGACAGCACCTCGAGGATGGGGCCTTTGTTTCGCTCGGGCGCGGGCCAAGTTTTCTGCATGACCCGTCGCATGTTGCCGCGGCGCGGAGGCGAAGACCAGCCGGTGCCGAGCCATGATGCCGGCATCACGCCTCGTATGACGTAATATCATGACGCCCTGCGACGACGCCGCGCGCACCGGGAAACGAGCCGGTCGGGTTCGGGCGCCCGATTTTGCCGAATGCCGCGGCGTCGTGCCGAGACAGACACGCGTGCTCGCGCGCTGCTGCGCTAGGCTCCGAGCGATGGACTCGACGATGGACTCGACCCTGCGTGACGAGCTGCTGTCGATGGCAGCAGAAGACGAAGCGACCCGAGCGCGGCTGCTGGCGAACGGCGCTGCATTCGATGGTTATCATCCGGAGCTGGAGCTGGTGCACCGGCGCAACGCGGCGCAGTTGATGGCGATCATCGACGCGCACGGCTGGCCCGGTCGAGCGCTCGTGGGCGACGCGGGCGCTGACGCCGCCTGGCGCATCGCCCAGCACTCGATCGGCGAACCGCAGGTGATGCGCCGAGCGGTGAAGCTGGTGCTCGACGCAGCGAAGGCCGGCGACGCCCCGGGCTGGCACGCGGCTCAGCTCGTCGATCGCATCCGGGTGTTCGAGGGGCGGCCGCAAGTCTACGGCAGCGAGCTGCACTGGGACGAGCGAGGTGCGCTCGGCGTCGCCGATCTCGAGGAGCCGGCGACGGTCGACAGCCGGCGCGCGGCGCTGGGCCTGCCGCCGCTCGCCGAGCACATCGCGCGCGCTCGCGAGAGAGAGGCGAGCGCGTTTCCCGGCAAAGACGCGGTCGAGGCCGAGCGCCGCGAGCTCGACGAGTGGGCGCGTCGCACGGGCTGGCGCTGAAGCGAGCTGGCGCGGCTGCTCGCGCCGCGTTCAGTCGAAGATCAGCGCGCCGTTGGTGCCGCGCTCGTGCCTGCTGATCGGCGCGGCGACGCTGGGCAGCGGCATGCCCGCCGGGTCGCGCGCTTCGTTGCCTCCGGCATCGGGCGGCAGCGAGACGCCGCTGTCTACGCTGCCTTGGGCCGCCCCCTCCAGAGCCGCCGGTGCTGGCGAAGAGGCCAGCGGCGGCTGCGCACCGGCCGCGCCCTCGCCGATAGCGCCAAACGCCGCACCCGAAGCCGGCGCTGCGCCTTCCAGCGCTGCCGACGCGACGGAGGCGGCCTCTTCGTGCGCGGGCGCTGCCCCCTGTTCGGGCACCGGGGCCGACGCCGGATTCGACAGCGGGGACGCGGCGTTGACCAGCGCCGGCGCCGTGAGCGGATCGGGCTCGATCGAAGCGTGCGCCTCGTCATTCCCGGCGGGGGCGGGCGCCGATGATGGCGCGGCGGGCGGCGCATCCGGAGCTGCAGCCTGCGCGTTCGACGGCACGGCCTCGCCCGCGGGCACTCCGCGTTCGCCTGCAGGCGAACGGCCTTCTCCCACGGGCGCTGGGCCATCGCTCGCGGCGAGCGGCGAAGCCAAGCTGACGGGCTCCGCGTCGCGGTGCCGATGCACGGACCACCAGGCCCACACGGGCGCGGCGACGCTGCACGCGACCACCACGCCACCGATCGCCCAGGTCAGCCGCCGCTCGGAGGGCGCGGAGCGATCGACCGGCGGCGGGCGCGGCCTGGCGCGCGGCGGAACGGACGCTGGATGCGCTGACCCTGAATGAGCCGCAGCACCCAGCCCGCCGACGCGCTCGACCCACGGCCAGCGACCGCGGCGATCTGACAGGGCGATCAGCGCTTCACCGAGCTCGCGCAGATCGCCGAAGCGACGCTCGGGGTAGACGTGCATCGCCTTCTCGATGATCGCCGCGAGCCGCCGCGACGGCCTTATCGGCTGGTCTCTGACTCGCGTTGCTTGCCCCGTGGTGATGAGCTGGATGCTCTCCAGCGTGGTCTCGGCGCGGAAGGGGTTCACGCCGGTGATGCACTCGTAGAGCAACACGCCGAGCGAGTATTGGTCGGAGTGGGGTGTCGCGTCGCCGTCGAGCAACACCTCGGGGGCGGTGTAGAGCGGCATTCCCATCCAGCGCCGTCGCCCGTTGGTCGTCAGCCGCAGGTTGTCGTGCGTCTGCTTCGAGATGCTGAAATCGAGCAGCTTCGTCTGCGGCGTGCCGCCTGGGCCGCGCGCGAGGAACACATTGCTGAGCCTCACGTCGCGGTGCACGACGCCGGCGTCGTGTACCGCGGCCAGCCCGCTGATGAGCGGGATCGCGATGTCGACCAGCGCGGGCTCGCGCAAGGTGCGGGCCACGCGCAGCCGCATGTCGAGCGCTTCGCCCTCGAGCAGCTCCATCACGATGTAGGGCGCGCCGTCGTGCACGCCGACGTCGAAGATGTTCACGACGTTCGGGTGCCGGATCGAAGCGGCCATGCGCGCTTCGTGCAAGAACCTCGCCAGACCGTCGGCCCCCGGCAGCGCACCGGGGTTCAGGATCTTGACCGCCACCTCACGCCGCAAGCGCGCGTCGTGGGCGCGGTACACGTTCGCCATGCTGCCGGCACCGATCAGCTCCCGCAGCACGTAGATGCTGAAGTGCGCGCCCGAGCAGATCGCCGTCGACGACGCATCGACCGATCGGGGTGTTCCCTCGCGGTACGGTGGCTGGCTGACGCCCGAGCTGTTACCGGACATTCCGGACATGGTGTGAACTCGTGCTGGAAGGGAACGGGCTACGGGTTGCGGACGAGAGATGCCGTCGAAGCTCTGAAGCCATTACGGCCCGTCGCGATGAAGGCGTTTGAAGCAGCGGGGGGTGTTCGGTTCACTCGGGTTTCGGTGCGAGCGTTTCTGCGTTGCTCGATCTCGGAATCAGGAGGTCCACGCTCGACGGTTGAGCGATACGGGCCGGTACGGCGATGTCGTGATGATAAACACATGTGAATACCACGCATCCGCCCGATGCTGAAGCGCTGTTCGGCATTGTTTGACAGACCGGCGCCCGCCCGCTGCAGCGCAATTCTGCGCATCGCTTGGAAAGGGCCACAGGGCGCGCCGGCAGCGGCTCCAGAGTTCCGGTCTAACGAGCGAGGTGCGTCGCAGGTTGCCGCTCACGGCACTGGTCGAGCTTTCAGCGCCCGTACCTCGGCGAGCCGGCGCTCGAGGAAGCGGCGCTCGCTGTCGTTGCCGACGAGCTCGAGCGCGCGCCGGTAGCTCTTCTCGGCCTCGTCGGTCTCCCCCAGGCGGCGAGAGAAGTCGGCGCGGGCGGCGTGCAGCAGGTGGTAGTCGTCTAGCTCGCCCGAGCGCGCGAGCGCATCGACGATGTCGCGCGCCGCGCGCGGGCCTTCGACCATCGCGACCGCCACCGCACGGTTGAGCGTGACGATGGGCGAGGGGGCCTGCTGCTCGAGCCTCTCGTAGAGCCGAACGATGGTGGCCCAGTCGGTGTCTTCCTTGCGGCGCGCCCGCGCGTGCACGGCAGCGAGCGCCGCCTGCAACCCGAAGGGGCCGAGCTCCGCCGCGTTCACCGCGCTGGCTCCGCTCGCCGCGCCGGCGCCAGTCGTTGCGTCTGCCACGTTCGCTGCGTCGACCAGCGGCAGCGCCTCGGCGATCTGCGCTTGGTCCCAGAGCGAGCGGTCTTGATCTTCGAGCACCACGAGGTCGCCCGCGGCATCGACGCGCGCGAGCCGCCGCGAGTCTTGCAGCAGCATCAGCGCCAGCACACCCGAGACTTCGTCCGGCGGATGGGGACCGAGCAAGGCGCGCACCACCCGCGCGAGCCGGATCGCCTCCGCGCACAGATCGGTGCGGATCAACGCCTCGCCGCGCGTCGCCGCGTAGCCCTCGGTGAACACGAGGTACAGCACCGTGAGCACGGCGTGCAGCCGCTCCGGCATCTCGCTCGCCTCGGGCACGACGTATGGGATCTTCGCGTCGGCGATCTTGCGCTTGGCGCGAACGAGCCGCTGCGCCATCGTGGCCTGTGGCACGAGGAAGGCGCGCGCGATCTCGTCGGTGTCGAGCCCCACCAGCGTGCGCAGCGTGAGCGCCACCTGCGCCTCCAGCGCGAGCGCCGGGTGGCAGCACGTGAACACCAGACGCAGCCGGTCGTCGGGGATCTCCACCGGCAGCGCGGGCTCGGCGCTCGCCTCGGGCAGGTCCGCCGCGTACGACTCCAGCTTGCCCGCCAGCACCCGCCGCCGCCGGATGCGATCGATCGTCCGGTTGCGCGCGGCGCGGATCACCCACGCCCGCGGAAACTCCGGCACACCCTCGACTCGCCAGCGCTCGACGGCCGCCTCGAACGCCTCTTGCGTCGACTCCTCGGCAGCAGCAAAATCTCCGGTCAGCCGGATGACCGTGGCCAGAATCAGACCCCAGTCCGACCTGTAAAGTGCGGAAACTGCTGCGTCGACGTCGTCGGCCACGACCGATGATAGAAATTCACCAGAGCCGTGTCGATCCCCGAGCGCGCCGTTCGATTCAGCGGTGGAGGTAACAACCCATGAAGTACATGATCCTGACCTATCTCGACGAAAAAGCCTGGCTCGCGCTCACCCCCGAGCAGCAGCAGGAAGAGATGGAGCTGTGCGGCCCCCACGTGCAGAAGATGCTCGCCGCCAAGAAGATCGTCGACGGCGCGCCGCTGCACCCCACCACGAGCGCCACCACCCTGCGCTACCGCGACGGCAAGCGCCTCATCACCGACGGCCCCTTCGCAGAGACGCGCGAGCAGCTCGGCGGCTACACCATCATCGAGGCAGACAACCTCGACGACGCGCTCGCGGTGGCGAGCGGCTTCCTGATGCCGAGCCGGCTCGAGGTGAGCCTCGAGCTGCGGCCCATCGTCGAGATCGAGATGCCGGGGACGTCGAAGAAGTAGGGTCCACGGTGGCGAGTGTCCACGGTGGCGAGTGTCCAAGGCGCCGAGGGTTGCAGAAGTTTCTTGGCCCCTGTGGAGTCGTCGGAGCACTGACGAGCCAGTGGCGTCGGATGATTTCGGCACCGTCACTCACGGGTTTGCCTGCGCCGAGCCCGTGAGGTTTGAGGGGGGCCTTCTCACCTGGCGCCTCGCTTGCGGTGAAGGGGCCAGGCGGTGGTCATGCGTTCGCGGTGAAGCCGCGAACGCATGCGTCAGGGCGCGGGCGCTGCGGGCGGCGTCGCGAGGTCTTGCCAGAACTGGCAGCGGTGCCGCTCGCGGAAGTCCGTCGTGATGCCGACGGCGCCGGGCTCGAGGTAGCGCATGCGGCGCGCGGCGATATCGTAGCGGGGCCAGTCGCTCGTGCCGGGCGTGCTCGGGTCACCGCTCTGGATGAACGCGCCCCACGCCGAGAGCATGTGCTCTGCGAGCGCCGTCTGCTCGTCTTCGAAGGGCACGCTCAGCACGAAGCTCGGCGTGTCGAACAGGAAGGCGAGATCGGACGAGTGCGAGGCGCCGACCGGCACCGGGATCGGGATCGCGCCGGGGGCCCAGGTGAATTCGGGGTCGTCGAGCTCGTAAGCGAACGTCGGGGTCGAGGCGGCGAACGTGTCGGCGAGCAGGCTGGTGACGCAGCCGCCGAGCGAACCGGCGAGGTAGGCGCCGCTGTCGCTCAGCGTGGCGGTGAGCGCGAGGTAAGCCTCGGGATAGTCCTCCAGCGGATACTCGGCGGCGATCGCGCCCACGGGGAGGCCCGGATAGTAGGTCGCGAGTCGCGCGGCATAGTTGGCGGGGTCGAGCGGGTATTCGAGCGCGAAGAAGCCGCGCATCTCGTCGCTCACGCCGCCGACGAGCACCGGCACGCGGTGCTGAGCCCCGGTGAGCACCGCGCCGAAGGGCGCCACCGGCAAGAAGCTGCCGCCCACGACGGGGCCGAACAGGGCCACTGCGCTCGCCGCCGCCAGCTGCTCGGCGGGCAAAGCGCGCAGGCACGCCGCCGCGCTCGCTGCGTCTGTGCAGCCGAGCGCGGGGGCCAGGCTGGTGCCTTGCGCCTCGGCGGCCGCGAGCGGGACTGAAGCGCAGCTCGCGCTCTGGATGACGGCGCGCGCGAACAGGCCTGCCGCCGGCGGCGACGCGAGCTGAGCGCACACCGAAGCACCACCCGCCGACTGGCCCTGGATCGTCACCCGCTCGGGGTCGCCACCGAACGTCGCCACGTTGTCGCGCACCCAGCGCAGCGCCGCCTGCTGGTCCATCAACCCGTAGTCGCCCGAGAGGCCCTCGGATGACTCTGCCGTCAGCGCCGGATGCGCGAGGAACCCGAGCGCGCCGAGGCGATAATTGAGCGTGACCACGATGATGTCGTTCGCTTCGACGAGGCGGCGCGGGTCATAGATCGAGCCGGCGCCCGACACGAACGAGCCGCCGTGGATCCAGACCATCACGGGCAGCGCCTCGGCGGGCTCGCGCTGCGCCGGGCGATACACGTTCAGCGAGAGGCAGTCTTCGCTGACGACGGCGTCGCCCGCGACGGGCTGCAGGCAGAGCGCGCCCGCCGTGGTCGCGTCGCGCACGTCAGCCCAGGGCTCGTGCGGGGCAGGCGGCGCGAAGCGCAGCGCGCCGACGGGCGGGGCCGCATAGGGGATGCCCAGGAACTGCTCGATGGATCCAGAAGCGACGCCGCGCAGGGCGCCGCTCGCGGTGGTCACCACCAGCGGGTCGCTCGTGGCGCTCGCGCCGAGATCGCCATCGATACCGACAGACTCCGAGCCGGCGCCAGCCTCGGCGAGGGAGCGCACCGGAGGCCCGCCTTCGCCGTTCTCCGCGCTGGCGCCGGTGGGGACGCCGTCTGCCCTGCCGTCGCTGCCCGAACGCCCGTCGTTCCCGCTGTCGCCGTTCGCCGGATCGTCGCCGCGTCCGGCTTCATCCGAGGGCGAGCCGCACGCCAGCGCGACCAACCCGACGAGGCAACGGCACGAAAGCGCTCGATTCGACATCGAATGCAGCCTAGTGCTTGGCCTCGCTCGAGCGCATCAGATCCGAACGCCCGTTTTTGCCACGGGTCGCGATCTCATTGCGATCGCCAACGCGAGGTTGGCGCGATCACGATACGTCAATCCCTGTCGATGCTCGATCTGGGGTCCGACGAGGCCGCCTCGCTGGGTGTTGCACCGTGGTGTCGCCGCCTGGATACATGGGCCCCGACGGGGCGCGCCGAAGCGGGCACGTCGGCGCCGCCCGGGTCCTCGGGGCACGCCGTATGAGCTGAAATATCGATTAGATAGAAACCGGACGTCGAGATGTTTGACCAGTGGCATGCCGTTCGCAATCGAGCCTCGCCGACGCATCCAACCATCCGTCTCACCACGGGGAGGCCCCATGTCGACATCCACGCTGCTGCTCTCGCAGACCCGGCGCTACGGGTCGTTTTATTCCGGGCTCACGCGCCGCCTCAATCGGCTGCGCTTCGACGTGAGCTATCGCTGCCGGCGCTTGCAAGCCGTGCTTCGCGAGCTCGGCGTGAGCGTCGAGGGGCGCCGCGTGATGGATGTCGGGTTCGGCGCGGGCGATCTGCTGGCGAGTTTTCCGGTGAGCTGCGCGCTGGTGGGCGTCGACGTGTCGGCGTCGGCGGTGGACGGGGCGCGAAACGACGCGCGCTTCCGGCGCTACGCCGCGGCGCGCTTCTTCACGGTGCCCGAGAGCCACCCGGAGCGGCTGCCCGAGAAGCACGCCGACATCATCGTGACCTCGCACCTGCTCGAGCACGTGCCGAGCGACTCGCTGCTGCTGTCGGCGCTGTTCGAGCGGCTGGCGCCCGGCGGCACGCTGGCCGTGTTCGTGCCGATCGAGGAGCCCGACTACATCATGTTCCATCGCCGCAACTACTCGCTGCAGTCGATCGCCGAGCGGGTAGAGCAGGCGGGCTTCACGCTGCTCCGCGTGGAGGGCAGCATGTACGTGAACGGGCACGTGTGGAAGCTGCTCACCATCCCGAGCCGCCGGCGCTGGCCCGTGTGTGGGCCGCTGGTGGACGCGCTGCGCATGGCCACGCTCGGCGCCCTGCCACACGCCGCGCTCGAGCGCCTCGACCGCGGGCTCTATCACCTGGGCTGCGGGGCGCGCCAGGCGCTGGTGATCGCGCGGCGGGAAGCGACCCCCCGCGAGCGAGCCAGCGCCGGGCTGAGCCAGCGCGGCGAGAAGGCGTTCACCGCATGGCCCCTTCACCGCGAACGGTGATCCACGGGAAGGCCCCACCCCCCACGTCCCGTGCGCCATAAACCCGGCGTGGCGCGATCGAGTTGCTGCTCTCTTCGCCCGCGGGCACGGTGGCGGCGATCGCGCTTTCGCGCGGCTTCGAGCAACTCGGCCGCTTCAGCCTCGACTATCGCAAGCGCTTCGAGGAGAGCCCCCGGGAAGCGTTGCAGCGGACGCGAGCGAAGTCGAGCTGAAGCGGGCATACCCTCGGAAGGAGCGGCGGGAAGTCGCGATCGGCGCTTCAGCCTTTGTGGCGGACGACGTTGGCTCCGCCGCCCGCGAGGAGGCCCCATACGTTTGAGGCGCTACCTACTGAGATCGTGCTCAGGCTTCCAGGTATTGGCTCCCACTCCGGTTTGCCAGTGTATCGATAGACATTGCCGTTGCTGTTGACCCCGTAGACCATGCCATCGGCGGCGACGCTGATGCTGGACAGGCCTCCAGCAACCCGCTCCCATTGCGGTTTGCCGACGTATCGGTAGATGTGGCCGAACTCGTTGAGCGCCCAGACATTCGACGCGCTGCCGACGGAAACCACGCTCGCTCCGCCGGGGATGAGCTCCCAATCGGGCTTGCCAACATAGCGATAGATATGGCCGTGGCTATTGACCCCCCAGACGGAGCCATCGGAAGCAACGCTGATGTTCGACAAGGCGCCCGTCAAGCGTTGCCACTCGGGCTTGCCGACGTACCGATGGATGCCGCCTTGGCTATCGAGCCCCCAGACGTTGGATGCGCTGCCGGCGGAGATCATGCTCAGCTTTCCAGGCACGATCTCCCACTCGGGCTTTCCCGCATAGCGATAAATGGTGCCGTTGCTGCCGATGCCCCAGACAGCACCATCGGACGCAGCGCTGATGCTGGACAATCCCGCGGGGAGTCGCTCCCAGAAGGCTCGAAACTCTTCCAGAGCCTTGCTCCAGACGAGAAGGAGCCGAGCCGTCTGATCCAAACCAATCTTTAACGAAGTGGTGACGAAGGGCAGCAGCAATTCGCGTAGTGCAGCGTACTTGTACGCAGCGATCCCGCTCCCGAGCACGTAGTCGAGGTACGTGAGGCGTTGAGCCAGGCCGGGAATCGCCTCGTCCATTGTCCCGAAGATGGCTTTCGCTCGACGCGCCGTCTCCTGATACAGCGCGGCGGGAGAGGCCGAGCCGGGTTCGATGTCGATGCGCTCGTGCAACGTGGGAGGATTCGCGGCGACCACCTCGTCTCCTACGGACTCGAAGGTGGAGTGCACACACGTGAAGGACGGTAGTGGATAGTGCTGCCCATAGACCTCGGCGAAATTGGCCGCATGACAGGGCTGCGTCAGATCCGTGAAATAGTGTAGAGCGAGACCCAGATTGTATCCCATCGTGGGCGCTGAGGGCGCGATGATGGATGCCTGAAAGTACTTCAGGCCCTCCGTCAGGGCCGTTCGATTCGACTCACCCCGATAGTTCTTGCCGGTGTCCGGATCGTAGAAATGCGACCGCCACTGACCTTCGAAGAACCCGCCATCGTTGTATGGGCTGAGATCGTCGGCATCCGTCAACGCCTTGAAGAGAGAATCCTGGAACTCGGTGTCTCGCCAGAGGTCTCGTAACGGCTGCGCATCGTCTCGTCGTGTGACCGCGCGCGCTGCGGACTCGACGAGCGCATGATGGCCCGGCGCGTTCCAGCGTAGAGAACCCGCCCTCGGATGAGAGATGGTGCAGCAAGCGTCGTGCACGGAATGGATATTGGGCAGGGGTTGCCTGACGAATACGAATCGGCTGCTATCGTTCGCTTGCTGCGCGGGTGCCATCGTCAGGCGCCCGCTCTTTTCGTCCGTGGCGAGTAAGGCCCTGCCGTCGGTTGCGGACAAGGTCACGCGCTCGCGCGCCTCCACCGCAAGCACGAAGGCGAAGCTATTGGGCAGATAT
>Ga0247763_1000807_pt1 | contig 18762 bp, 14 predicted proteins | sample UWRJL141409B4_FD_179926 | JGI IMG/M metagenome (GOLD analysis project Ga0247763, IMG submission 179926) | Plant litter microbial communities from Arlington Agricultural Research Station in Wisconsin, United States - UWRJ-L141-409B-4 | ecosystem: Environmental > Terrestrial > Plant litter >...
TCCTCCGTCATCTTAGTGCGGGGATTTGCGCCCGAGCCGAGACGGGCTTCGGATACAGCGCTGGCGGTGTTTAGGCTTTGGAACTTGTTGGCTGAAGCAGGAGACGCTGTGGTAGATGCAGCAGGGCCCTTGGGCGCGGTCGGCGGTGGGGCAGGCACTGCCGCGGGAGAAGTGGTACTCTCGGCGGGGGACGGCTTGGGCAGTTTGGGCTTTTGGCCGCTATTATTGCTGCTATGATTGCTGTTGGAACGGGGGGCCTTCTCAGGGCGGTTGTGGCGCGACTGAGCTAGGGATTTGGGTGTTTGCGAGGGCGGGGCTGCCGAGGCAGGGGCCTCGGGCGCAGATGGGTTTGTCTCGACCTGGGAACCGCTGGGCTCAATCGGTGGAGTCTCGGAGACCGCAGGGGTTACAATTGGGATCTGATTTTCGGGGGCGATGGGTTCAAAGTCGTCGGCGAAGAGATCATCGTCGGTTCTACCCCCAAACTGGTCGTTATCCATAGCTGCGGGGTGAGCGCGATGTACGTGATGGTTGCAGGCTCTGGAGTAGTGCAGTTGTGGAACAGGGTGTGTAACCAGAAAGACTGGGAATTTAAAAGCACAAGCAAACAATAGAGATGGGTATAAATAGTTGGGAAAGAGTATAAAATAAAATAATAAAGGTAGTCTGGCGCAAGAGTGAACTGGATAGCTGCTCAGAAATTCACTTTGGACCAACACCACACGTGAAGTGGGGTTGAATGCGACGCGACGCAGGCTTGGCGGCGAGGGCGCCGTGACGGGCTGAGCTGCCAACTGACAACAGCTGCCAGGAAAATAAAAGCCCAGCAATTTTCACACAAGGTGACTTCCGTGGGTAGTCGAACCTCATATCATCTTCACAAGTGATTGACGGTTTTGAGATTCTAGATTGAAACGATCAATGACATCTACAAGTTTGTGTTTCTTACGAGGGCTCTAGGCCCTATGCGGTGGGGTTAAGCTTCAGTTCATCCCAAGTTCAAAGCCGAACCTCTGCGCCATTGACCCACTAAAGCGTGCGCCGTTTCGTTGGCAGTCTAGGGAGGGTGGCAAGAAGGGAGTGTTTTCGGTTGGCAAAGTTGGCAGGGAGTGCTGCGGTTTGTCCTCTTCGTGTCCTTCACTCTCTCGTCCTTTTCTCTTAGTCAGGTTCACTTCCTGCTCGAGCCGTCTGCGAACCGAGGATATTCCAGCCCCCACGGAGACCCTGGCTCAGAGATACTCGCCATCCTTTTTTCTTCTAGTTGTGACCCCGCACGGGTGACGGCAATGTCAACGCTTTGCCCGTCTTTCCAACCTTCAAATACATTCTTTGTGTCCTCGGCGCCGGCCAAGACGGGTTCTTCTCAAAGGCGTCCTCAGGGCAAGGTTACGTCAAGTCTTTGTATGGAGTTGCGGGTGGCGGATACACCCGACTAAGCGAAGGCTTGTCCACTTCACCGTGCGTGACTTAATTCACATTAGGTTTTAACTTTGAGGTCTGAGGTAAAGTTTGGCGAGAAAAAAAACCAAAAAAAGTATGGAAGTCACCACTGTGTGATCATAGGTCCTCTTCACCAGACGTGCACTTGGGCAATGCTGGCGCCGGACGCAGGATGCAGCAAAATAGCTAGCAGCTTCCTACATTAACTAACTTGTTCCGTTCATCCGCCCTCCGCTTTCATCAGGCTCATGTTGGGATACAGGCCATAGGTGAGGAGGCCAAAGGTAAGGCAGAAGAGGGGAATGGGTGTTAAGGACAAGTCAAGCTGCAAGTTAAAGGCCTTGAAGACCGATCAGGTCTTTGACCGGAGCAATCAATAAGTGAGATTCTGCAGATGGCGGCTCTTAAAGATCACAAGCTGGGTGCTTTCATTGGAGCTCCGTTTATGATATCTTCCCGAGGCTCCCAGGAATGTTTGAACCAAGACTTACAGGTCAAAAGAGTCATCTTTTGAAGCCGGAGCAACCTCTGGGGCGACTTTTGATCGGAAAGGCAAAGCTGGTACCATTTCCGCCATTGCGGCTTGCTGGCTCGGGTGAAAGAGAGGTGATTGGCGGCAGCCAGACAAGCTACATTGCACTCTTCCCGCGGAAATTGAGTCTTAGTCTAGTCTGGCATCATCCTCCCCGGCCACTCAACTAAGGTTTAAAGCAGCGAACACTAACAAAACCGAATAGGTTTCATCCTAAGCACATTGACCGGTTCAGTTCACTTAAGTAAACAAAGGTCATGTTGTCATGGCAAGAATAATGACAAGAAAGCATCCTGGCTGTCGATGGCTATGCTTTGTGACGGTTAATATCTGGCAGAAAGAAAACACCACCGGGACCGAGATCGAACCACACGTGCTGTTGACCCTCCAAAGAGCAATTATCCCGCTTCTCACTGCTATGTATCTCCGCTGACACTGACGACAAAGTAAACTGCTTCCTCTCCCGTTTGTTCCCTTCACAGTTATAATGATATAGGATCTCGATGAGCTAGATAATGAGGTTTTTCACACTAATGCTTCAGATACCTAAGGTAGGCGATGAGCTGGCTCGCCACTGACATGAAGGGTTTGCAGAACAAAACGTCTGCCGACGGAGGTCGCCCCACATAATCTGTCCCGACCTGAACGGAGGTTCATCATGCTGTTTACCTACTCAAACTCCCAGTTCCGAAGTTGACACGATGGATGGAAAATTGTTAGCTCGCCCACAGTCAGGCGGATATTCTGGCATTGTCGATTGCCAACTATTTCGGTCGAGAATTTTCCTTTCTCAGGACAATTGAACATCTCCAAAGAAAAAAATCTCTTTGGCACAATAGTTTCCCCACCATTCAGAATAAGGCGCCCATCAGAATAACAGGCACGCACAATAACAGGCACACATAGAATAGCTCTTTTGTCTCCCCGCACAAACAAAGATTTAAACAAAACCCCTAAACGCTATTTACGACCAAAGTCAATGTGTTTCCGATTCAATCCATTGTTCGACATCTTTCCATTGATCCCAAAAATGTCTATATCAATATCGAAATGTCTTGCTGTCTCATGTCCAAATATTCTTAGGGTCATCATTCGACTACCTTCCTACTCGACTGATTTACACATTACAAACAGACACACAGACAGACCGACTGACCGACTGACTCACACACACAAGACTCACGAGAAACCTTTTACTTTTTAATTTGTTTCTAAACCCCCGTCAGCCGACAGATAGATACACCATGACTGTCTTTTCGACCACCGCTTTGGCTGCTGCCTTCTCCCTCTTGGGAGCGGCACACGGCCACATGGTCATAAACACACCTTACCCTTATAACCTGCACAAGAGCTCGCCGCTTTTGCAAGTCAATCCCTTGGGTGCGGATTTCCCTTTTCCCTGTCAGGGCGTTTCGACCATTGAAGAGACCACCTCCATCAAGGCTGGTGACAGCCAGCTTGTCAAGTTCACAGGTGGAGCTCAGCACGGGGGAGGATCGTGTCAATTTTCTTTGACGTACGAATACCCCCCTCCCAAGGACAAGTCGAAATGGAAAACCATCTACACCCTGATCGGCGGCTGTCCCGTTTCCGCTGCGGGAAACCTCCCTCCCGCCACGCCCGATCAAGACGGCCGCGCCAACTCTGCGCAGTGCGGCAACGATTCCGGCACCGAATGTATCCGGCAATTCAACATCCCGATCCCCAATGATATCCCCAACGGCAACGCCACCTTCGCATGGACGTGGTTCAACAAGATTGGTAATCGCGAGCTGTACATGAACTGTGCACCGGTAACCATCTCGGGGGGTTCTAGCTCGACCGCGTTTTTCGATTCCCTCCCGCAAATGTTCGTCGCGAATATCCCCGGAGAATGTACTACCAATAACGGCGTGCTGAATATTCCCAACCCGGGAAATTTCGGAAAGGTTCTGGAACAGCCTGCTCCGGGAAGTGAGGGGTCTTGTCCCAAGGCTGAGGGTATTCCTACCTTTAATGGGGCTTCTCCGGCAGCTCCTCCAGCTGCCCCTCCCGTGGTTGGTGGCGGTTCTCCTCCGGCTTCGGCTCCCGTGCCTACGACTTTCATCACCCGCGTCTCGACTACCGCTGTTCTCAGCGATGCTCCCGCCCCTATCACCGTCGTCCCCGTCGTCCCTAGTCCAATCACTGTCGTCCCTGTCGTCCCTTCTCCCATCACCGTTGTCCCCGTCCCTCCTCCTTCAGCCCCTAGTGGTGGAGCTAGTTCCGGTTCAACGGCATGCTCTCCAGACGGCGCCATCGTCTGTATCGGCGCCAGCCAGTTTGGCATCTGCGACCATGGGTTTGCGGTCGCGCAGCCTTTGGCTCCGGGAACGACTTGTGTGAATGGTGTTATTGCTTAAGTTCCTTACCTAAGGCACCTACCAAGGTTATCTTAAGTACCTCATTGAAGGGAGAGATAAGCATTGAAGGCGTCTAGTCTGCATTCGTTCATTCAGTGGGATTAGAACAGGGGATCAGAATCAAAAATCGGGATTGGAGGTTGGGAGTTGGGAGTTTGGGGACATGACGAAAAAGGATAGAGGCATTTAACTTTCCTTCCCTTTTGAAATTTGTACACTCTTTTCTTCTTTAGTGGGTGGGGATGGAGTTTGAATGAAAATAAACATTCTTTTTTTCTTCGCTGCATTTTGAGTTTTACATTTGTGACATTTATGTTTTCTATGTGTAGGTGGTTTTGAACATTTCTATGGCCGATTTTGTGAGTTTAGGTTCTCATGGCAGCTGTAATTACTTCATGTAGAGTAAGAGCAGAAGGTTGGATGTGGGAGAGATTGCTTTGTTCTGCTCAACGACAAAGGGTCCATGTCGCTGCTGTGGATGTCACTGAAGTACGGGAAGGAAAATGTTTGTTCATTTCCTCTTTCAGGTCAAGTGGTTTCTTTGCCACAGTGGGTTCAATGTTATGGCAAGGGCATATCGAGGATCAATGCCTTTTTTTTTTGTTTTTTTTTGTCCAAGTCTGTGGCCGGGAAAACGCCTGGTAGGTCCCCTGCACGTGTCCGTACTGCCATCAAATACAAATACCTGTGCATCAAAACCTACCACTTAGGCCCAGGGACAATACAAAACGAATTAACTGTACGAAAATGAAAATCGAACAAATACAAGCAACGGAATCTTGTTCACGCACCGTCGCAGCTGCCTTGCATGTGTCTGGCGTCCCTGTCCATGACCTTGTCCTTCTTGGTCGGTGTCGCCGACACACCCCCCTGCAAGCCACCAATTCCTGATTCTGCTCGCCGAAAAATCCACCTAGGCAGACAGTCACCGGGAGCTCCGAAACAAACCAAAGCAGACTGGAAAAAAAAAAGATATTGGTCGATACGATACCAAGGTATCCTGTGTAGGTCCAGTAGTCGGCGGACAGTCATTGGGTACACTATATGTAGCGGCGAAAACGCGCAGGTAAGTCTTTGTTTGAGGTGCTGTTATCCCCATCAACAGCATAAAGCTCCTCAGAATCGCTCATCTGATCTTCGAGTTCGTCTTCAGAGCTGCCTTCTTTGGCTCCGGGGTATCCCTGTTTCGGCTGGGAGGAGTGAATCCATGGGCCTGCCTGTATATAACTGGGCATCAATACCTTACGGGTGTGATGCCAGTCAATCGTAGACCTCTGGGCCTTGCGCGCTTGGCAAGACCAGCATCTGTTCTGACCTTGCCATCTGCCATCTCAAGCCTAGGTACTGTCTCCTATGGAGGAGGGGGGGAAGGTGCGAACGCCATCTTCATTTTTCCGGCGTCTATTGCAGCAACAGGAACGTGGAAAATGTCTCCAGCCGTAACTGGACGCGCCGGCAAGTCCTGCAAAGAACAGGGTTACAGACTGGAAGGGATCAGCCTGATGATTTGGGTCACATCCAACATGATTATCTGGGCTTCAACCGGGAACCGATGGTAGACTACATATGATCTTACAAAAGTCCCGTCTGGTTGGTTACATAGCATGGGTGAACCTTCCCCGGTTTTTTTTTTTTTTTATGTTCAAGGGGCTGATGATGGAAACTTGGGACCTTGATAAGGAAGTGTAAAGCCTCAACGAGTAAATTTTAAGGCCTTGAGTATTGGAACTAAGGCGTAAATATTCTACCCTAAACCCATACAAAACAGCTTCCCAGATATCTGTGTATTATACAAACCCGTACTGTACGGATACTTACCAAATCCCACGTTAATAGACTTTTAGGGGCTGATTCTTGAAGGAGTGTGGTGCCAGCTTTCAGAGAAGAAGTTAAGACCGGTAATCAAGTTGCTTCGAGGTTTAAAATCTCTTACCTCGTCGTACCAGTTCTCCTATACAAATCCTGAGAATTCTCCATCTTTTACTGATGAAGCTTGAGCTTTTTAAGGAGCTCATTGGCATCATTCTCTACCTACCTACACAGACGTCATGATCTTAAAGGCTTTGGTTGCTCCCGAGACTCCACATCGCACCAAAATTACCCTTGCCGTTCAATGTTCTACTACCGCAAGTGCGGAGACCAAGTAGAAAAAAAAAGCTCGCCTCGATACCCTGACTCAGATGCAGTCACCCCACAGCGTCCTAACCTGAGATTCGACCACTAAAGGAAACCCAGCCGGAAACACACTGCTGGGCCCCAAGCGCAAGGAACTCGACAAAGAGAAATGCGCCGTCGTCTGGTCTGGTCCAGTCGGCACCCCTCACTCGGATACGTACGTGCCATATTATCCCTTGGGCGTCGTGCAATATTCGGTTTTAATAGGCGGACTTTAACGGCTACGGTCCTAGATTTAACGTGTGATGGCGCTGGCAATCAGGCCTCTTTGTAAGGTTCCCGAGGCCTAAATCATGCAACAGGAAGGCTCCAGTCATGAGCTGGAAGCTGAGAGCTATCACTAGCCTAACTAGGCGTTTAGAAAACCTGTTGTTGTGGATGTGAAGATTCGGTAAATTTCCAGCCCTACTGGTAAAAAAGACGGACGTTTGAGAGATATTCATGATGCAATCACAACCCTACCAGCCAGTATTCAGGCCACCAGACAAATAGGGCAGCTGGTATTCACATCATTACCAGACCTCAGGCGCACCTGTCACTCCATTCTCAAAGAGGTTCGTTGGTTGACATGCAAGAACGCGAGGCCGACAATGACCAATCAACATCTTTTATTGCTCTTATGTAGATCGTTTCTACAAGTGAGCCATACTCATCGGTCACTCCCATCATCAATGCAATTTCTTCACTTTCGGAGGGGTTGGTGATGCTCGGAACCCTAGGTTTAGTGAATGGCAGGCTGGCTAATCCGCATCTTTTACAGGTACTCTGCACTTGTGTCCAATTTGGATTGATTCTGACACAACGAGAAGGGTCTCCAGTATGCTGCCATGATCTCCCCCGCCAAAACCCGCATGCATATGACCTCACTTCCCAACTCTTGATTGACCGACACTCGAATCCTCATCCTCAACCTTGACCTCACATCATGTCCCTCCTCGCCTTACCACGGCGTCGCATCCTTCAAACATCTTCCCGCCTACCCACATTCCCTGTTCACCACTCCCGCCGCTAGTCATCACCAAGAAGGGGCGTGTGTTCATCAGCCTGGCCTCTCTCCGTGTTCGCGGCATCCCGACCAGGGTTCTCATGCTGATGCCGATCTAGTACGTAAAACGTGTACACCAGTGTGGGGTAGAAGAAGATGCTGAAATTTTGGGCCTGGTAAGAACTGGTGGTACGATATCATGAAATTATAAGCAGCGGTAGGTACTCACAACAAAAAATTGGCGGCGATGGCGCTCATGATAACCCGTCGCAGGTTCATATCATCGTACGGATACCCGCGTCGTCTCCTTGGGCCCCAAATGCAATCTGCCCTGTTGGTTGGTTCAATTTTTAGACCCCCGTGAAGGAGGAATAGCACGATTGATGCATGTGGGACACCTACATCAACCATATCCACAACGCAGTCGCGAGGGCGGACTTTGCGACTTCGAACCGAAACGTCCACAGCTTCCCCGCGGTTGTAAGTTGTCTCTGCACCAGCACCAGAAATATAATCCCAGCCGCCATAATCGACGTGAAGGTGAAGGTGACGAAATCATAGATGCTCCAATATGTCGTGTCCCAAACGGCAATCATGGCGCACATGCCCAGCACGATAAATGTCGGTCCCGCGAGGATGGCTTGGAAGATCCATGTCTTACTGAGAAATACTCGCCCAATGTCGGTCGTCATGGCTGCGGGGGGCATTTTGTGTGTGTTTCGATTGAGATTTTGATGCGTATGAAGAAGAGGTGATGTTTGGCAAAGCGTAAACAGATGTCGTCGCCCATTCTGTGTGATATTTGTCCTCTGTGCCGCTTGGTTGCTGCCTGGGATTTTCCCAAGCTCGCTAGAGTCACATGTCAAAAAGAAGAATGCGAGACTCGAAGGATTCCCGCAAACAATCGGCCGCAGATGGCCCTGATGGCGGGTTGGGAAGGAACGCGTTTCACCTTTGGCCTTGAGGTTGGGCTGGTAAACACCTCAGGCAGAAACTTTCAGCTTTGACCCTAGCACTGTCCAAGTTTGCCTTGTCTTGGCTGCCAGGGAGGCTGCAGGCGCTAGCAGTTCCCCCGGAAAACCCCGGACAGGGTTTGCAGCCTTCTCACGGTTAGTTCCCGGAGGCCTGGAGACTGGGTATCCGTACCTTGATGGCTTTAGCCCTTGCCCTACAGCTAGCTGCCTTGCCATGATTTATAACCCCGCAAACGCTCAATTCTTATTCTTCACCAACACCTAACACCAAACAATCTTGGGCTATCTGCCATCCTAAGACACACACAATGGACTCAAGTGTTGTCATCGACAAGGACGGCGACATCTGCATCGCCCTGCGCGCACCTCTCCCGTCGAAGCCTATTGTGCCTCGCCATCTCGCTCCGCCTCCCACTAGCAACGACGATGATAAATCCGACAAGTTTAGGACCATCCAAGTCATCGTCTCATCTCAAATGATATCCCGCCACTCTCCTGTCTTTGAGCGGATGCTAACAGGCCCTTTCCGCGAGGCTACTGACTTCGCCAAATCAAAAGCCGCTTCTCAACAATACACAATCTCCCTTCCGGAAGATGACCCCGCAGCCATGATTCTGCTGTTGCGCTTCTTCCACGCTGACATGGCGGGAATCTCAGAGAAAGCGCCCAATCCCGAGCTTTTGGAGAAGGTTGCGTTCCTTTGCGATAAGTATGACTGCAAGCAGATCCTGCGGTTCTCCGGAAGCGTATGGCTGGCAGAATGGATTCGCGCGTGGACAGCAGCTGAAGCGAGTGGCCATAAGTGGGACATGGAGAACTCTTGCCGGGCCTTGGTGTTTGCCTATGTGGCTGACCTGCCGAGGGAATTCATGGCCATTTCCATGGGCATTGTTCTGAATCAGGTTGGCACGATTGGCAAGGAAGGCTGCGAGACGGGAATGCTGGTCAATCATCCGTTAATGTGGGAAGGCGTGGCAGGTAAGTTCATAATGTCATGTCCTAGAGTTAGACTGCAGCTGACCATTGCTATGCATGCGTAGACTTACTCGACGAAAAGCGAATGTTGATCTGCCAGATTTTTCACAACAAGGTCACAATGCCGCTGACATGGGAATGGAAGTCGCTCGGCTGCGGTTGCTTCCGTGCGGCCAAGACAGTCGGACAGTATCTGGAATGGTTGCGGCAGTTCAACCTGCCCTCTCGAGATCTCCAATACAATTCATACAGCCTGAATACGCTCTTCAATCTGCTCCGAGAAGCTCCCAGACCCGCCATATCGACAGTTAACCAGACATGCAATTCGCACAACTGCCCATGCAGAGACGATGTCAAATCACCATGGGACCAGGACTTGGGACAGTTGCTGATCGAGGCTTGCCAGACCCTGCAGCCGGAGCGGAATTTCTTGCTCTGTCTGGACTGCATAAAGACAAACGGAGAATCAAAGAGATTATGCAAGTGTAGAATCGCCCACGTCGCTGCGGGTCTCCCAACCATGAAGGAGGGATATGACAGGAATTGGACTCCCCTCTATCTATTGGCGTCCCACCTGATATGATGTCTTTTCATGGCGATGACACCTACTACACTGATTTGCGGCAACGTACGAATAGGATTCGATGAAAATGGCGGCAAAACAAGACTCGAGATAGATAGAAACAGAACAAAACAGGATCTGAGATACTGATGGATAGTAGCGGCACAAGACACAATAGACATTCAATGATACCCAGAGAAATAGGGGTAATACCTACAGAGTTTTTTTTCTTCTTTTTTTTTCTCGGGATTACCTTGGGTATCAAAAATGTCTCGGAATCTTCCGTTCCAGTCCAAAGTACCTGACAAACTAATGCCAGTGTCAGTCAGTCTTACTTATTACTGGCCACTTTTTGTTTTCTTCCCCTTTCACTCGGCGAATAAAGCTCTGACATGTGTGGTGTGTACATGTATGGTGTATCCTGCTGAGCAGCAATGATGAGGGGATGGGGATGCGCTTCGGGTCAGAAGTGGGGTTTGGGATCTCTCTCTTTTTTTTTCCCTTTCCTTTTCCTCAATTTGATTCCAGTCATTCTAGTTTCCCGAGTCTGGAAATACCCATCTATTCTTTCTTGCTTCCCTTCCCAAGATCAAATGGAAGGGATATTTGGCAATAGCTCATCGGCACACACAACGAGATGGGAACCCGAACCAACCCGGAGGGATACATATGGTATCCTTATGAGCTGTACCATTACCCTCGGTCTTTGCGTATGGACCGCGGTGCATCTAAACGTCCCGAGTCGCGATGAAAGGCCATGGTACAAGATTGCCAACAACTCACAGTGGAAGTGGCTGAGCTCCGTTTGGCCATGGAACCAGTGGAGCTGGCCGGGGCAGACCCTGCGAAAGACCGCCTGGACTATCTTTGGCATTTTGGCCCCAGAAATCGTAAGAAGTCCGCTTCTTGAATTTTTTTTTTTTTTTTTTCCCCCTTTCCCACCCCCCCCCCCCCCCGAAACTCATAACTACTTTTTCTAGATCGCTTTTACCGCCTACAGACAGTAAAAAGAGGCTAGCTCCCTTACCAGCACAATTCAGGATCTTCTGCCCATAAGCAAAGACGCTGAAAATGGCGAGAGCAAACGACGACATCATGTCTGGACCCTCACCCATAGCGCGTCTCTTTGGCAGCGGCGTCATCCTTTGGGAAAACTTCCCTGTCTGGCAACTCCGTGAAGCGCTCGAGGATGACTTGGCCGAGGCAAAAGGGAATTGTTCTCCAGCTGAGGCGGTGGATAATAGAGTCGCGGTCGCGTGCGAGTGGCTTATCCAAGCCGGTCCGGCGTTGTTCAAGCTGTGTCTATTGAACAGGCAAGATTTGGATGAAGGTATGCGCAGATCTTCTGGAGCTGGTGGGTTGTTTTCGGGGAATCCAGGGTTCAATCTCGAGCCTTGGAGTTTCTGGAAGCGAAGACTTGGAGAGTTGCGGTCAGTTGTAGGTGAGCGGGTTGTGTCAAGTGTTGATCGGGCGGTGGAAGGCATGAAGGCATCTGAGGTGGCGCTTGTGAAGAATTGACCAGACGCCCAACACGAGGCGGGCAGACGTCTGGTGGAGGATGTCATGTCAACACAGGTTGATCCTCGGCGACAATGACAGCACAGCGAGAGTCACTTGGGCAGATTACTCCCGCCCGTTCCAGCCTAGAATTGTGTACAAGGACAACGAACTTGCGATGCATTTAAGTTTTAGCCCCCCGGAATTGTCTGCTTGCCCGCTGATAACGTTTTTGTCTTGTTCTCTTGGTCGAACTTTGGCGGTATGACGTTGCCATGACGTGCCCTGCAGGTCGTGGTTGCCGTTTCGCTGGACAACCTAGCTCCTTCCGTTCGAGACATCGAGAAACCAGCACGCTCGGTCCAAAGGAAGAGAAACCCCACACGCTTCTCCTTCTGATACCTGCGATTCATTTGCCACAAGCGACTTACAGGCTAGCAGCAGCAGCAGCAGCAGCCCCCTACGGATACGAGCGACGTCTGGGAGTTGATTACAGAGAGGTCTGCGCGGGATACATGCGCCGGGTCCGCTTCAGCGCCGCGGAACACCGAAACCCTTTGGGCGCGCCTTCTCTATCTGGTGAGTTCCAATGAGTGCCAAAACCTCGCGCGAACAATCTTTCACGATTTGGTTGTATTGCATTACCTATCATCCTCCATCGCCCAAACGCCGACGCTTCCCACATAACCTCGAACCGTCTAGTCTAGTCTAGGGCATCTATTACATTTATACACAGCAAAAATATGAGGAAAGGGAAACAAGCATTTATACCACCGCCAGCAAACCCGTCAAGATGACTCCCCCCCAAACCCATCCCCGACCGGCACACGCCTTGACACCCCCCGACTTTCCCGTCGGCTTCAACACCCCCGCCGACGTCTCCGTCCTTCCTCCGGCAGGTCCAGGCCCGAAATCACCCGTGTTCTCTACCCCCGGTCCCGTATAAATCTTGGTTGGCTCCCCCGTTTCCTTGGTATCAATCCCCACCGTTGCCGTCGGGCCAGTTTGCACTTTGCAATTCCCTACCACGCCACTTGGCACCGCTGCCGTTCCTTTCCCCAGCACCAGAACGTCTTCTTTTCCGTCACCACAACTGGCCGCCTGAGCGATATGTAACGCCCGATTATCCATATCATGCACCACGTAGGCGGCGCGCAAGAATGATGCTCCAAGAATAGGCTCTTCGTCGTTAGCTGTGATACCCAACACGCAACTGCCGGGCCCGCCATCACTGCGGCGCTTCCAGATAAAATCGGCAAAAGGCACGGAGATTTGTTTCCCCCCGAAATAGAAATCTACTGAGCCAGAGGATTGTTGGGTAGCCACCCGGCAGTCTACCACCCAGAGACCTGAAGATCGGTCGAACTCGGCAGTGGGAAAAGCGTTTCCCAAAGCGAGAAAGAGTGGGGTGGGAAGGTGGGAGATGGTGGAGCCGCTGTCGGGAAAGACGGGGATTTCGAACGAAGGGGTGCGTGAAGAGGTGGCCCCGTCTGGCAGGGTGAGTCCCAGGCCCGTGAGGGTAATCCAGTATCGGTCGGTTCCACCGGGGGATTGGGTAGGGGGAATGAGAGGGATGCGGGCGAGAGATCCGGAGAATTTGGTGCGGTCGATGCCGCCAAAGATGATAGCGCCTGAGGGGGAGGTGATGCTTCGCAGGTCGAGGCTGAAGGTGCGAGATTGGATGACGCCCTGGGAGACGAGTGTGTCGATTACCAAGGGATACTTGGGCGCGGCCGGGTTCATTGGAGGTGAGAGACCGAGAATGCCCAAGGGGATGTTGAAAGAGTCGTAGGCGACACCAAACATTTGGTCCGTGATGGAGGCAGCTGTTCAGTTTGAATTTTAGCCAAAGCTGATGCGTGTAGATTGATGCTTATGCTCCCCCCCAAAAAATAGAGAAAAAAGAAAAGAAGAAGAAGAAGAAGAAGAAGAAGGAGATACGTACCGCCGATAGTCAACGTATCCGTGACAACATCCACACTCACATTCCCCGACCCATAATACAAGTTTGCCGAAGCCCCCAATACCGTAAGTGTGCTGCTCTTGGTGTAGTCGAACTGGGGATGGGCCAGACATTCCGCTGGCTTCGAATATGTCTCACACCGCGGGTTCAGCCACAGATCTGGCGAGCCCGTATCGACGATCAGTGTCTGAACCTGCGGCGGTGTTCCCACGCCAATGTCAATGACATAGTGCAGTCCATTTTGCCGGCCCAAAATTGCCGCTTCGACCGAGGCGCGTTTCCCAAGAACAGGCGGCACGCCACGGATGGGGTTAAGTGTGGCTTTTAGGTATCCGTCACCTTGAGTGATGACGGATCGCGGTCGAGCAGCAGCAGCAGCAGCGGCGGCAGCTAGTGCTGGAAATATTAGAGGCAAGGAAAATAAGGGGATCATGGCTGGTTGGTGTTGATCTGGTATTCCAGTCTAAATGCTGTCCAGGTATGTGGTCATTAGAGATTCGAGAGGATATTTTCCAGGTGCAGAGTTTAAATCTTTTATATATCCCAACAAAACATGAACCCATCCCAGCCCATGCAGCCCTGTCAAAGACCCTCTGCATCTTCCATTCCGCATTTGTATGTTTGTCGCATCAACTGGCGGTAAAAAGTCAACCACTGAAAGTTTGGTTGCGGGGTACTTTGGGGTTGATACTTGGCTGCAGCATGATGGAGCGCCTGAGACGCTGCCCACCAAAGTCCCGGGCTAACATTTTTCAGGGGGTACGAAGGATTTAGTTAAAATGCTCCGCCGCGCCGCTAACTAACACCAAACCAAACCAGCTCTCCACAAAGGGAAGGGGGCTGTGTGATTGGGCCCTGACTCGACTGGGACTCGCACTCATTGACTTTATCAGGGTTAGAACGAAAGAATCCCCCTGCCACGCTCCGCCACAACTGACACGACATGACAGTTGCCATCAAATGGCAGCACAGCGGAACGATGCCTTCAATATTGGGGCTTCAAACTCTTTCGTGTGTGTTGTCTAGAACTAGACCTAGTTCCTACGACAGACTGCGGCGATGCCGCCAAACGAGGTTTTGTCAAATGGCCAAAGAGCGAAGAGATGTGGCCGTGCAACTAGGTATTTATGTGGCGCTGGGCTGGGAGTTCAAAGTGCGTCAATACGAACAGTTCGAGCTATGCTATATCTTAATAAAAAATAAAATTAAAAAAAAAACCTTGAAAGATGCTATGCGCAACGCCTTGCTATACGAACAACTGATTGAGCGTAAGTAAAAACTTGTGTGCTGTGCTATTCTAGTCGTTTTGGCCATAGTCACATCCATGATGATAATAGGGGACGTCTGGTGTCAAGGGGCTTGTTGGTCTTGTTGGAAGGAGCTAGGGATAATCCAGTCACAACATAATCAGAACCCCACTAACTAAAGAATTACCATCTTTTACCACTCATCGACCTTCAGGCCATTTCTCTTGCACAATCAGCACCTCTGCATAACAAGTTGGTGGTCGGGGCCTCAACTGCCCGTCCAATCCAGCTCGGATAAATCCTCTTCCACATCACTGCAGAATGGCGCGTCCATTGAGATCAGGCGACCCCGCACTCGGCTTCAAGTCGTCGCCAGATTGACATGATTGCAAAAACTCTAGTCGTCACAACATACACCGTCAACTACCCTTCCGAAGCTTAGAATGCGCCTCATCAACACGACAACTCTGCAACTCGCGGGTCCGTTTCTGACGGCGGAACTGCCGCCCTACGCCATCTTGTCCCACACATGGGGCCCAGACGAACTGTGCTACCAAGATATGTCCAACATGACGCAGCACATGCACAAGAGAGGATTCCTCAAGATGCAACGCTTTTGTCAACGAGCTCTGCAAGATGGTTATCTCTACGGCTGGGTAGATACCGTGTGCATCGACAAGACCAGCAGTGCAGAGCTCTCCGAGGCTATCAACTCCATGTATCGTTGGTATCAAAAGTCGGCCATGTGTTATGTCGTACTCGAGGATCTCTTCACCTACCAGGCGTCGACCACGTTGGCAGACTTGCAAAAGTGCAAATGGTTTACCCGAGCCTGGACCTTGCAGGAACTCATTGCGCCCAGAGCCGTGGTGTTTGTCAACTTTGACTGGGTCGAGGTTGGTCGCAAGTTGGAAGTGCGGTTTTGCCGCAAAATCATCAACATCACAAGGATCGATGGCGATACGCTTACAGGACTTTCTCCCAAACGGCTGAGTATCGCCACACGAATGTCCTGGGCATCCGAAAGGCAGAGCACTCGGCCCGAAGATCTCGCCTATTGTCTTCTGGGTCTCTTTGGAATTGCCATACCGCTGTTATACGGAGAAGGAGGGACCAAAGCGTTTATTCGTCTACAAGAGGAGATCCTCCGTTCTTCAGATGACCATACCATATTTGCCTGGTCGACAGAGGCAGCGGCGGCGGTGGCGGCGGCTGTTGGGAACAGTAGCAACAGCGGCAGCAAGAAGCGCAAACACTGGGGGTTACTCGCACCTTCACCGGAATATTTTCGGTTTTCAGCCGGACTCGTCCCGGTGCGAGGCAAAGATTTTATCGCCGATCATGCTATTACCAACCGGGGTTTGCACCTCAAACACGCCTGGACGAATTCATCTCATACCAGATTAATACTAAACTGCCGACCGAGGAATTCACCCCAGCGTTTGTGTACGATTCCCATTGTTCGTTTACGAACGGGGCCCCATGATTTCGCGAGGTCGAATCCAAATGCGCACACCCAACCACTAGTAGCACTTGTATCTTTCCCCCAAATTCTAGAGACAGCCACCAAGACAGAAATTTACGCCCGGACCAACATTCACGAGGAAGACTTTGAAGATCAGCATCTGGTCGACTACCTCCACGTTGGAAAACTACCCAGCGGGGAATCCGGCTACGAATTTGTGGATCGGTTCCCGAGTTGGAGCTTCGACGTGGAGTCTTTTATGATTCGAACATCGCCTTTCCCTAAACAACCCTGTGGTGCGGTTCTGATGTTCCAGAGGAGAAAGAATCCCGAGGGAAGTCGGTTTGCTGTTACACTCTTTGCTGATGGGGTTTCGGATGAAGATGAGAAGGAGTTGGGAGATACAATCTCCCAAGATATCGTTGGTGTCTATCATACGACGTGGGACGCCGAAGAGTTTTACGACAAGGGAGGATTCGGCGCCTGGTTTGCCGGAGGCAGAGAACAAGATTTTCCTAGGGCTGCGGAGTTTGTCATCCAACAAGATGGACGTCAAGTCTGGAAGTTGGATGATGATGATACTTTTGTGAGGGTTACAGTTAGTAGAGATACGGATGGCTGTCTTGGGAGCATGGCGGTGGCGGAGATTGAAGTCGGTCGTTTTAGCAAGTTCTTTACCGCTTAAGGCTGTCGCTACTTTTATGATGGAACCTTGGTGTCATTCTTGGTTCAGACTCTCTTCTCTCCCTCCTCCACCAACGCTGTCCTCGACGACTCCAACTCGGAAAAACCCACATCTGTCTCCAATCCGCCCTTTCTCTCCCGCCCCCTGTTCACCACCACCGCCCCCACCAAGACCGCAAACGCCGCCACATATGTCCCCGCCGCAAACCCACTCTGCGCTTTAAACCCCCCTCCCTCGGCCGTCTGTATTGCCCCGGCCACGGGCGGTCCTACCAAAAACCCAATTCCCGCCAAAACCCCGCTCATTCCCAGTCTCGTTCCCAAGACCGTCAAATCCGGCGATAAGACCAACAGCGCTGCGGAAACCAACGAAATCACCCCGCCTGTTAACGCCCCGTAGAGAACCACAAACACCACCGCGCCACGGAGATCTACCACGCCAATCCACGCCACTAGAACTACTGAGGAAAAAACAATACTGCCCATCCAAACGTATAGAGCGCCAAACCAAACTGCCAAAATCCCCAGAGAGATTCTCCCAAAGATAGCCGATGCATTTAGTATTGAAAGGAGAAAATCACCCCACGAGGGGGAGAGGGATAGGATTTGTTGGGAAAATAGGGGGAGGTAAAAGAAGGGAATGTCTACGCCTAGCCAGAGGAGGAAGAGCGCTATGGAGAAGAGGATGAAGGAGGGGGAGTGGAGGGCCGTGGTGTCGATTAGCTTGCGTGGTGACGGGGTATGTGTGACTTGGGGCTGTGTAGTGGTAGGGGCACCAGATAGAGAAGGGGGGTGGGAAGTGGACTCGGGAGTGGAAGGGAAATCAGAAGGGAAATCTGAAGTGGAAAGGGACGGAGAAGGAGGAACAGAAAAAGAAGGCGGCCGAATAAGCACACACGACACCCCCAACAAAACCCCATTAAGCAACGCAAAAGACCGAATCGCCCAAGGGAGGTCGAACCGAGTAAGCAGCGAGCGAAAGAGGATAGGATAAACCACGCCGCCCACGCCGGCGCCCGTAGCGGCAATCCCCGTGGCGAGAGGCCGGGTTCGAGCAGGAAAGTAGACGGCAACGAGAGCGAGGCTGGGGACGTAAAATGTGCCACTACCAAGACCGACGCAGATCCCCAGGGAGGAAAATATCTGGGGGTATGTGGTGGAAAAGCTGGCGGAGAGGAGTCCAGCGACGTTAAGGACGGAACCGAGATAGACCAGGCTGCGCGCGTAACCGGCGTCGTAGAGACGGCCGCTGATGAGACCAGTGACGTTGACGAGGAAGCCTTGGGTGGTGCCGATCCAGGAGATGGACGAAGGGGGATACGAGGCGAGAAGGGAGGTTTGGTAGTGGGATTGGAAGATGCCAAAGGCGTTGGCGAGGCCGCTATGTTTGTCAGTAACTGCCCGAAGGTAAGTTGATGTGGCACTTACAGCGAGCACATGGACATTAAAAAACAGGCCAAAACCTGGCTCCAGCTGAACCATTTTGATGTTGAGACGAATTCCATGTTTTTTTTTTTCTGGGTAATTGTTGAAAAGACAAGAATCACAAATCCCAGAAACTTGCCTTCTTCTTTACCATCATGATGCCTTGCCACTTATTTACACTCTCCAGATTATATCCGTCAGACCCGACCATTTTCTCTCATCATCCAGTCCCCCTTTCCCTTCGCCACACATTGACGGTCATCACAATCGGCCCGGTCCATTGCCAGCTCGTGCCCCATCAAGTCTCGACAGTCTCGCCTTGCGGCCATTACTGGTGGCGTAAACACTCGGCTGAAACTATCATATTCCCCATCAAGAAGGTGATGAAGCCCTGAAACTCTGAAACCCTCACCACCACCACCACCACCACCACCACCACCATCAACAAAGGCTAGAG
>Ga0247763_1000809_pt1 | contig 18746 bp, 13 predicted proteins | sample UWRJL141409B4_FD_179926 | JGI IMG/M metagenome (GOLD analysis project Ga0247763, IMG submission 179926) | Plant litter microbial communities from Arlington Agricultural Research Station in Wisconsin, United States - UWRJ-L141-409B-4 | ecosystem: Environmental > Terrestrial > Plant litter >...
CACGCCAAGCATATTAAGAACATGGTTCAGCGTCGTGACGTTGCCGGGGTCGCCCTCGGGCAAAGGAGCGTCAGGTGGCGGGATCAGAGCGTCGAGGGGGGGTAGTTTATCCAGGCTAGGGAGAAAAAAGGGTAAGCTAGAGTTAGCACCGGTTGGAGGTGAGCCAGGGGGGGGCGGCGTGTTGCGGCCGCTAATGTCGGCAAGGCGAGCGGGTAGGTCAAGGGCCTGCCAGTCCCAAAAGATCTTGTCGAGCCAGGTGTGGTGCAGATAGAAGAGAGGGTCGCCCGGGCTGGCGATGGGGTCCGCCATCTTGCCGCCGACGCCGGCGTGTCCGCCAACGTGCGGAGCCGCCTCAACGCACGGCCAAAACTCAAGATATGTCGACTTGGCAAGGCACTCGTTAACGTAGGCCTGTCCGACCATGGTGCTAAGGGTGTCGTTTACGAGACGGTAGATGCAATGCGGCGTGCCCTTTCGGTATCCAGGACCGAGATTGTTGACAAAGTTAACAAACGGACCGTTTGTAATACATCCCCCGGCAGGCCCTTGCCCCCCCGCCGCCCTGGTACCATTTCCGCCGAAGCCCGTAACGGGATCAAAGACGACGGATAAGGAAAATTTACCGGCGTCTCGCGGCTCATCCCAGTATCTGTTAGTAGTTAAGTAGTTAGCAACCGTATCTATCTCCGGGTAGGTTCCTAAAGTAGGTAGACAAGTAGGTAGGTAGGTAACCAAGGGGGCAAAACGTACGGCTGAGCACCCTTGTAACCACACTCCTCTCTCATGGCGCGCTCATGCGTATGCATGTGCAGACGGTGGTATGGCAGGAAAGCGCCGACGCTGTGCGTGATGGAAGCCGGAATCTGGTGGATGGATTGCAACTCCTCAAAACGGTTCCTTGTGGCGGGCAGCCCGAGCTTGGCCGGTTTCTTCATCAAACAAAGCTCGGCGTCGATGTAGGCCTTTTTCTCCTTGTTGGTCAGAGCATGCCATGCTTTCCGCTGTAGCTTCTTGGTGCATTTGGCGGGAGGGCGAGAAGCATCTGGCGATCGGGGACTTGAGGGGATGGAATGGGCGGATATAGATACGGCGCTGCCAAGAAAAACGACGAGCGAGAAAATTGTCGGGCTGAAGAGCATCTTGACGCAAGGAGACCGGATGGATGAGGAATTAGGTGTAATTGATGTCAATGTGAATAGGGCTTGCTAGGGGCTAGCAAAGTCGAGAGGGTGAAATCTGAGGCATTCAGTCCCCGAGTTGTTGCATAATATATAGGTACCGTAGCTGAGGAGACTTGACGTGTGCGCTCTTGCACTTGTGCTGGAAAGCCGACCCGCGTCTTGGTCATCATTGTGGATGACTGCATGTGCAATCGCTAGGATCTCGAACATAGGGAGATGCAAGGCGACCCGGTTCTCTGACTCCACACCAACCGGGATTCTAATTGCCGGAAAGATCCAGGTTGGTACAGAAGACAACTAGTGTACATGTCCGCCATGGTTACTAGCAACACAACAAGGGTGTGCACGCACGAGTTACTGACACTACCAAGACCTGGTACTGAGTTACTGGGTTTTTTTTAAAGCTGTTTGTTCCTCACGATTAGCTTATCTTATTTCGCGATACTTTTTGCCCGTGGTATCCCTAGACCGTGATAGCTGGAGAAGGATGACATACGCGCGGTTCTTGTTGACCATACATTGAAATAGTTTTTGATTTCAAAAGTCTCGGTACCTACCTATTCATCCAGCGCTGGTACTGCTTAGTTCTCTGTTTTGTTCATCATTTGACTACTACACTAGCATTCTTGCGGGCGGAAACCATGGTTCGCCATGTCTCAGTAATATTTGATGGGTCTGTGTGGTTGTATTTCCTAATTTTGGTGACCCCCAGCTCCCTGGGCCACGCCACTCCTTCATTGCTACAAACCAGCTTCCTTGCATATGTGGCTATTAGTTCCTTGCATTCCCCAGCAAAGACGCTTGTATCAGCTATGCTTACCATGTGGGGGACGATCTTAGGAAGTGACGTATGTGGCACTGCATATGTAGGTAATATTGCTTGTTATGTTCCCGTGGGAGCTCCGGAGCGCGGAACACGGGACGCGGAACGCGGGACACCGTGCACGACCCAGCTAGGCAGGCACTCCAGAAAATATTGAGTATTGGCACCCATCTAGCAGCGATCGGCAAATTGCTTGGTGTTGATGAGAATAGAAGCCCAACTGCCGAAATATGAGCCGAGATGTGCTGACTGATCGGGGGGGTAACAGGGGATGCGACCCTTCCCCTTCTTAGTCCTGGGTGTTGCTGAGTATGCCTGTGTACTGTGGTAAAGTGTTCCAGAATATGCATGTTGTGTTACTGCTTGACACTAGCAACCATGTGTCGATATGGAACGATAATAACAAAATTAACCAATTATCCAGATCGGACATGATGTGGCAATCTTATTGACACCGAGGTCCTCTGATGTAACTCCAGGCTAGGAAGATGAACCTCAAGGTGGTTTTTCATTGTTGAGATAAGGTGTTAGCGTTGGACGATTGATGCTTGCTCTGGGCTGCTGAGAAGCATCTTAGAGCATGCTTAGTGGATCTATTCCCCTTATTTTAGCGATATTGTGAAAGTAGGTAGTTTATTTACTGTAAAAAGAGTCATAGTTAAGTGACGACGGATTGCTTATACCGTTGGTGTTGCCACTTTTCACCATTAAATCGTTTCGTTTTGTGAGACAAGTCTGGATCTTCCTACAGCCGGATACGATAACTTAGTTTTGAGTTCTATTGCTTAAAAGCAAGCGCCGTATTTACCTTGCCAATGACCTAGAAATCAGGGCGAAACAGCAGCGTAAGGAGTATTCTAGTATACCGCTTGATAGCATGCTCCACTCAAGGACATGCTTCTCTACTTGGCTGACATATCCTATCTTACCCATATCGGTTTTGCTGACATGACCACGCTTGTTACAAGATTACTCAGTGCTTCCAGCCAGCTTAATGACAGCGAATATATTTTGGTTCGTACGGCAGTTTTATATAAGACAGTTCCATACAACAGCCTTGTGTGACAGGTTCATACGATAGCGCTGTTTGCGGATGGAACCAAAGTTGAATTGCGACGAAGACTTGTTGGGTCGTTGACGGCATGAAATACCTCGACGGCTTTCTCGTTCAGCGAGTCGGGCTTTTCGGCGCACGGGTGGAGGCTCAGCTGAGCCGCAATCCACGCCGTCTCGGCGGTGCGAGCGGGTCGAGGACAGCGTCGGCGAAGTGAGGAGTAGGCTGAATGGCGGTGGCTGAACTCGACTGGCGACCGCAACCCCCCAATGCAATCTAGCCGCCTGGATGCAAACCTCGCTGAGGCGAAAGAAAGTTTAAGCTTAAATCAATCAGCAGTCCATCATGTCAGCCGCAACGCTCTGTTCTAGAGACCGCGACGTCGACTTGTCCCAGGAGCAGCTTATGGGCTAGGAGGCCTGTTGACGTGGTCCAGAGTACTGCACGCATAGTCAAATTTCTTCCTACCGTCAAAATGGCGGGCGAGTTCACGTGCCTTATCAGTGCTTGCCATGAGACGCAGCTGAGCCGGCTCGCAGCTTCCACTTTCAACTCCCAAGTTTGTCGTCACCCCGACGCCTTCGAAACGTTATCCTGCGGCCAATCGCGGCTGCTTCATCATTGTTTTCGTTGGCGCAATGCCAGATCCAACTTATGACGGCCCAAAATGCCCACAACTGCCTTGACCTGATGCCAACGACCAATTCCCCCTCCGCGACGGAAAGTGGGTCGACTACCGGGCCGAGGGGCGCACTGCTTTCACCTTGAACACCTTCCTCGGACCAATTCGAGAGTCGGCCGGTGGTTGCGCCAATCGTGCCATCATCGTTGAAGCGCTGGACTTGGTAGAGGGCGGTAAACCCGACATCGATGATGATTTTGTGATGATGACCCGGAGTTTGGGAGGGGTGCTTGACATGGGATATCTGGTCAACGGAGAGATGCGTGACCTTGAGATTTTCGCAACGCCCGAGGGTCTAGGACCCGGAAACTCAATCGGCCCTGAATCCATTATCGCCATGGAAATGAATCCCACCATCGCGGGTACGCGCATTCGTTCCCTGCTGGACAAAAATGTCGGAACTCGCATCCCAGCTGTTTCTCCAATGGACCTGGAACTCCTCCCATGCCCCGGCGTGTCGTGTACCTCGGGTCCGACAACGGCGTTCCCAGACTCATCGAAAGATTTGACAGGGGCACCGCAGAACCTTAGATAGCCCTCAGTTACTGCTGGGGCCTCTCACCGACTCTCACTACAACCAAGGCAACGTATGATTCCTGTATTGCCGCTATCTCTTGAATGTCTATCCCTAAAACCCTCTCTGAAGACATGTAGTTTGTAGTCGCCCTAGGCGTGCCTTACATATGGATAGACGCGCTCTGTATCCTCCAAGACGACGCGGTCGACTAGGCCCGCGAAGCTGCCAAGATGAAGGATCTCTATAAAAATGCCCTCTTACCCTCTCGGTCACATCATCCCTAGATGTATCATCTAACATCTTCTTGCCTCGCACTAAATCTACCTATTCCCTGCACTCGACGAATTCGGCGGTTGCGGCCTGCCGGACGTGTAACCAGACGCACGGCAAGATTTTGATCACCAAAGTCGACGACAGCCACAACGAGCTTTATCCAGCCATGTCCCGCGGGTGGATCTTCCAGGAGAGACTGCTTTCGCGCCGCGTGCTGTGCTGCGCACACGACGAGATGGTCTGGGAATGCCCCACAGAGGTCGTCTGCGAGTGCGCCAGGGCGGGGAGGTGGGGGGGGGGGGAGACAGAAATGCCTTGACCGATTATAAACGACAGGACTGGACTAGCCCAGACAAGACCGGATTTCCCGTCCTGAGGATGTGGCTGAAATTGTTGACGGTTTATACCCGTCGGGAGTTCACTCTATACTCAGACCGACTGGTTGCGATATCGGGCATTGCCAAGAAATTCGTGCGGTTGGGTCTACGGAGGTATCTCGCAGGTCTGTGGGAGGAGTTCTTGCCACAGCAGCTGGCGTGGCCAATACTCCCCCTGGAAAGAGCGATGTTCTCAAGGAGGGTGGTCAACGGCGGGGGCCCGACCTGGTCATGGGGCTCGATCAACCAGTCATGCGGTTTTGGCCAAGCGATGCCGAGGGACTCGATCACGAGCGATTTCAAAGTGCTCGATACGCGGTTGGTTCTCAAGACTGAGGATGATCCTACCGGCCCGGTGGATATGGCAAGGTTGACTATCTCCGCGCCCATGGTCAAGGGGACGTTGGTAACTAAACCGAACCGGCTGGACACAAACGAGGACTACCACACGCCATTTGTCGGGCAGGCGCATGCAGATCTCCTCGAGGTTCTTGTAAACATATGGGGAAAAGAGTATGAAATGACACCCGATGTGTGTCAATGGGGAAACCCTAAGATGCGTCAAAGAGATGCAGCCAGAGGAGATTTTGTGGGACGGAGATGCCGTGAGTTGCGTCGAGCTGTATTATACGGTCGGGCCGACCCGGATAACTTCAAGAACAGAACCAACGATTCTCGGTTTCCCTGGCTGGTGTTACGGTGGTCGCCTTGAGATGACGCCTATCGCCGAATAGGCTTGATCGACTGGTCGAACCGGAAGAACGACTTCAGGCCGGAGAGCCAATCTCAGGGTGCGGTCATTGCCCGTGCTAACAAAACAACGTTTGATCTCGTGTGATCTTTGCGAACTATCCCGTGTGTTACAAGAGCGAGTGGGTCACAAAAACGGAGTCTAGTTGATACCTAGAAAAATGTCTGTCTTTCCATGCACGCAAAGAGGCCTGCTGGCATGGCTGGACAGCCTAGCCACCGGGAGGCTTGGGAGAGCTGAGTCCCTTTGTGCAGATGTTACCTCATCTCCACCCCAGACTTTTCTGGGACCAACATGACGAAACAAAGGTCTGCAGGCCACCTACTCGGTGCCTAGTACGTGCTTGGGTAGGTGCTCGCAACTGATTTGGAAGAACGCTTGACTAACCTATATTGCCATTTCTTCTAGAACACGTCCTAAATGAGGTCCCTACGACTCTATCTCCCTGTTTTCGGCATTCACAACTCTCAAATTGACCCCATCGATGCATCTGGCGTGGGGAGGAGACTGGCCCAACTTTGACCGCTCCTTCTGCCGCCCCCTTTCAACTCGAGATTACCCTCGTGACATGACAACCGCCCTGTCATTCAATGAGGGCGAAAAAAGAAGGGGGGAGGATTCATCATTTTTGTGGCGACTAAACATCCGAGCCACTCAAAATGCCTGTCCCTGGATTGGATAGAGCGGTATATAAGACCGCCCAGGGGCCATCTGCCGGACTCCGGATATACCTCCCATATGGGGAGCCGATTATCATTGGGCGACGCCTGCCTGGGTGAATTCATTTCTTTTCTCCGCCAAACAAGCTACTGCCGACACCACCCCCGTGTAAGCAATCAAGAGCAATGAAGATGCTATGGAGGAGGACAGGGACTGGAGGAGGTGATAAAAAATTGACCCCCGGCAGTTTAAGTTCCGAGGATTTGTTCCCGAGCAGGGGCAGCTCTGGGCACGAGCGCGCGCCCCTCGCGCCCCTCCCTCCCATTGCCGTTCTAGATGTTTTTTTTTGCGTGGGTAGGTGGGAGCACTTATAAAAATGGTTAATAACCGGAGGCGGCCCAGAGTCCCACATTCCCCGCTTGGCTTCTTCTTGTCGTTGCTTGTTCAGACTTCCTCTCAACGCTGCCAAGGTTTTTCTGGTCTGGCTGCTCCAAAGATGAAGACGCTTTCGCAGTCGCTGGCTCTTGTGGCCACCCTGATCGCGCCCACCCAGGCCGGTCTTCGCTTTCCCTGTTCGACTCTGACCACGCAGCGTCTCGACCCTGCTGCTCAGCCTGGCTCGCTTCCGTCGGCTCACTTGCACATGATTGTCGGTGGAAATGCCTTCAACGCTACCATGTGAGTTTTTTTATCTACTCCTTCTTCTTCTTGGCGCTAGAAAAGAAGGGAAATTACTACAAGCAAATTTTGTTGACAATTTTCTTCTTCTTCTTTTCCAGGGAGGGTGATGTCGGCGCGCGGGCCACGTGCACAACCTGCCAGATGGCCGAAGATTTCTCCAACTACTGGGTCGCGCACATGTACTTCAAGGACCCCAAGAATGGCTCGTACCACCGTGTGATGCCTTCGCCCGTCCAGCCCCTTTTGGGAGGCTCGCAGGGGGCCAAGGGTGGACTTACCGTCTACTACACCCAGTTCGATTTGAACAGGGATAACCTGAAGCAACAGCCCATCAAGGCATTCCCGCCTGTAAGTTTTTGTCACTGCGGTCTTTCTGGCCATGACATGTTTTAATTTCGTGATAAATGTCTAGGGCTTCCGCATGACAGTCGGTGCTCCGACCGAGACCACCCGGCCGCACGCCGGTCTCAGCTACCAGTGCATGACTGGTGGCAATCGTGGTGCCCTGGTTTCCGACTTCCCCAAGCAAAAGTGCACCGGCGGTATCTTCACCACGCACCACTTCCCTCCGTAAGCATCCCCGGCTTTTATCCTGAAAGCGTTGCACTTACAACTCCCCACAGCTGCTGGGATGGCAAGTCCCTCGATTCGCCCAACCACCAATCGCACATGTACAACACGGTCAACACCGAGTACTTCAACAACGCACCCGCCTGCCCGTCCACCCACCCCGTGCGCATCCCACAGGTAACCTTTGAAATCACCTGGGACACGCAGAAATTCGCCAGCCTGTGGGACCCCGCCAAGGACGGCAACCCGTTCATCTGGTCCTTTGAGGGCAATGGGGCCGGCACGCACGCCGACTACATGTTCGGGTGGAAGGGCGACTCGTTGCAAAAGGCCATGGACAAGTCCGAATGTTTCTATGATGGCTGCGGGTCCATCAAGAAGCAGGCCATGACTGAGGCCAACAAGTGCACCGTCAAGGACTTTGTCAAGGAGGAGATTGATGGGTGGCAGAAGTTCATGCCGGGAATGGACAAGGGGATGAAGGTGAAGAGGGAGTTTAAGGCTTAATCTTCTTTTCGAGCGATTCTGTCTCGTCTCACATGGCATTGAGTTCAGTGGTTACCAGAGACTTTTATTTTTCTTGTGAGCAAAGCGATTTTTATGGATCCGGATAGTTGGGTGTAGTTGGCCCATCTCCGTTTACTGGTTGAGATAGTTGTATGAATGAGTTATAATTTCGGTGGGAGAGTTGAGGTCTGACAAACTCAAATGTGGTTGATTGACGTCCTGTTCCAGAAGCAAAGGCCTAAAACTCGGTGCTGTTCCAGTGGCTTCCTGTTAACCCCTAAAGGATTAACTAAGTGGGCCCATTCCATGCGTGTGTCGTGCAGCTCGCAGCGAATCGCAATCTCTGTCCTCGGGAAATGGCATTTTCAGACCCACTCTTTAGATTGCCATTCGCAAAATCGAATTCCGGGAACTGCAGAGCGGGGAGAGAAAAGGGGGGTTTGACTGTCGACGCGCTTCGATACCCAGCTTGACCGTTACGTGGCGAAATCATAGAAAAAACATTCATCACATATCTCGACGAGGCTGCACATTCCCGAATAAGTTTTTGAAAAAAGATCGAGAGAACCGTTTTGCGGTCGACATGTTTTCGCTCAGCTTGTGAGGGACTGACGTCATTGACTCCTCCTTGGAAACCCCGCTTTGGGCGGTAAAGAGGGCTACACTAGGCATACCTAACTGGGGGCGCTGGGCTCACGTTTTGTCGCCTGAACTTTTTGCCTGGCGTGTGCCACGCACGTATGTCTGGGTCGGTCCCATCCCAGCTAAATCCCAAACGTCCTCCCCCCGAGATCCAGCCCCAACCGGCCGACCTCACTCACACAGCGCTGGCTGGATCAAACTGATCGGCCCGCCGTGTCTGCCGCCGCATCTCCATGGGCTCCAACGGCGGAATTGAGTGCTTGAAGGTGACAGAGGTGCTCGAAGCCGACCCTCGTCCAACTTTTATTGTCGACCTCGACCCCGACGATGACCTCATTGTCCACGATGCGAATGGCGCCAAAGTGCTGCTGCCCGTCTTCTGCAATGTCGCCCTCCGCACCCACGAACGGCTGTTTGACGCCCTGATTGGAAAAGATGCGCAGGGCTTCCCCGACGACGACAGTTCCGAATCGGTTGATGTCATTGACGGCGCGAAACCAAAGGATGCGACGACTTCGGCTTTTTTCAACTTCAAACAATGGCTGCACGGTGTGACTCCTCATGATGAATCTGGCGACATTTTCCCCCTCTCGTTCGTTTATGGCGATATGCTCTGGACTGGTTCCACGGTGCAAAAGCGCTGGAGATTGATCAGTGGTCACCTGTGGCGATCAAATGGGGTGCTCCACAATCTATCCTCTGCATCACCGCCAGATGTCGCAACCGGTGGTCTTCGGGCCGAGCATGAGTATGCTGCTGCTGCTGCTGCTGCTGTCAGGACGAAGAAGCCAACAATCCCGACCTATGCCCAGGCTTGGGGAAACACAACCAGCCCTACCCCCGCCAGTACTTCTACCGCTGCAGTCTCGGGACGGCCCGCCAAAACGGTAGTAAGTTCGGATGACACGACGGGGAACTCGTCAGTGAGCACATCTATCCTCCTAAGCACGCCAGAAAAGGCCGTTGCCGACTGGACATGTGCCAAACCAAGAGGCTTGCTGTCCCCTCACCTCCAGTTTGCCCGCACCATCAACTGGGCCGCCACACCTCTAGGGTCCATGGAAAGGTGGTCTCCCGCGTTCCGCCAGGCTGCAAATCTCTGCATGGGCAACCCGCACCCTGCTGCTCTGTTCTGGGGCAACGACCTGACCATGCTCTACAACGAGGCATACGCCGCTGAGGTGGCAGGCAACAAGCATCCTTCTCTCATGGGCACTGGTTTCAGTGGGCCGTTCGCCGAGCTTTGGGACTACACTCGTCCCGTCTTTGCTGAATGTGCTCGAACTGGTATAGCAGTCCGGAAAGAAGACGACTACCTCCCTATCAACCGCTACGGCCTTCTCGAAGAAACCTTCTTCTCGTGGTCATTCACGCCGCTATACGGAGGAACTGGTAGGATCCAGGGTTTCTACAACGCTCCTTTCGATACTACGAAACAGGTGCTCAGCCACCGGCGCATGCGGACCATCAACAAGGTCGGAGAATGCACCGCACAAGCAAAGGCAGTCAAGCAGTTCTGGAAGTTGGTCCTGGAGGCTCTGACGGACAATGAGCGCGATGTACCCTTTGCTCTGCTTTATTCGGTCGGGGAGGGTGACGATGGCGATCATTCGTCCACGTCTTCTGGAAGTACAATGTCGCTCAAGACTTGTCATCTTGAAGGATCGATAGGGGTGCCCGATGGACACATCGCGGCACCACCAAATCTCGACCTCAAACGGAGCCGGGAGGGTTTCATCCCCTCCTTTCGAGAGGCCATGAGAACGAGAGAGCCAACCCTGCTCCACACTCGCGATGGAACATTACCCGAAGCACTTCTCGACGGCATTGACTGGCGGGGATTCGGTGACCCTTGCCGTGAAGCCATCATATTTCCAGTACGGCCGACAAACGGGGACGCCGTGCTCGCATTTCTCGTCCTGGGAGTCAACCCGCGAAGGCCATATGATGGCGAATACATTTCGTTTACGAGCATGCTCAATCGACAGCTAGCCACCTCTTTGGCGTCCGTCATACTCTTCGAGGATGAATCCCGCCGGAACAGGGACGCAGCAGAAGCCGCTGCTCTCGAGAAACAGCAGTTGACCCAAGAGCTGGATCTGCAAGCCAGCCGCCTACGGCGTATGACAGAGCTGTCGCCGCTCGGCATGTTTCTTATCAGCCCTGAAGGGGTGCTTCGGGAAGCCAATGACCGGTTTTATGAGATGACGGGCCATGCGAGGGAGAACGAGTACGAGATGTCCTGGATCGACTTCGTGACCGACGAGAGCACTCGAATCATGCAGGATGGCTGGCAACAACTCGTGAGGGAACAGCAGCCATGGTCGAGCGAGTTGCAGCTGACAGGAATGTCTCCCAACGCTATCGATTTTGACGGCGAGGCCATCGAGCGCTGGGTTCTCTTGACGGCAAACCCCGAGCTGGCTTCTGACGGGTCTTTGCGGTCCGTTATGGGCTCCATCACTGACATATCCCACCTCAAGTGGGCACAAGGCCTCCAGAACCAGAGATTGTTGGAGGCCGAGGAGACAAGGAGGCGGCAGAATGAGTTCATCGACATTACCTCACACGAGATGCGCAATCCTCTCAGCGCCATCCTCCAATGTGCCGACGGCATCTCATCTACTCTCACTGCGTGCCTTGCCAACAAGACCTCGCTTGGGGAAGAGGAGGTGAAGTCGTGTTTGGAGGCGTCGCAGATTATCATTCTCTGCGTGCAGCACCAAAAGTCCATCGTGGATGATATTCTCACCATCTCGAAATTGGACTCAAATCTGCTGCACATAACTCCGATGGCGTCTCGGCCAGATGAGATTTTGACGCGGGCTGTCAAGATGTTTGAATCTGAGCTTCGGGCCAAAGAAATCCGGGTCCAGGTCGAAATTGATCCTTCTTTTGCAAGGTTGGCTATCAATTGGGTTGCGATTGATCCGCAACGGGTGCTCCAGATACTGATTAATCTCCTCACCAACGCCATCAAGTTCACGGCCTCGGCTCCGGAGCGAATCATCACCGTCACGCTCACGGCATCTCTCGATCCTCTCGATAGCAGCATTTCACGACCAGGGTTCCAATACGTTCCTTTACCTAACGACCGAGAGTCGCCTGTAATGACCTTCTCGGATGATTTGGGTAAGGGAGAGGTTTTGTACCTTGGCTTTGACGTCCAGGACAGCGGTTGTGGCCTCACACAAGAGGAGAAGACAATGCTCTTCCAGCGATTCCAGCAAGCCTCGCCGCGAACACACGCCCAATACGGAGGTAGTGGCCTGGGGCTTTTCATCTCCAAACGCCTTGCCGAGCTACATGGAGGCATGATAGGGGTTGCTTCCGAGGTCGGTAAGGGAAGCGTGTTCAGTTTCTTCATTCAGGGGAGACGATGCGTTCCCCCGGATGCTTCCGACGAAAGCGCAGCCGCTGATACTCTTGTTCCAATGGAGCAGTATCTTGGCGGCGGCTCTTCGCTTCACCACAGGGTTGCTCCGCAACGTCAGGACTACGCCATGTCATCTTCAGCCTCAGCCGCCACTAGCCTGGTCACTAAATCTGTAGCCCCCCCGCAACTCGATCCCAAAGACGTTGACGTCCTGGTTGTGGAAGACAATCTCATCAACCAAAAAGTGCTGGTCAAGCAGCTCAGCAAAGAGGGCTGCCAAGTGAGTGTTGCCAACGACGGCATCGAAGCGCTGCAGTTCCTGGAGCAAACGCATTTCTGCGGAAAAGACAAGAAGCTCTCAGTTATTCTGATGGATTTGGAAATGCCGAATATGGACGGCCTAACCTGCGTCCGGGAAATACGTAAAATGGAGGGAGAAGGTAAAATGGTCCGACATGTCCCTGTCATTGCTGTGACGGCAAATGTGAGAGACGAGCAAGTCTCTGTGGCAAGGCGAAGCGGCATGGATGATGTAGTGTCAAAACCGTTTCGTATTTTGGACCTGTGGAGAAAGATAGAGGCCTTGTTGTTGCTGCATGGTGATTAGCGGGCTGGTTGGATACCTAGGTACCTAGACAAGGTAATTGGTTGGCGATAGACAGTCCGACATTTTGTGTCTTTTTCTGATAGAGAAGAAGAGCCTGGAAGAAGAAGAAGAAGAAGAAGAAAAAGAAATGGGGACGATCTGGATACCTAGGTAGCTGTGTCGGAGTTTAGAGTTTGGATTTATCCTACAACGTACCTAGGACATGGATTTTTTCTGGGGGATTATTTACTGCTCCTAAAATTCTATTATTGGTATCTATATTTTCTGGGCCGTTACTTGCCATCATTTTATCTACATTGGTACCTACGAGTTTGCGTACCTGGAAAAACTGAAGGGCCGGGGTTTGTGGTCGCACGGAAAGCATGAAAAAGAGATCCAGTGCAAGTGTCTTTGCAATAGCTAACTCTGATCAAGTAAGTATGAAAGTAGGTAGGTAGGTAGGTAGGTAGGTAGGTAGGTAGGTAGGTAGGTAGGTAGGTAGGTAGGTAGGTAGGTAGGTAGGTATATATCATTGGAGTTATGGCAAGGTCATGTTCGTTGCGCCAACTGCCTTCCATTGATAACAGTCGTAAGTCGTCAGTCGTCGTGCTACGATCACAACTATAAAACTACCATGCTCAACTTAGAGTAGGTACCTACCTGAGGTACTCTACTCTTGTTCAAGTAGGCTGTGGAAATTTTTAACTCTATCAGCCCTTTATACCTGACCGATCTCTGTTCTTCAGGGTCATGTATAATAAGGTGCCTTATCTACCTAACCTTATCGAGGTAAGGTAAGGAAGATGCACCAACCATCTCAGAGGACAGAAAACGATGAAGCTAGCCGGACAGACATATTTCAAAGGGGGGGGGGCAAAATTACACCTTATTTTGTTTTACTTCTGGATGTTTCCTACGCAGGTATCCAACTCTGGGCGTTGAATCCCAAAACAAAAAAAGTACACGCTAATCTCATCCAAGCACATAGACATGATGATCCAAATCACTCACAAACTCCAACAACGGCTTGGAATCCTGCGAACTCAGCCACAGCGTTGCTCGAACAGCGGCCCAAAGCCCAACAGTTATCACGTCCGTGGTGTTCAGCGAGACTTCAGACTCAGCAGTGCTGGAGACGGGTGGTGGTGCGGGTGTTGGTGATTGAGGTGACTTGGTATAGTTGAGTTTCCAGCTTTTCTCCGCGGCGAGAATCCCGCTTGTGAACCGCCAGGTCAAGATGTGCGTGGCGTGATCGTAAGAAAAAGAGCCGAGAAGGTCGACCAAATCCGAATCTTGCAAAGGTTTGTTAGGTTGTTCTTCCCCGCTGTCTGGTTTCGCTTGTTCCCTTTCTTTCAGCTGGCCCATTTCGTCTTGCTCTTCCACCTCCAACTTAGTATCACCATTCGTATTCCCAGTGGAATCGTCTCCAGTCTCTCTCCTTCGTGAGCCCCTGGCATTCAATCTGCCCGTGGACTGGTGCGCCAACCTCATTCTCGCTTTGATAAAGGGCGGTATTCTTCCCTTCCTTTTCCCTCCTCTTGTTCTTGGACCAGGTTTCGGTGCGGGTTTGTGTTCATCCAAGATTCCTAATGAAATGAGGATGGCCTCGTCAACCGTGGAACGGAATGTCGCCCCACCGAGTATCTTCGTCCCATATCTTTCCACTGCGGCGACGCGCATGAGGTTCTGTACCGTGTCCTGGAAAGATCGGTCGATAATGAAGAGGGTCGCAATGGGTATGCATAGTGGCTTGATCTCAGTGATAATGCCACTCTTCTCTGAGGGAGCTCTTTCCTCCCCGAAACTGCGAAAGAGGAAGTTCTCGAATTGGACAAAGTTGGCAGTCTTTTGAGCGTGAAACGACTCACCCACCCGCCACTGGGGAACCGGGCCGTCTGGAAGGGACCCGGTAAGGTTGCGTATCAGATCTTCGGTCATGGGTGTTTTCTTGAGCCGAAGAATGGCAGTTGACACTCTGAGCAGCCGTCGCCAGAAATGGGTGGACTTGCGCCAGATGAGGTATCCCCAAGGGTCCCAGTCCAGACAAAACAAGGACTCTAGAATCACTTCAATGTCTTGTCTCTTGTAGAAGTGCCAGGGGGTATTCCTTGAGGTGGGAATCAGCACCCACTCGTCGTCGGCAAAAATGGATATTGGTTGGTGCTTGTCGTAATAGTTCACTTCCTCTTCATCAGAGTCGGACTCGAACATGGCAACCCGGCGCCGTTTCCGGGCATGTACACAATCCGCGGCTAGGATTCTGTCCTTATAACTCTCGATCTCTGATGGATCCATTGATCGTTCGGCGGGGGCGAAATATCTGACAGAAACCCCTGGCATACCGAGACACTGCATGCTGTTGCGGACTGATAGGGGAATATCGAGTAACGCCGATTCCTCCAGATGAAAAAAATTCATGACCTGTTCTCTGTCTCGAAGCTTGGTGCGGTAGCGATGCCCTAACCCATCAGTAGGACTCTCCAAGCAGAAAACCGTGGTGCATCCGGTCGCCTTTCCTCCCGTGGTATAGGGAATAAAACCATGAGCGAGCCAGTACAGAAAGCTGAGAGGGGAAGCCTCGGCCTTGCCCGAATCGGCCGCAGGGAATATCGAACGGGCTGTGTGCGGAAAGAACACAATGGATGATAGATAGTTCCATGATCCTCGGTTTCTCCCAATGTTCTCCATGGTACCTGTGATCCCAGTCATCGGCTTTTCTTCTTGTCGGATAACGATCCCTCCCCAGGGTTGACGATTGACGCGGAGATTCGGTAAGCGGTCTTCGCCCCCTCGTCTCTGCGTGAGAGTGCTATTCGTAAAGGTGTAGTGAGTTGTTCCAACAGAGTCGTCGACTGGGTGGATCAAACCATCGTCTTCACTGGAGCTAGACAAGCCACTGGATGAGCTGCTGCTGCTCTCATCGGCGAACATCTGCCGGGGCGCGTCGTTCTCAGCCAAACCGAATCCTGCCCTCTCTCCTGGGAAAGAGCGGAGAAGACCTCTCGACTGAAGGATTCCCCGGTCTGGTCGTTTCCCGTACCGGCCCAGCAGACCCAGCAGCATGATCCAGTGCTTATGCACAACCAGGGCGGTTCTGTTGTTGACAATTTCGAGTGTGCCGTTGCTGGGAATGCCAAGACCGATGTCAAGTTTTGTCGTGGGATCGACGACCGAGTACGATTCGATGAGTTCTGCCATCTTGGCCCAACCCGAGTTCCAAAGATGGAAGTTTTCGGTAGCCCGAAGAGTCCAGACACCAACCGCTGCAGCACTGGGTATCAGAGGATCAGTGTCATCCCCATTTGTCGTATGCGAAGGCGCTAGGTTCGGCACTCTAATCTTGCGAAATACGCGCAGTCCTTCATAGAGCCTCACGCCGCGAGTGACATATTTCTGTGGTATGTCCTGTACGGCATTCATTGCACGAGTCTTATCGCTCATGGACGCCTTGAGGGCAAGATATGGAGCCACCACGCCGAGGAGAGCGATGATGGCGATGAGGGCTGCGAGCCACGTGCCAATCGTGCTTGCAAGCGACAGAGGGTCAAGACCGTCGCCCGCGCTTCCTGTCTTGACCCCATCGGTGTCGGGCGGCAGCTGTGTCGACGACATGGCTGATTGGCTCAATATTGAAGGCGACTGCTCCAGAGATCATCAGAGCGGGCTGCGCAAGCTGGTTTAGCGAGAAAACAGGTGCGAAACGATCAGCGACAGTGTCAGTCTTCAAAGTGACGCCTTAGAGCGGAAAGGCACGACACGTTCCGGGGGAAAATGGTAGATCAAGAGGGGCTGAGTATGGTGTCCTAATCTGTTCTAGCGCAGCGAGCTGAAAGATGGTCCCGCCAAGCCCGCCAATCAACATCATCAGCTTGACCAGGGCAGAAGGAAAGGCTGGGATCAAATGCGTCAAGCGTGCATCACCCTGGCTGGCGCCTTCCATCTCAACCGTTCCCAACTCCAAACAAGTTTTGTCAAAAACAAGAAGGCGTAAAATCGATGATAAAGACGCCCAGGTCTTTTCCGTAAAATTCTCTGCCCTGAAAGGCAAAACGTCGGCATTGGAGCGCTGATCATTCCCATGTTGATCTCCTTGTCGCGCCTTCCCAGGCTTGGCAGGAGAACCCCTCGCATTTCACACTTTCAGCCTCTCCAGAATTTGGTACCTGACTCGGCCGGCCTGATTCGGAGTCGGTAAGAATACAACGGCACAAAATCTGGATTCTGGAGAGGTATCCAGGCTGGAATGCAACCTTCCCCGCAGCGAACCAAGACAGTGCAGCCAATTATGTTTAGCAATGAAAGCTGCACAGCCTCGCCACAAATTGACTTTGGTCATTGGACTCCGATGAATCCCGAGCGTTGTGGTGCATTTCGCTGTCTCTGATTGTTCCAACATCTCAAAACGCTCGAGGCGACAACTGACAAACGCATCCTCAGACAAAAGAGAGGCCGAGCACCTAGAACATGACCCGCTCTGGGTTTAGCGGCACTCCATGTCCAGAATCGTCATCATGGGGAATCGGGTGGAAAATGCCCATCCTCATGTCAGCGAGTTATTTGCTCGGTACGTACATAGTACTTTACAAGATATCAGGGCCTACCAATCCTTACCACTTACTCATTCAGCATGCATCATCGCCGCGTCACACCTTCTCTTCTTTCTCTACCTCTCTGGGAGGCCTTCAGATGGTCAAGACCACTCCCTGTCCCAGACGTATTCGACGACAATATCGATAATGCTAGCAGGCATGTTTGGTGTCATGCTTCGTCTCGGAATATCCGCCGCTTTTACCCAGTACCTCTGGCGTCTTTTGCGCGCCACGCCAATTTCTGCGGGAACAATTGAACGCATGTTTATCCTCCGGTCTTCCCCGGCCTCGATATTCTACCAAGACGTTTTGGTAAAAGCTTGGCCGTTGGTTTTCATGGCCTGCCTTTTGTGGTCAACCTCCATTGCCATAAGCTTCCCACCGGGAGCCCTCACCATTGATGCCTCGACTCGCACGTTTGTTGCTGAAGAGACTCGTGTCCCTACTTTTAATGCCTCTGATGTTAGTCAGTTTCGTTTTCTCAGTCACTTGCAATGCTTGCTAACATCAAGTTCAACCGGTAGATTGGGGATGGTACTTGGAGCCATATAAGCTCGCATTCTCTCACTTCCTTCGCATCGGCTGGGTTCATGAATGACAGCACAACTTACCTCTTACCTTCATGGCGATCTCCCAATCTCGCTATCGAATACTTGGTAGAGCGGACCCTGATCAACAGCGAAATCGCGCCCCTTCATTCACCCTGTGGTCAAAACTGTTCTTACCGCATAGAATTCACTGGGCCGTGTTTTCAATGCAAAAACACCATCGTCAGAACCCCAGGCTCATCAGACACTCCCATGCGCGCCGCCAACCGGCCTCTCCCAGCTATTTTCTTGACTGCCTACAACGCATCATTGCGATTCCCACCTCTTGATCCTCCCGAGAGTAGGGTAACTGCAGATACATACGCCAACGCTTCATCTGAATTCACAGTACAGACGACAACAGTCAGCGTCCTTGCGGTCAAAGACGATCCGGTAAACAGCACTCATGTGATTCGCCATCTCCGCTGGAACGAAACACAACAAACCCTCACCTGTGTCCCGTCCAAGAGCAAGTATTTAGTCTGGATCAAATACGAACACGGCCGTATGGACGTTGACATATCCATGGACGCGGCCACGATATCTCCGCTGGTGAACATTATGAAGCCCCTGCCGATGCCAAAGGTATTTTGGGACAACCCCAACCAAACGACAATCAACCTCAGCGCGGCGCAAAGGGAATATATCCAGGACGCGAACCTGATGATGTTGATCCTACAAATGACGACGCGGCTTTCGGGTGCGCTGATGGCGAATGCGGTAGCCAAGGTCAAAGACGGAAAGCAGGCTCCGGCGCTGTACCTAGATGGGGAGGGATATGAGTATTTTCGTACGGGTACCAGTTTGTCTTCTGCTCGTTCGTCTGGTGAGTACATATCTGTTCCCCTCGTTGTCAATATCAACAAATAATTTATAGGTTACTAATGTAA
>Ga0247763_1000811_pt1 | contig 18725 bp, 13 predicted proteins | sample UWRJL141409B4_FD_179926 | JGI IMG/M metagenome (GOLD analysis project Ga0247763, IMG submission 179926) | Plant litter microbial communities from Arlington Agricultural Research Station in Wisconsin, United States - UWRJ-L141-409B-4 | ecosystem: Environmental > Terrestrial > Plant litter >...
ATGACAGATGACAGATGAGAAGTTAAGGGAGACGGGTGGTGAAGAGATCCAAGGATGTCGACAGTATGAGAGGGTGATGCTGAGTTTGATGCTGAGTTTGATGCTTCGGGGAAAAGTGGTGGGAAGGCGAACAGAAAGACGGAAATCGGCCCAGACAAAGGAAAAGGGAGATGGCGCTTTATAAGCCGAAGCTTAGCCTGTGAGTCTATCTCATAAGGCAGTAGTAGTGGGGTGGGTGCAAGTGTGTAACAACTAATGTAAGCAAATCTTCGCATCGGGGGTATGAGTAGTGGGTGGGGGTAGGGGCTCAACACTTTCAGAGAGAAGACGTAAAATATGTTAAGGAAAAGAGTGGGCTTTCGGGTATGGACCTCATCTCCGATCTCTACCTTGCACTAAATCTAGGTGCCTTCGTCACTGGCGATCTACGTTGGACCCTGGGCGCTTCGTACCACACATAGCTAACATTTTCAGCCATCGGCCCTTATCTCACTAGTCCATGTACAAAGACGCGGATAGGAGCTTCCTCCGCCGCCCCGGGAGGCCCTGCAAGGTGCTCCTACCGGGCATCTTAGCATTGCTACGTCGGACTGCACGCCGTTTCCTCTGCCATGGCAGATCGGCGAGTATCCTTGGTCCGGCCGAGCTTTGGCGAGGGATGGTGGGATGCAGGCCTTTCTCCCCGTCTTTGTGGCCTCCGATGAGCCAATCAGTGGGAATCAACGGGAATCGACAAGGTTTTGCCACACATATCATTTTCAACCTCGGGTTGGGGAATACCCTTCTCAGTTTCAATGTTCGCAAGCCACGGAGGCGACATATGAGGATGTCGACGTTTTTGTGACTCTTCGGTCATGGGAGCACATTGAAACATTATCAGCCGGTGAGCCAGCGTGCCCGTCTTCGAAGACTAGATGCCCGAGGCTCTCGAGGGGGCAGGAAGAGAGGAAAGAGGGGTAGGAAGAGAGAAAAGCGGGGAGGAACAGAGGTGAAAAGCAAGATGGCGGTCCGAAAATGGCAAGACCCTGCTGATCACTCGACACCCTCCAGAAGTGTAGGCGGTGTCACTGGGCGTGCTAGCAAAGTAGCTGGTACACCGGATGAGCAGTCCGTTAAGGTCAGGCGTGTTGTGGACCCCGTGATTCTGGCCTACGAGGTCGCGAGAACAGGTCTCCAGGTGTTGTCCGTCGTGAACGGCAACACGTCATGACCAATGTCGTTGCAGCGTTTTGGACGGCACGGCATCTAAAAGACAATTCGAGCTAGACAATTTGTCGTTCGATGATCGGCAGTCTTTTACAGTCTCGACTCTCTTCGCGTAGACAGTGTGGACTGGATTGCCAATGATGTCAGTGCTGATTCGGTGCTTTAGGTCTTAGTTAGCCGTTTAGGGCCAGCCAAGTTTAGGTGGGGATGCATCATGCATGCAACTGTGCAGAAGGGACCTTGTTTCTCCAAGCTCCAAAGTTGGTTTTCCCCCCTCTCCCGCTTTTTTTCGTCCGTGTGTCTGGTACTGCTTCACACCCATTCGAAAAACGGAGGAGTGATAAAAGGGTCCATTTGCCAAGAACCAAGACTGGTGCCAGCGTGGAATGGAACCCGAGCGGAGCACTCGGAGCAGCACGCACACGGAATTTGTGCATTTGCCATGTTTACCCACCCCCCTCTTTCTCACTCGCAAGCTTGTTCCAAATCCCATTTTTCCGTAGTTTGCTGCGTTGGGTTAGTGTTGCGCCGTAGTCATTGTAAGTCTTCTGTTTGTTCTATAGATTCAAGAAACCCCAGAGAGAATTTTCTGCGGTTTAACGTAGCGCGTAAACTACAATGAAGGGTGAACGCCACTGACGCAACAAGCGAGACATACGGCGAACGGTGCCAGGCGCGAGGCTCGAAAATCCCCCTGCAATCCCGCTGTAGTTATGACGTCAGATGCATCAAGACCCTGACAGATGCCAAGACTCTGGTGGACCCCAGGCTCAGATAACCCCCGAGGGGAGACAACAATCCTCGTCAACTGTCGTCAATCCTGTCGATGACTTCTAGGGGGATCGGCAAGTCTTTGCAGTTGCGAACCTTGACGTCTCTTACAACGCACTCAACGCAAAGTCTAGAACCATCAAAGCACGACCGCGGATCCCAAGGTCGATTCCGGCCGGTTACAGACGCTGTCTTGATTCGCATCTCACTCCTTTCCGCTCCTTTCGTCAGTGAAGATCTCCTTCGTTCGTTTACCCCCGGATCCGAAGCAAAGTTAACAGCAGCGGCCCATCTGTCGTCACTCGCCCCCGATGAAGGGTTTCATATTCTAGCTCTTTCTCCGGCATCTGTCAGCCTACGTAAGTGGGATCTACTACAGCCTCATCTGCTTTGGGAAGACGTCAACATCCCTTTAACTTGACGTATGTCCCCTTTTTGCCCGTCATCCTCGGGTCAAAGAAGGCAATGCCATAATGGCGTGTTTCGCGGCAGCCTCTACGTGGCAACAGGAACTCCCCTCAGACCACGATCCGTAGACGACTGGTGGTGAATGTAATCGGATCTCAAGTCTTAGAGTGCCTTGGATTATTATTCATCAGGACCATCCGAGTGGTAGACAAAATCTTGCGGCACCTGCGACTGCATGTCTGCTGCACCATCGTCTGGATCGGCTTCCTCAAGACTGTTCCGGGCTTGCACACCAGTGACGCTGTACCCACCAACGTTACTACCACCGCTGTTGTCGTTGGTTTGCCGGCCTCTGAGCAAGGCCGTCATCCACTGACACCACTGCCACGGATGCTCCCTTCCGCCAGGCAAGCTGTTGAAGTACTCCCAGCCCATGACGCCGCCAAAGCGCGGATGACGTCCAACCAACACAGGAAGCACGGTGGCAAGCCCACTCCACGGCACGAAGCCTGACCCGTTCTCGGGATTCGTCACCAGGCCCACAACCAACTTCGATGGGTCCCACCCCTTCCTGATCAGCATTTCGTACATGAGCGGGTTGCTGCAGTCACCCCATCCGCAGTAAAACTGCGCGTTGTAAAAGGCAATATCCCGCCCGCGCATTACCTCAAGGGCCTCGTAGTCGAACCCGCTCAGGTTGTGCTCGGCATTTAATAGTGCTGCTGCCACGGGCGCCAGCGTGATGACGAAGTCCTTGCCAAAATCCGTGCGCAGTCGGTCAATCAGTCGCACGATGCCACCCAGCGACATGGGCTCCTCCACGTCCAGGTCAAGTCCGTCGAGCCCACGCTCCCGCACCAATGCTGCGACGGGTTTGTAGTAGCGCTCAAACGAGGCCTCGTCCTGGTCGAGCCGTGTGTATGACCCTTTGGCCGCACCGCCTAGCATTCCAAGGACTTTGACCCCCGATGCTTGGAGGATGCGGAGCTCCGCTGGTGTTCGTGTTAGTGCACGTAATTTGCAAAGTAAAACACATATCACGTACCCCAAAGGGTGGTAAAGCGGGGGTGAGACGGCGCTATCGTGGCAGCCATCGTCAGTAGGTGTCAAACACACACACTGTTCAACTTGTCGAGGATGTTGAATTACCATGGTCATTCAACGTCAACGCATCCGGGTCTTCATTGATGTGGATTGCCGCCAGAACCAAGTGCGTGAGACCAATGCCCGGCTGGTTCAGTAGAGGAAGCACCGAAATGTACTTCCCTGCCGAATCGTGGTGCGTTTGGTAATATGTGATAATGCGAGGCACGTGCTGGTGGGAAGGGAGAGGTGCCATTGTGTGTTTGTTTGATAGGGTTGCGTGGTGGATGAATAGTCGGCCCCAAGTCGCGCACGAGTCTAGACTCGGGAGCTGCGGACTCTAACAGTGGAGGAAGGACAGGAGTGGGGTTGGATTGGAGGGAGGGTTAGGGTCTGATGTGACAGTCGACCCCTTTTTCCCGCCTCCTCCCCACACCCTGTTTTCTTTTCAGTGGTGACTTCCGATGATGATGACCTTTGGACAGATGTTGACAGTCGCCAATATAGGTTAGGTAGGTAGGTAAGGTAGTTAAGTTATATATGAGTAACAAAGCATTTTCGGACTAGACTAATGAGGGCCCATCCCAGCAGAATCTAGGTATCTACTCCTCAACCACATCGTCGGAGCATATGACCAAAGCACCGAGAGATAAAAATAAAAAAAAGAAAGATTGTTCGAATCAACTCGCGCGGGCAGGGCTCAATCCCCTCATTGGCGTACAGACTAAAAACCCATCTTGATCATACAGACCCAGACTCTCCTGACTCCCCTTACCCATTTCATATCTCTTCCTCTTGGCGCATGGGTATGACTGGGGCGTCGTCGTCACATTCCCTCCACTCGGCGGTCTCGCTCGGAGAATGAGATCGTCTTCCAGATTATTCGCCGCCTGACCGCGTATCCCAGTCTGCGCAGCAGCCGGTGTTGGCATAGGCGCGGAACTTTTTGACGCCGATACCGCGAAGGTGAACTGCACGCGAGGCATTTGCGTCTGCGCCTGTGGTTCATGCCCTCTACTGCTGGACCCGCGGTATTTGTTCTCTTTTTCTTCAGAATCCATTTCCATATCCATATCAACAATAACACACTTCCCACCTTCAGGTCCGGGCGGCATTCCGCAGAGGGAGTCAGCACCCACCCGATCACTCATCGTCCTCGTCCCCGTCCCTACACCCCCACTGCCACTCGCCTTGATACTCCCACATATACTCGCCTTACGGCTCGCGACTCTCGCATGTCCCACCCTCCGCTTCGGCGAGCCGCCTACGCTAATCAAGGTTTCTCTCCGCCGTGCGCGGCCCGCTCCAGGACCCCCACTCCCGTTCCCACCGCCCAACTCCCGCCCAACCCGAGCCAGAGAAGACGGCGACGACGCAGGCGAAGACCCCATAGACACAGCTCCTAGTGAAAGGTAATTCCTGCTCCCGTTAAGGCGGTGGCCAGGTGTGAAGGCAGCATTTTCCTGTCCGGCCCCATTACTGCCCCCGTTGTCACTGGACGCGCTGCTGATGCAGCTGTTCATGCGGCGGAGTTCGGCAACGGTCAGGGCGAGGGGGGTGGAGGGGTTGCTAACGATGGATCTCCCCTTGCGTGGAGAGGGTGTGCGGGTCGCGGAAGAGGTGCTAGCGTTGTTATTGGTTATGTTGGAAATGATGGAGAGGCGGGAATTAGCGCGGAAGCTGGCGCTGTTGTTGTTGCTGTTGTTGTGGTTGTTGTTGTGGTTGTTGTCGTTGAAGAGGGAGGCTGAGGCGGGGTTCCTAGCTGTGTCGGCTAGGGGCTTGGGGAGGTCTTGAGAGTAAACAGAAGAGATGCTGAGGCTGTGTCTTAGCGGAAGGGGATAAGGGCTAAGGTTGGGGTTCGACAGTCGCGGCGGCGAGGGCGCCCGGGTGGTTGATACGGTGGAAGCTGAATCGCGAGTTGAAGACTCGGCCGGGGCACATTTGCTGGAGGTGGAAAAGGTAGGGGGATTGGGCAGTTCTCGTGGCCCAAAGAGCGTGAAAGAGCTTGTCTGTGGCTGTAGGACTACCGAGCTGAGTCTGCTCTGACCTGTTGGCTGCAGTCTCTGCAGCCCCTGGTTGGCCTTGACTGGAATCTTGGAGGTAGACCGCTGGTTATCAAGCGCCGTCACCAGCGAGTCAACAAACCCGACCGACGAAACCTGGGAGAAAACGACAGACTTGCGTTCTGTCTGCGCTGGGCAGGGCGGCAATTTGATCTCAGGTGGAAGGCTGACACCCCGACCAAGTGTCATTCTCCGGAGTCGTTGCGATCGCTCAAGACTCTCCCTAAACAAGCCCTGCGCCTTTTGCTGTCGAGGAGGCCGTCCGTGGGTTGTCAGGGGCCGAATGACAGGCAGCGATGGCTCTGGAGAAAATGGGTCTGCCATAGACTCGGGGCTGACCATTATCGATTGAATGTTCGCAGCCGCAAAGCTGCTCGGAGTGTTGATTGTTGTTTTTACGCCCTCGGACCTCTCGTCTTCGCTGTATACCGTCGACAGCGCCGACGACAGAGAACTGCGCGCGGATTTGAGTGGCAGCAGTTGCATCTCTGGCTCTTGCTTGCGCTGTTTTCGACTGGGACTCGTCAGACCGGCTGGGCAGTCGGGAATCTGGAACAATAACTCGTCGAGAAGGCTATCGGACTCGGACATGATGGATGATTCCGAGGTTTTGCGTCCATGTCCGATGGTTGCGGCCCGGCTTGGCACCGCCTTCTTCGGACTCAGGGTCCTGGGTTGTGTCAATGACCGCGAGAGAGGGCGTGCCTCTGCGGTGACGTCGCCATGGTCGAGGAGTGATTCTCTGCTCGTCCCCATCTTGTCTGGCGACGTCATGAGCATACTCTTGGCGGCTGATTGACCCTCTTGCAGACGCTTCTCCGTCGACCGTAGGATCTCGGAGAGCGTAGAATCCGTTGAAGGTTGCCTGCCTCGCTTGGAGGGCGTTTCGGGTAGAGACCGAGTCGGGCTGGGCGGGTTACTTGACTGGCCGTGACTCTGTCTCAGGTGGTCGCTGAGTCCGTATCCAGCCTTGACACTAGATGCTCTTCTCGACTGCTGTCCCTCGAGACCCGGGACCATGCCTGGTTTTGGTGGTTCTGGCAGCACCCTCGAGTACATTCGGAGCTGCCCGTATGCCGTCCGGACATGCCCGATCCCAAACAAAGTGTCATCCTCAGGCCGCCTTCCATACGGGTGGCTCTGGTTCAACTTGGGAAGTGTTGGCGCAACGTTCCCCATTGGCCACGAGTCTCGGATCTTACCACCCCACGAGAACCTTGAGTTTATACGCATCTCCGGGCCATGCAGCGCGTCCTCGTCAATCCACGACGGGTTCCGCCTTCCTGTGTGGACCAACTCCGACGGCCAATTCGGAGATGAAGTGCGCACAAAATGTCCCGTAAACACGCGCGGGAGCAGCGGCAAAGACCGCCACTGCCGAATTGCCGGATGGTCTTCCATCATTGACGCTGACGACCCAACCTTCCGAAGCTTTCTCGACATACTCCGCTCACATGCCGGCGAGTAGTCCCCATCGATGCTGACCGTCTCGCCCCTTGCCACTCGTGCCTTGCGCCCCGCACGCCGCGAAGACAGCCACAGGCCTACAAAGGCGAGCCCCACGCAGACGATGATGGTCCCGGATACCACGATGGCAACGAGGGCGCCGAATGACACGGAGTTCTCCTTGGTCTGGTAGTCGGCTGTTGTTGTCTCTGCTGGCGGTATCGCCGGGCTGTCGTCTCTTGCTGAGATCATGCCGACTGTCCGGGCTCCTCCAAGAATGAATATGAAGCCGAACCCGGGCCTAATGCCGAAACAAGTGACCGTTAATGTCCTCAAGACGAGATTTCAACCTTTGTCGCTACGCCAGCCGAGGAGGCGAGGAGACGACGAGTTCCAGACAGTAACAAAACCGGTGTTGCAAAGAGAGAAAAAACGATTCGAAGTCGAGCGTACACAAGAAATTTTACATGACAATGGTTGAGCTGAGGTTTTAGTTGCTGGCCAGAAAGCCGACTGGAATGCGTCGACATGAGCAACGCCATTCCAGCCACTCGTTGCCGCGAGACATGTCAATTCCGCCCGCGCCTAGCAGCCAAGAGCGAGATGAAGCAAAGTCAAATGACCTGACGTGTCTAGCGACCTACCTGGAATAAAAAAACCCTTGCCACAAAGGTATGTATGTGTTTGTTTACCGATAGGGATGTTTGTTCACCTGCTGCAAACGATTGCCCGGCGACTCGGCACGGTCAAGAATGAACTAAGCATTTGCATCAAGATCTCTGCGGGATAGAAGTTGTCTGTAAGAACCCTGGTATCATTCCTATCAGTCCCAAACGCTCACTGCACCAAACGCCAGCTGTGATATGAGAAAGTGGCAGCATTCAATGCAAGCCGCTATGCATTTCACCGAGATCAAAGCTTTCATAAAGGCCCCCAGTATTGCTCTGCCATCCATCCACGGGGCCGCTTGATCTCATCCAACCTTCTAAGAGATCAGCGCTCAGAAACAACGTCCATGAAGCAAATATCACCGTCAACTGAGGGAAAATCGGAAAAAAAAACAGGTGACCAGGTATCTCTCCCATATATGTTACACTCATGCCCCGAGAGATACTGTCGAAGAAGATAAAAGCCCGGCGAAACAAGCTCAGTGACGGTGGTGACGACGATTGTGCCGATGCACGTGGCCGGCATGGCGAGCCTTCAAGGGGGTAATTGTCGTTGTCGATGTGTACGTGGTCGTGGTGACTGTCACGTGCTCGATCTTCTCTTTGATGATAATCATATTGACCACGTTGCCCTGCGTGACGTAGTCGGTACGAACAACCTCGTAGCCATCATCAATAGGGGCTTCGGGGGCCGGCGTCACTGAAGGCTGCGCCTGTACTGTAATGTCTGCAGCAGCAGTGCTATTGTGCTCCTTGAACACTTGGCCGGGTCCATAGCTGCCATCAGTAGGCTTAGCGCCTTCCGAGTAGGTAGCCGTCGGGACAGCAACGGTTGTAGTCTGAGGGCCGGGGTTCTTGACAGTCGCAGGCCCAGGTCCGTACTGAATGGGCACACCGCCAGGCAGAGCATTTCCGACCTGCCCAGCAACCTTCTCGTTGACGAGAGGGGAAGGGAGATCCTTCATGCTACATTGCCTCTGTTGGTCCTCGCTCTGAAGCTTGAAGTGAACACAATCCTCCACTTTGCCCGAGTCGTGTGTGCAGTCGTCAACTGCCTGCTGGAGCAAACCAACAGGCCAGCCAGTCATGAAGTCGGCATGGTATCCGAAACCTGTTGTTTTGTTAGGGGGGCTTCTCGCTCCGCTAATGACACTTTTCAGTACGTACCATTGATATCTCCGTTTGCTAAGACGAACTGCCCTTCCTTACCGACAAATGCGTTGGTAGCCCAAATCGTCTCGTAGAAGAGGCCGGGAAGCTTGACATTGAAACCGGGAGGGCACCTTCCGTTCATGACCAGGTCAGGATAGGCAACGTGATCCCTGTGATTGGGAGAGTCGAGATCCTTGCCATTCCAGCACGACGGAAACATGAGCTCTATTCTGACTCCGTCGGCGCAATTGGCATCGAGATAAGCCTTGTCAGGGAGATAGTGGCGGTAAAGGGAGCCTTCAGGGTGCCTGCCGTAGTTGAGACAGTTGAAGCCGACGGCGCGCTGCTCAAGATCAACCTGGCTGGTCTGGCCGAGCGCGACCCAGAGAGACTTTTCAGGATCAGCCTGCTTGACATCGAGCCCAGCAATGGAGTAGTTACGGCGGAGACTGTCTCCAGCGATCATGCGGAAGCCTTCAGGGAAAGCCTTGACCCCTGCGCTCGGGTTGTTGTCGTCCTTGAAGAGGAAGTAGTACGCAAGCATTCCGCCGACCTGCTCAACAAACTCGTAGGTGCCATCGGCGTGCTGGAAGTAGAGGGCCGGTGCCCAATACACAGATTTGTCCTGGGTAACGCCGCAAGAGGTGCAGTCTGCGTTCAGCAGATCCTCGAACGTTGCCTTTTCACTGAAACCTGTCCACCCGGGCCATTGTCAGCATGGAGGGTGTCCACTGAAGCAGCCAACCTACCGGAAGAGCCATGAATAGCATGGACGTGCTGTGCGACTTCGTTGGGAGAGACGAGTGGGTCAATTCGGGCAAGGCCAACGCGGCCGCGGCAAGGCATGCGCCAAAAGGCAGCGGCGCCGTTGATGGCGACAGCGCCGAGGGCGATGAGTGCTTTCTTCATTGCAAAGGTATGAAGTGAAGGAGTGTTGTAAGAAAAACGAATCAGAATATGTCGAGAGAACGAAAATGCGCCGGGGCAGCAGGTAGAAAGGAGCGTATGGTTTGGTGATGAAATTGTTGAACAATTGGCGGCAAGAAGGAGCGGACGAACGCTCAAAGGGAGCAAGGATGCCCAAGGTGGGCAGATGGCCAGAAGTTGCACACGTGCTAAGTCGACGTGATTGTGCGGAATGGGAAGGCACGACAATGAATTCCAGTCGATGCCCACAAATGCGTGCACAAAAAAGTTGGTGGTTCCCTAGGTGTTCTGATCGATTCACAGGGTGAACTACACGGGATTTGTGTGAGCCGAACCGGGCAATCTCTAAATTTCCGCCGCAAAAGAAATGAATGTGTGCGATCAACACCGAAAGGAACGACGAGGTAGGTTTTGAAAAGAAGGGATTGCCGAAGCTGAGGAAACGCCCAGAACGAACAGAGAAGAAGAGAGACACACTGAGGCAGACGAGGGAGAGAGGTCAAGATATTCTTCCCCGTCTTGGAATATCTGCGAGGTGGGGTCCTCTTGGCTCCCACACCCCAAGTATGGCACACAGCCTCCGGATCCCTGCCAATGATTCGCCTTCCTTAGATTAAGGGGTCTATCTAAAGATGCGACTCCAGCACCCAACACTGCAACACCCGTCAAGCCGGCGCACCACTCGGGCCTGAATACACAAGGGTCCCGTTTGCTCGCCCCTCCTTCATTATGCCAACCGAGGACATCACATCCATCCGCAATTTGTGGTTGCGTTTGCTTAGGAGCCGTGGCACACATTTCGCGCAACTTGAGCGCGACCTGGTTCTGTGATACTCATCACGGTGGTTTGCCTCGCAAATACGCAAGGCTGCACCGCCGCTGGGTGCACAACGCAGGTGAAGACGCTCTTCATTTACCCGGGTCAAAAAAAGGCACGAATATATGGCAGTCAGCTTGGGGGATCGACTGCGCCCCTCCGAGCATGACAGCCGCTCTCGCCCAGCGACCAAAATTGGGTGCGAGTCGAATTCTAGGTAGTGAAGGTCAGCTCAGGCACCTGCTATTGAATTCTGCCGAGTGAAGATTCCCGCGAGCCGCGAACATCACGATCGACTCCCGCCGCGCATCGCAGCGACGCGGCATGGTTAAAGAGGTTGCAGAACGGGTGTTGGGGTGGGCGGGGAAAGCAGAAGGGGCAGCCAAGGAGGAAAGCGCCCCAGACCTTGAAACCGTTTCAAAGACGCCGGGGTGTCTTTGATCCCCCACGCAGCCAATCAGCGTCCGATCGCAACGCCTCTACCGCTTCGTCAACGGATCTACCGAATGTGGCTTGCCCCAGATCTGAACCCCTACTGCGGCTTGCGTGCTTGTGGGATCTGTTCCTGGCCATTCCCTAAGCGCTCAGGGCCGATTTAACTCTAAATGCAACACTGTGGTCGGATCCACGACTAAGATAGAGAGGCACAGCACCTGCTGTAAACCAGTCCGCATCGCAGAACATGGAGCACGGCATTTCCGCGTTGGGCAGGAGGTGAGCAGAGAATGGATGCAATACGACACTTCATCGCCATCTGGACACAACAGTGGCGCTGGTACGATATCTGCATCTAATCGATCGACTGCAACTTTGACGTTCTGCTTCACCTATACGACCCTTGATTTGGTGATCTACTAAGATTACGAGCTGAGAAGCCGAAAATCTATGAGGTGTGAGATACACCAATGTCGCAAGGGCTCATAAACGTCCGATGGTTTGCGCCAGTCCGAGCTTTAATTGTCACGCCGCATGGTGAGGAAGAGGCGAGGGAAATTGAAGTCAAAATTGAACTTTGCTTGTGGCGTCCAGTCGGCAGCACGGAGACCAATCACGTGCCTAGTCGACACCCTGGATAACGTTAGTCGTGGCTGTTGCACGGCCACTTCAGGGCCACGCCACACACAGTGCAGTGGGAGGTGCCAAGCAAGTTGGAGAAGTGGGGCCCAGTGTCCGTCTCCAATGACCGCCCCCCCTTCCAACCTACGAACACAGTCCAAGTTGGACCGTCCAACTCTCAACGACATCTTTACTGCTCTGGTCACGATTTGATGGCTTTCCTACACGATGGATGATTTGTCAGGGTTAAGTTGGTCTAACCCGAGCAACGGGACCTCAACACCGACTTCGACACCGGCGGCGACAACAAATTCAAGTTTCTACGCGCCCTTGCGCCCGACGCCGTCTCCACTTGCTTCCGGCCGCAACACGCCGTTGTTAACGCAGCCATCCGCCTCGGCCAATGCCTTCAAGGCACCTCCCGCAAAACCCGCCCACGACAGTTTCAGCAATCTTGTCAACTTTGGCGCGGCAAAGTCGACCGCGAATCTCAGCCTGAAAGAGCGACAGGAACTGCTCGAAGCTGAGCGGCGCAAGAGGGAGGACGAGAAGCGCAAACAAGCCCAGGCCCAATTTGGAGATGGCCGATTTTTCGACTCATTGGGCGGTATCCAGTCAGGCACACCCAGAACATCGTCCCCTACGCTTGCTTCCGCTGCCTCGAGAGCCATCGGAACACAGAACGAGAAGCCCATAGATTCCGATGACGACCTGTTCGCTGCGTTCAATGCCAACACCAAGGTGGACAGTTCAAGTCACTTCCCACCGCCCCAAGCTTCCAGCACGCTTTCTTTGGCGCCAGCACTGGATCTGAGCAACGCTAAGGCCTGGGGCACTTCAATGACATCTGGGGGTGGTCTTATCGATGACGATGATGATCCTTTTGGCTTAAATCAGATCAAGCCAAAGCTAAGCGCGCCGCCTGTTTTCCCGGCAGACGAGGACGATGACTTTTTGGGTGACCTGGCGAAACCTGTGGATCAGGTCAGGAAACCGCAGCCAAAGCCTCAACCGCAAGCGCCGCCCTTCTCACGTACTCCCCAGCCAGGAAAAGCTATTGAAGACTCATCATCTGACTCGGAGCCTGAAAGTGCGCCTACATCAAAAGATCCATTCGACAAAGCCGTTGCGCAGCTCGTAGACTATGGCTTCACTCCTGAGAATGCCAGGAGAGGCCTCACAGAAAGTGGCGCCGGGTTGAATGTACAGGCTGCAGTCAACTGGCTGTTGGACGATGCCCACAGACAAACAAAAGAGAAGGCAAAGGGCGGGAAACAAAACGGGAGGGGATATCTCGGTAACAGTGAAGTGAGGGCTTCCAGTCAGCCTCGCGGTAGTACCCCGTCGTGGATGAGGGAAGGCGAAGGTAGTTGGAGTCAGAGTAGAGATGATCGGAACCTGGCATCTTCGGAGGCAGACTTTACTAAGGCTGCTGCTGCTGTGGGCTCTAGTCTTTTAAAATCAGCCAACAGCCTCTGGAAGCAAGGGCAAAAGAAGGTCCAGAAGGCGGTGTCGGAGTTTCAGCAGGACGGGGATCCGAGCCAGCCAAAGTGGATGAGGTCCGCGCAGCAGGAACGTGGTGGCGGCGATGCGAAGAGGAGAATTGACGTGACAGATGAGGCTATGATGCTGGAATCTGGCAGTCGGTCAGAGCGAAGGCCAGAGTTGGTTGAGAGTCGGTCATCAAGCAATACGGCGTCCCGCGACCATTCACCTGTTGTCTCAGGCCCACGAGAAAGCAGTGGATTGCCAAAGTGGCAGCAAGCAAACCAGGCGCCTTCTCTTGACCTTCGGTCCAGACTCAGCAAGCAAGCAGTCGAGGAACAAAGCTCGCAAGCATATATAAGTCCAGCGCGGCGAAAGAGAACCCCGCAGCCACAGCAAGAAGCGACGCCTCCGCCAGGTGCCGTATCAGACTTGCTGTTTAACCCTACTCCGGTAACGAAACCCCAGCCTACGCTGCCCTCTCAACCGGCTCAGTCTGCCCCGGCTTCTCGGCCCACGCCCCGACAGTCCCCTGCGCCCCGACCGGCGCCGACACCACACCCGCAGCGCCATATACCTTCTGTTTCGGCAATCGCTTTACAGAGCTCAGCCCAGCACCGTATGGAGGGCACCGCGCACTTCAAGCGTGGTGACTACGCTGCCGCCCATGCTTCATACACATCCTCTCTGACATCAATCCCGCAGACGCATCCTCTTGCAATTTTACTTCTTTGCAACCGATCTCTAACGGCACTCAAGACGGGTGAGCCGCGGCAGGCCATCGGTGATGCTGATGCTGCAATCAGCCTGATCGGCCCAGGAAAGGGCGAGGGCGAGCATGTTGAATTAGGCGGGAGGGACAATGAAAAGCGCGACATGCGTGAGCTGTACGGCAAGGCCCTGACCCGGAAAGCGGAGGCGCTGGAACAGATGGAGAAGTGGTCCGAAGCTGCTACAGTCTGGCAGCTCTGTGTCGAGTCCGGTCATGGGGGCCCGCTCGCCATCGCCGGACGACAGCGCTGCCAAAAAGCCCTGGAACCAAAGCCGGCATCTCGCAAGCCCAAAGCCGCACCTCCAAGACCTCGTCCCACACCAACCGCGTCGGGTAACAAGAGCTCAGAGGCGGTGGAGAAGCTACGCGCCGCCAACAAAGCGGCCGAGAATGAAGGTAAAGAGAAACTGGAGCTTATTGACAAAGTTGATGCTCGAATTGCTGCCTGGAGGGATGGCAAGAGGGACAATCTGCGGGCCCTTTTGAGCAGCATGGAGAATGTGCTGTGGGAGGGGAGTGAGTGGAAGAAGGTCGGTCTACATGAGTTGGTCATGACCAACAAGGTCAAGATCATCTATATGAAGGCGATTGCAAAGACGCACCCCGACAAGGTAGGCCATTCAACAATGCCGCACACAGAGGAATACTAACCCCATTCATTAAGATCGCCCAAGATGCATCTACTGAGGTCCGTATGATTGCTGGCACGGTTTTCAGCACCCTGAATGAAGCGTGGGACAAATTCAAGGCAGAAAATGGCATGTGACGCAAAACAAGCGAGCAATCCTGGATGCAAAAGCAAATGATAGAATTTCAAACGTGCTTTAAAAACGTGTTCGAAGCCTTGCCCTCTTGGGACCTCCATGACCCGTGGAAACACCATGCCTATGCTATGCAAGAAAACAAATATACATTGATGCACCCGCTCTGCACCGGTCTATCCAGACAGGTGTAAATACCTGTTGAAATCAAAGGCCAAGCATCCTGCGAACACCCTCGCGCACCTTCTTCTCGTACTCGGTGCGCCTCTCCCGCCACATTTTTGCAGCCTCCACGTTAGCAGGACTCTCGTCGTTGGGCTCAGCCAGCATGCTCATGACCGAGATGAGGATCTTCTCCACGGACTGAATCGGCGACCACCTCTCTGATGCGTGCTCGTAGTGGTTCGGATCATCGCCAGGAGGATGGAGGATAGAGATGCAAACTAGTCCGCTCGGGTAGACTTTGTCACAGTTAGCATTTATTTCACCCCCCCGTTAAGACCGTCTCCGCTGCGGCCTTTACGCCGTAGGGGGCCGTCAAATCGCCAGGAAGGGGTTGATGGAGGGGAGACAAAGAACAGAACAAACCATTGGGATGGAACACCTCGCCCAGAAACTTCATCGTCGGAGGCGCCAATGGGTAATCTCGGGGGAAGCGCAGCTCGGCGGGGAATACGCCGCCCTCGAAGGGGGTCCCTTCGGGACCTTGAATTAGCGCTTCCCAATGGAGGAGGTCGTCTTCGGAGACTGGACCAGCGGTGATGCCTTCGGGAGGGTTATTTGTTAGTGCGCGGTACTCTTGGAGGAGGCGGCGGTGAGCAGTGGATTGCGCCATAGTTTTTATGCGCAAGGTTGTGTGGAGGTGTTAGGTGGGCGTTTGTTCTGACGTTGTCGTGGAAGATTATCTGTCCTCGTCTTGGAGGAGTTTGGGATATCCAGGTTGTTGGCCAGGGTGGGTTGTGGAGGGGTGACACGTGGGAGTAGGGGTAGTTCTTTGGCCCGCCCGCATTCTGTGGGGATCGGCCGAGAAATTAACGGGAGCTTCTCCTCGAACTTGAAGTCAGCATTCCCCTACCCGACAAGCTTCAACAGCCTCTTTTTCGATCCAATCCCCCGGGGATTGCTGACCACTCAGGTAGCCCGTGCAGAGCAATGCTACCAGCAACAAGGCTGAGGTGGGTACTCAGCCGCGGCCGCGTCTTTGACCATGGGAGGACAGCCAACATGTGCCGCGTCTGTTCGCCTGCAACGCGATCACCGCCGCGATGGAGGAGGCATCCGGTCGACAGTTCAATAACGCGGCATGAATCGACCGACGCCAGCGCAGCGATAATATTCTCTGATCCCCGTCGTGAGCTTGAATCCGCCCTTTACGATCTTCAAACACATGCGGGAGCCTTCGTCAACTTGGCGCGCCTGCAGCTGGCGTTGCGCAACTTGTCCCAGCCCTCAGGCCACGAATCGATACGGGTTGCGTTTTTGGCTCTGAACAGCGGGGTTGGGTCGGGGGAAACAACCAAGAAGCTGCTAAGGCTTGTTCTGGCGGATCCCTTGAAAGCGACAGAGGACTGGGAGGCACAACTGGAGGCGCATGATCTCTCGCAGCCGCTGATCGTGCGGGTTGGAGAGCCAGAAAATATGAGTAGCGAGGATGGGTACGGGTTGAAGGTGGCTAGGAAACATGTCGTTCCAGAGATCCACCTGTCGTCCCCTGTGTTCAACGGAGCGAACCTAGAGATACTTCTTATAAGGGCAGACTCATTGGCTGCGGCGGAGCATACCGAAGATCCGATGGCTATCGAGGACGCCATTCTCGCCCCGACGGTGGAAGTGGCTGCGCCGCTGCAGGGCTATACCCCGATTGCTACCCCGGTACACATGGCACTGTTGATTGGGGACGGCATATCAGGAGCGGCAGAGATCTTGTCAACCCCGCGCCTGGAAGACAGCGATACGATTGCCGCGGCGGTAAACTTCAAGAAGGTCAGCGATGAAGATATGTTGGGTTGTCCGCTTATGAAAGTTAGCGTCGCCCCTGGTGACGAGGGAATGCGGCTATTCCGCGAGAGCGTCGGCAACGCCACCGAATACCATACGCTCTGGTCTGAATCTAATATCAGCCAGGTCGGCGAGTGGCTCAAGAGCAACGTCCTGGCCAGGAACGAGGCGGAGATCAAGAATCCTGTCAGGAATTTGATACTATCACTCCTGCGGAACGCGGGCTCCGCAATTCAAGTCGAAGAGGCTCGAGATCTCTCGATTGCAACACAAGGACGCATGTCAGCTGATGCGCTTGTGCGACTTAATCAGGGGCTGACTGAATGGGCGCAGAATACCCACGGGGAGCTACAGGAGCGGCTCGAATCTGCATTTATCAGTCAATCATGGCGAAAACTTGGTTGGTGGAAGCTGTTCTGGCGCGCGGATGACGTGGGTATGGTATCTTCAGAGATGCTCGCTCTGAGGTTTTTACCTGATGCGGAACGGGCCATTATCTACCTGGCAGGACGGGTCCAGGAAGCTGGTATTGCCGAGGCGTATACCGCCCAGGCGCTGTACCCGAGTCCAAGGTTGGCAGCTGACGATACGGCTGTCGTGGCGCACTCCGAGCTGAAGTGGCCTACTCACATTTCCTTTACAAGAAACTACCTCCAAGAAAAGACTGTCCCAGCTCTCCAGGCTCTGGCGCAGAAACTTGTACTGCAGACTACCAGTGGGGTAGCCATGAGTACAGCGCTCGCAGGACTAACATACCTTTCCGCCGTCGGGGCGTATGAATCTGGCGCCATAGCCGTTTTGGGCATCGTATGGAGTCTAGCACGACTGCAAAAGAAATGGGAAACAGCCAGGCAATTCTGGGAGGGCGAGGTCCGCGAGGAGGGCCGCAAGGCCATTCGGGCAACAGAAGCCAGCATCGTTGAGGCTCTTGACCGGGCAACCAAACGAACCCCAGGAACAGAGCACCTGGCGGAGCTCAGGAAAATAAGGCAAATAATCAAGAGAGCAGAAGACGCACTCGCAAGGCTGAAGTGACCAGTGTGGCTTGGCTTCAGCTCTGTATACCACTGTATAACACCTGTTTCGGGAAGACGCTGATACTCGCATTAATGTATCTTGTAGTACTCCGTAGTCAGTTTCTTAGAAGTGAAGAAGCTAAGGCTTGGGGTATCAGCGCCGTAGACGTCTAAATACCAACAAACGATAGATACGAACAGTGCATGAAGCAGGGTAACTTCGTGCTGCGGATGCTATCCGTACCCAAAGCTTTCTTGGCCATTCTCGACGCCGGCGAGACGCAGAAATCGTCTCCCACTGGCAATTTCCGCCAGGACGTCAATCTCCCCCACCAAATCCATCTATACTTCTCTACCGGCAATACCGCTCCTTTTTGATACTTTCCTATTTCTAAAGGGAGGGAAGAAAAGCTCAAACCCATAACGCCAGGTTGAACAGAACCGACCCAAAGACACCACCCGACTTTCGGCTCTCTGCCTCGCCTTATATTTGTCGGCCTCACGACCACTGGTTTTCTTCTTAGGGCCTGCTCCCCCTCCCACCGGCTCTTGCCCTGCTAACAGTCGCCCTTCCGCGCGCAAGACCGACACCGCGTCCGCGAACGTTGCGACTACGAAACATAGGAGCGTTCCTACCATTTCTGTCTGTCAGCATCTACCTCATGTAAAAAATTAAAAAATAAAATGTCTTAGACCAAGAGACAAAAAACCGTACCGCAACATATCCGGCACAATAAAAAACCGCACGTGGCTCCCTCGGATATAAACCTGCTCCAAATGGCTGACACGGCCGTCGCGCGCCGTCACGGTGATGTCCTTAAGCTGGACATTCATGTTGTCTTCGGCCTCGATCAACTTGCCGCGATAGGTTTGGCCCGAGGTGATTTCGAGGGTAACGATGTGGCCCTGGAAATATGATTAGGCATTAGACGGAATTGGGTGGCCGGGAAAACGGACCTGGGCTTCGTTGAGGAGCTTGATGGGGATGCCGATTGTGGAAGTCATGATCGTGGTTGGTTTGAGGTTGTGATGGGGTCGGATGGGCGGGTGGTGGGGTGTCGGGATGGCGCGTTGCGATGCGCTGAGATTTGCGGGA
>Ga0247763_1000814_pt1 | contig 18715 bp, 10 predicted proteins | sample UWRJL141409B4_FD_179926 | JGI IMG/M metagenome (GOLD analysis project Ga0247763, IMG submission 179926) | Plant litter microbial communities from Arlington Agricultural Research Station in Wisconsin, United States - UWRJ-L141-409B-4 | ecosystem: Environmental > Terrestrial > Plant litter >...
AGTGAAGAGAAGCGAAATGGAGTTTGATTGGGGTGGGGTGTTCCCAGTTTTGGGCCATTTGTGTCCCAAAACCTGGGACCTCACGAACACTTGCCATTCGAACCGCAGAGTACCTACTCATCCAAACCATGTTTAGCGACTTCTCTGATCATTTCCTGAGTAGCGCCTGAGCAGCACCTGAGTAGGTAAAGTGGCGAGAGGCGGTGCGAGTGACTGGGGTTAGTGAGGGCAACTTTAGGATCAAACAACAGCCTAGTTTTCTGCGACGAATCTAGGCACGCGAAATTTCCTTTTTCGTTCTCAATCCTGAGCTGGGGTGAGCTGGAGTGAGCTGTGGCTGATTTGTCCTGAGCTTTCCCTGATTCTTCCTGAGCTAGGGTGATCCTATACACCGTCGCCGCACAGCCTTAGGCTTTTCAGTCCCACCCGGCTAAAGTTTCCTATCAATGGAAAGCAGATGGCGCGTAATCTGTAAGGATAGCTCCTAGGCAACAATTCCAATTACGACGTATATGCGTACTGGGTGGCAGAAATTTACCGCCTAGCGTGAGAGACCCAGTTCTCGCCCCAAGCCCAGATCTTGTTTCCGTTACCTCAGGCATCGTACTTTTTCTGCCAGGACAGGACGTTCAGGTTACAAGATCATCACAGCTTCTCCAATTTGCGCCTGACCGACAATCCTAGCATCAAAACTCATTACGGCGCCAAAGCTAAACTCACTTTTGTTCTCATGCACCAGGCCGTTTTTTAAGAACCAACAGATCTACCAACATAAAAACAATGATCCGTGACTTACTCAACACTCTCTGTATAGACAGCTCTATACTGCTCTCAGAGCTGGAGAGCGACGTTAACCTGGACGATCTCGGTAATCATCCGTTAGATCTCTGTACTTCCTCGGACTCCTACGTACAACAAAACGATGTATCACGTACATCATGCATATTTCCAGCTCACAATGGCCTAGGTTTATTCGGAACTGACGGCCAAGCGCGGGTTCGAAGTTAACCTTTTCGTCCCGCGCTTCTTTCCAATGCCTCCTCAGCGTAACCACCATCAACAAGCTGTATAACGCTATGGATAAATACTAAAAAGACCAGCATAATACGTCTAGCCTCTGTTATTTACTGTAATCCAACCCCTGCTTAACCACCTGGAGGAGTATACCAGCGTTATCGAGGTCGTGGTCCAGGTAAAGCCGGACACTTTCACCCTACTCTTGTCAGAAGCACTGGACACTGGATTCGACGGATTTGGTGGAATGGAATGGGTTGCAACTAGTTGATTATTGCTTCTGTTCCATGGTTCTTGCTTCCAGCCAGAACCTTCTTCTTTATAGACCTTTCTGTAGGATTCATGCTTTGTCACAATAGCGGCTGAGACTCACTAGCGTTTTGGCAATGCCAGGCATTCAGTTCGCGGAGCTGACTAGATTGGCCAGGCCCCCCTGAACTCCTTTCTAACAGTTTTAAAATGTAGCTATAAGAGACAAAACTATCTCAAATTAAATCCACTGGGTATATGTTGGAATTGCAACTGGAAATGACTAGGTAGTAGGCCGTACATTCACACACACCGGTTTCTCCTTGATCAAACAACGAGCAAATACAGAGCGCCACCTATAAGTAATGTTGTGAGTGATCTCCTCGAAGTAGAACGCAATCCACCGTTTGTCTTTGTCCCTGGAGATGATTTCGCCTGGTCCAACTTCTCTAAACCGGCCGTGACTCGGACGGGACCAAAGTCACCGGGATCTGCATTTCTCGTTAACGTAGTGGTGAGTGTGCCACTGTGCTCCGAGATTACGCAAATCCCTGCGGTCGGGGCACTTAGCTTGCAGGTGACAACAATCTCCAAATCAAGATCGGCAAAGGACAGCGTTTGAGCCGCGGTGGATGGGCCCCCGACGGCGGTGAGCGTTGGGACGCCAGTAGATGCGTATCCGCAGTAAGAGGAATCGCTTTTTGGGCAGCCTAGTGTATATGTCGTCGCGGTTGCGTCGGCAGTGACCACAGAGGCAGCGAGGTTGACGTCCCAGACTGTATGGAAGAGAGTTACTGTCGTGGAGGCCTCGGTAGTGCGAGTGGTGCCGGTAGGTTCTGCCATCAGGTTAGTCTGCCGCCCAGGCGCTCTGCACGCCGGAACCGGAGTAGGCACAACTCACCATTTGCCGGTGTTGTCGGCCCACCACCTCCAGAAAGCTTTTCCGCTCCCGCCGTGACGGTCAACGGCACGGACGTCAAGCCCGCATATTGGTCCGCCAAATGCGTAAAAGATGAGGTGCCACTTCTCCCGATCCGCTTGCAGATAACATTCTGCGTAGGTGCGCGGGTCGTGACCGCACAACCAAGCGTGCTGAATCTGGTATTCGCATCGACAATTACGATCTCTACCGCAGTCGAGGGCCCTGCTACAGCAGTGATCTCAGGGGGGCGAGGGCCGTAACCGCAGCCGTTCGCGGACGGGCAGGCGAGCTTGTAGGTTGTCGCTTCCGCATCGGCGGCCACAACGCTTGCTAAGAATGGTTTGTAGAGTCCTAAGTCGAGGATGCTGACGACTGTTGTTTGAGCGGTGCTGAGGGCGGGGAGGGCCAAAAGGCTCCAGGCAGGAAGCTGAACTGAGACAATAGTTAAAAGCATCGCGGTTGTCGTATTTGAGGGTGTAACTACGTTATTTGGTAACTTTATTATCTACTAAAGTGTCTATGGACTGAGCAATGGTTATAAATACTTCCGCACGTACCGCACTCGTCTGTATTCCTCCGTCTTATATCCCAGCCCCCGCCATTGTAATTTCCGGCAAAAGTTGTACCACCCACCACGTTTCAGCTCCTGCAACCTCTTTGTAGCTAACCAGAATCTAGAAAATTGTCTCCGCGGATTGCAAGCTGTCTTAAAGGGGACGTGCCATGCTAAATAACATGGAAGAATGCAGAGAGAAGGACCGCCACATGGTCGTCCTCAAACGGCGCCGCCAATAAGCCTACGGAATAGAGTGTCCAGATATCTCAGTAATAGGTGTGGCCAGTGAAACGGCTGAGCCACCCACACATGTTACCGAATACCATAGCGTTTCCCCTTGCATCCGCATTCTGCGCCTCCGAAACGCCGTTCGCCCAGGGATTAAGAGTTGCGAAAGGCCCTGATAAGCGCGCACCACCCATTCTAACTACGCGCGCAGAGCCCCCGCCTTGCCCGCGTCGAGCACGATCCGGGCGATGGGGACGCTGGTCCCGATGGGAACCGGCCCCCGGCCCTCGAGGGGGTTGTGAGCCAGAAGAAGTAGGTCGGCGCCGCGCAGCTGAGAAAGGAGAGCGTGATGATTTCCAGGCATGATATACCTAGCCCTCGCACAGCGCGGGCGACGACCTGGCACAGAACATACAAGCTCTGCGTTAGCGCCACCGTTTTGGCGAGCTTGTCGGTCTTACTGGCTTTTAAGATGCGCTCTTCCGTGATGCTCGGGGCCGGGATATACCCTTTAGAAATGAGGTAGTGCATCGCCCTAGAACTAACGGGGAATTCTAGCAAGTCTGCGCTTTATAAGACGAAGCCGCCCAAGTCGGCAAAGAAGCCATGGGTTGTGGTCCAGTGCGATACCCTCATAGAAACTATCTCCCTCTTAGACGATCGAGCTGAGGGCTACTACAGTGCAGCACCTAGTATAACGTCCTCAGGAGCATATAAGACCTAAGCGGCCGGCGCGCCTTACGGTAAACCACCGACTAGCACCCTTCCCCGGGTTCCGGTAGATTAATGTAAAGGATAGTCTAATGTAAAAGAAAAGGGTAATAAAACAGGGCCAGATAATATCTAATGTCGTGGAGAACTTTCATGTCATTGTCAGACGAGTTGACAAATTTTTCGTTTGAATAAGCCACGAAAAGATACTCCAAAACCCGGCCGGAGTCGGCGTTCTGCATCTACCATTCCGTCAACCAATATGACGATATATCCAGCCCTGCTATCGAGCGCAAGGAGGCACAGATACCGTGGTCTTAGGAACGGCAAGTCGGCGATGGCGGCGTGCATAAAGTCAGTTCTTTGAATCGTAGCTAGATCTGACCAGTCTCCCGAGTTTGAGGCCCAAATTTGGGTCCCCGGTTAAAAGCTGCTAAGGCGCGACATTGCCCTAATGGGCCCGAATCCTGGGCCAGGTCCCAAATCTTGGCCAGAATATACCAGTACATGGCTTGGGATGGTACAAAATAACCCAGCTCGAATTTTTGGATAGTACATAATACCCCAGCTCAAAATAAGAGATGGTACATAATATACCACGGGATCTCCCACAGTATACCAGTACATACCCTAGGATGGTACACAGAAAGAAGTTTAAACTTCCCACTACTAAAATAAGCGAAAGATATTATCCTATCTAAATTTATCTTACACTGCTGATTCACCATGCGTGAACATTATAGAACTGTCTGGATAAATCTACTTTACCTGGTAGCTTGTTAAAGGCACGGTTCCTTTAATCCATGTGTGGTTTTTAGGAACTTACTTATCACACGTCCTGGGTATCATCCAAAAAAAAAGTTTAATGACAACCCTGCGTCGGCAGCGACGGGGTAGGGTGGTGAGCCGGCGGGGTGCTTTACTGCCGACCGTGACTCAGCTCGATTGAAAGCTTAACTGGCTCGTCGCACCTTACGCACACCTACGCACGAGACCCGCCAGAGCGCGCAAACGCATAGGGAAGCTCCGAAGCATAAAACCTCGAGCCGATTCCCGGCTCTCGTCTCCATCATCTTCATCCACCTCGCAACTGCGATGGAGGAACTTACTTATATTTTGATTCTTGTATGTGAACTTGACTGTTACTTACTTATTCTCTGGCTTTCTGGTAGAGCCAGAAAGCCCTCTTTTATAAACCTCTTTGTATAAACGACCCGTTAATGGGTACGTGGCTTAGCAGTTAGATTACTGGTTGTGTCAGGCATCCTCACGCAAGATAACTCGGGTGCTTGGGTTCGAACCCTGGATCGAACCCTTTCCTTTTTGGTCAGCGTGGTCTACGTCAGCGTAACTGGAACCTCTTCTTTTGATATATAAGAGGTGTAAGCGCGAGAATTGGAGGATAGAAATTTCTAACGTTTAGGTAAAGGAAAAAGAATATACAAGACTGTTAGTTTTAAAATGGGACAAATTTTAGCTATCTTTATATATGGGACTAGTTCTGAGCCGCCTCGGCTAGAGTTGAAGCAATTCGCAGGCTGCGCTGTAGCCTGCCGAAAATGGCGATTAGGGTGAGTAAAGGTAAACTGGCCTAAGTAAATCCTGATCAGGGTCTGAGCCGAGCCTGAGCCAGGGTGGGCAACGTCAAGTGCGCGAGGTACGGAAAAGGAAATTCTGTATGCCCAGATTCGTCGCACATTACAGGACATTTTCTAGGAAATATTTCAACGCGATATTGACGATCCCTCCGGGCTTCCCGAATATTTTTAGCTTATTGGCGACTTTGGCCTGGCTTTATGACTAGGTTCGTCTTCGAACCTATAAAAGCTGGCTCGCAGCCCAGCACGGCTTTACGCTCCATGGCGCCGCTCTCCCGGCCGGGCTACAATTTATCGCTGCGACCATCACTGGGCAACCACTCCTTAATCCCAATATGCGCCTTCTCGAGTCTAGGGGAGTCTTTTATACGCTATTCCCAGGGAAGGCCGCTCATCCTACTGCAACGCCATCAAATCTAGGCCGTCTGTATAGCCCGGTACGGGGTGTATTTCTATATCACCTGTGGTAAAATTGTAGCGGCGCTTGCTCTAAACCTACTTCAAGATATCATAGCTGCTTAAAAGACGTCTCAGCATTCGTTGCGTCTTTGTCTTACCATCCCCTTGGCTTGGAAGTCGTCCGCAGTTTACTATATAGTAAAAGTCTTCTTCGACAAGGCTCGCCAAGGGCCAGAAGGTCCGGTATCAAACCAAGTCTATCAAAAGACAACGCCAAGCTCTAGGGTTCTTAAAAGGACGCCAGTAGATATCGTAAATACTATTTTAGTCGGGCAGTTTTATTGCACTTTTACTTGGGAAAAGACTACGGATATTTTTTATCATTCAGTCATACCAAACGATATATGGTTTATACAGGTCGGGAACTAAAGATAAGTTTGCGTAGGACGTAAAGGGTCCATTTCCAACTCCTACCATCGACTTTTAAACAGGATAAGCCGACTGGCTCGTTTCCCCGTTCCTGGCCTTACAGTCCCTTTAATCCCTTCCCCAGAGTTCTTCCCGGACGGCAAAAGAGACAAGGACAACATGCCGTGAACCTCGGGGGAGCACTAGACCACATCACAGCGTTCCACGGCTCGGTTGCTCTGCAGTTCCTTGGCCCTACTGCTGTCTCCTCGGCCGGGGTGGCGGGCCTGTTACCAGCTGAGACGCCCCATGCGGCTGTTGTGGTGCTGGCGCCGGGGGGATGGGGCACCTCTCAACACTCGCGGGGTTGCCGGGCACTTACAGTTCCACATCCAGAAACGGGTTCAGGGGAGGAGGTGATGGTGTGTGTTCTTGACTCAGTTTAATGTCGAATTTCTCTGGGGCCATGCAGTCAATACCCAATAGGATGTTGGCTTTCATGTCGTCCACTGCAGTCAGTTCGCCGTAGAAATATACTACCCAACATGACCCAGATTGAGCACGGCGTGGCATACCTCCACACCCTCACAATGTGAGTTGAGCGTGGAGGGCGATATCGGCGGGGGGGAAGGCCGAAGGCGGCGACATTGATCACACCCATATCAGTTGCGTCATTGCCATGGAACTTGAAATTCACGGGAATAGAGTAACATGTGAGTTGAGCTGGGAGGTTTCTCTTGAGAGTGGCTTGGTCCTGCGTTGATGTAGTTGAGGCTTCTAGGTTGCTCGGGATACTGGACTGATAACACCAGACAATACACTTTACATCCTTCGGCTTAGGAAATGTCAGGGTATACGCTCAAGTGAAAAATCCAGATAATACAAACCTACAAGGTGGCAACTAGTGCGTTAGGCGCTTTTTTTCGTGTTAGTCATTTGCGTTTAAACCTGTTCCATCAGGTTGCACAAGATCGTCCAAGTTAATCGAGGCTCTAAGTCCACTTGCCCATTACCAACCCCTTTACTCACGTACAAACAAGGCTATGTGCAATGCACTGCCCATTCTCAGTCCAGTAACAAACAAATTTATAGCCCACCGGACTGCCCGATTGCACAACACTGCCAGTGGCGAGGATACGGCCGATTGGCGATGCAGTGTTGATCATCCCCTGAACCAGCACCGGGCCGCTCAGCCTGTGCGACGCGACGCAGCAATCACAGGGCAGAAACCGCAACCGGTCTGCGGGTTTCGTCATAACGACTATAGCGGTGGTGTGGGCCGTAAAAAAGAATGAGCGAGCTCCAAATCTTGATATATTTCCCACTTGCTGGTGGCACGATCCGTTGTCTTATCTCGCACTCATTTTGATCAAGTTCACATCTGCCCACAACACAGCAACACAGCATCATGTCTTTTACCGCCCTCACGTTTTCCGGCCTCCGCCTCAATTTCACCCAAAACTGCAGTGCCTCTTCGCAATTCATCGCCGACTACTCGTGGGGTACCGGTCCCGCCTTTTTCGCCACCTACCAGTCCGTATACCGAGATGTTCTCGCCGCTTTACCAAAAGATGCAGGGACGGTCCGCCCTTCGGAATGTGATGTCCTAAGTTGGTTCAAGAGAAATTATGAATCGCCCAATAGCACGTACATTACCTCGCAAATGTACCGAACCGCCTTTGACGCCTGTATCCCCGAGACGTGTCCGAAACTATCCCTAAAGGGCAACGCAGACATCGCGGGGATAGGCATGTTGGCGGCGTATCTGATGGAAGCGGTCATGGTGACGATTTATACGGGGGTTTTGCTGTGGGGGATCTGGCGGTCTGGTAACCTTGCCGACCAAGACGATGAAGCAGTCAAAATTGGTGGAGAAAGGAGAAGTGAAAAGGGGGGAGAAGGACGGGGAGAATCCGACGCACTCAACCCACCACCGCCCACAACCACCCACCCCGAAAAAGCCACCGAACCAAAATTCTTTGGAGATCGGTTAACCGCCGCAACGATCCTCACGGTAGACGACTTCCTCGACACGACTCTGTTCTTCGCTCTCGCCATAATCCTCGCCGGAATCGTCATGACCCCTTCGTCGCGTCGTCCGTATGAACTCCTCCAGGCGACTCTGGCGTCTGCATTGACCCTTTCTGCCTCTCTCGCCATATGGTCTCTCCGCGCCAGCACTATGCGCCGACGTCGAAGACGAGATAGCTGTCTCGCTGTGCTGATCGCACTAGCGCTGGTCCAGACAGGCATGGTGATCTGGACGGGAAAAGCCAACGAGGATATCACGCGCCGGGAATATAATTGTTTGCGAGAAGTATTTGCGTCCATGACGGTTCCTAGTGCGTTTTTTGTCATTGTGCAGGCGCTTACGGGTCTCGCGGCGGTTTTGGTTTTGGGGTTCATGTTATTGGCCCTCGCAACGGGGGTGCCTCGACGAAGAAGAGAAAACACAACAAAGACAATAGGAACAAGAGTGGGCGTGGTGGTTTGCGTTTATGGACTGGTGAATGTTTGGTTGATGGTAGGGACGCTTTTCTGGTTACGAAGGTTGGTGAGGGCGAATATGATACTCTCGAGCGACGAGAGGGGGTGGGGATTTGGACAGGTAGTGGCGCTGTCGAGTTGGTTGCCGACGCAGCTATCTTTTTTAGAGACATTGATCTGTAAGTTCTGTTCCTGTGCTGAATACCTTAGGCACCTACCCAACAATCGACATGAAACTAATTCGGCCATCAGTTGGAGCCGGCTCGGAATTGCAGGGCAAAATCCCCAGAGGATGGACAATCGGGCGACAAGTTGACGACGATACTGACGGGGCCGCCCGACGACCACACAACTCTCATACAGTGTGAGGCCCCTGCAGGCCCTGTCCTCCTTAAACGCGAATTCCACAGATCTAGACTAAACTGCTAGTGTTTTCTCTAACAGAAATGCAAGGGCCTTAGCCAACCCAAGTCTGGCTATCTTCACCCCTAGCCTCTATTTTTTTTTCTCCTCCCTCGGGACAAGCTTGTAGTGGGTCTCGTCCTCCTCCCCGCATTCGGCCGCTAAATGGATGGGTGTTTTCCCTCATTATATACGACAAATCTAGACACACAAAATTTCCTTTTCTGTTGATGAAGCTATGGGTCACAATGGTGATGGAGGCAAGTCATGGAGAAGAGGATGGATGAGTGCTTAATTCTTCTATCTAAGAGAGGGCGAGCCGTGGTTATTATAGTTGTGACCCTTGGCCCATCGGCCTCTGGCAGAGGCGCTAAAGCGCTGTGGCGTTCTTAGTGTGGTAGAATACGAGGTTTTATTGCAGGGCCTTGTTGTGCTATGCAGCGGGCTGCACAGCATTGTTATGCTGCTGCACAGTATTGTTATGCTGTTGTACGGCACAAGTGCTGTATAGTGTGTTTATTCCCAATAATAAGTAAGATATAGTAACTATTTTAATTATAAAGGCTGAGTTACTAGTACTGGTATAATCTACTAAAGAGTCTTTCTTTGTAAGTTAACTATTAGCTGAACTTATAGTATAATTAAACGATTACTATATTAAGATTTAGTGTGATAATAAGTAAATTATCCAGTTCGTTATAGTTGAAATAACTACCTTATAAACTTAGCTATAGTACGTAAATATTTACAATTACTAATTACGCTAAGAAGTAGCTAACAAAAAGATTATAGTCGAATATACGCCCTTTACTAGTATAATGGCAGACGGTCTGACTAAAGCACTTAACTATATACTATATTAAGCTTTTATTTAGCAATTGGGTTTAGTATAGCTACTTTAAACGTATACGCTTAAAAAAAAAAAAAACCTTAAGTAGGAATTAAACCTACGGCTTTCCATCGGCAAGACCATTTCTCCGCCCGAAGGCAGATAAATGGTTATGTATAATACTGGAATATATTACCACTATACTATAGAGGTTTCTGGAATTGTTGAAAATACGATGGCTAAATGTTAACTATAAGGTCCAGATTCAACCCCCTTTTATAAGGACGGAGGCTTAAATCTAAGGGGGTATGTTAAAAGAAAAGAGATCCCAACCACATTGTCAACAAGATAGGGGTTCAACCCCTGGGTCGAACCCAGGTACTATAGTCAGCTTGCGTGAGGACGCCTGGCACAGCCAGCAATCCAACTACCAAGCTACCAAGGCAGTGTAAGCTAGTGGCCAGGTGGATCATGCAAAGAGGTCTATAAAAGGAGGGTTTCTGGCACTGCCAGAAAGCCGACGAAAAAGACAATAGAACCAACACATAAAAAACACTGGATTCAAGGTACCGTGCTTCTGACAGGGTGCTGTAGATACAGGGCACTGAGGGGCCATAATTCAACACTATCTCTCAAGGTCGCTCTGCTAAGAGCAAAGTATGAACTAAGATAGCAGACAATAAACTTTATTACTTTACGTGAAAAACCAAGTCACTTACTAGGAGAGCCGTTCCTCATGTCTATATACCGCTTGATTATCTTATCCCGAGCCCTTTTGTCCCGACTCTAGTTCCTGATAAATCCGGGACTTGTCCCGCGCTGCACTTGTCCCGAGTGTCACGGCAGTTGGAGTGCGATTGCTCACGCAAGGTTATTCCGTACCATTAGCAGAAATCTAAAGCTGAAGAGAAAGGGAAAAGGAAAAGGAAGCCCTGAATTGCACCACCCTAATGGTGGTGCAATTAGTGGGGCGGGCGGGGTAGGCTGGCAGAATGTTCCAGTGGATCCGGGTCGGATTGGGAGGTGTGGTCAGGCACGACGGCCAGGCTGCCGTCACTCCGAGCTCGGGACATCCAGACTTCGGACTCCTATGATGGGTTCGTCAAGCGATTGGCTGTGGTGCTTTTGACACGCCCAACCCTCCTGGTCTCGACCAGGGTCATGACAAAACTTTATTCACAACCACACTCGTGGATAAAAGGTGTAGTGCTTCTGACCAGCTCTAACAAAGTTCAGTGATAGTAAACTGCTAGTAACATTATCAATTTCTTATCGCATTTTCACGAGATTTAGTTTACAACTGTTGACAGCTCGACTTACTGTGGTCGTTCGCTTATCAGGCTCGTTATCTCGAGAATTGATATGATTAGCTGTTGGTTACCCCACCTTCCCACTCGTGATCACCTTGTCGCACTCAATCTCTCTTCCCGCAACCACACCCCGACGGCAATTAAGACAAGAAGAGATGTCGATTCCATTAACCGCAGTACGCGTAGTAACTATTGGGGGAGATGGGGCATCGGCGGAATCAGGCGCGGTGAGCTCACATACTTGATTAATACTGTTACCACTCTTCCTAACGATCCGCGATTGGTAAGAACCAGCCTTCAATAGCAGGGAAAGAATCACCACCGCCTGCGAATGCACCCATCAAGTCTGGCTCCGTCAGGGTAATAGATTGGCGCACAACGGAACAACGGATATGTACACATGATATGGATGCTGGTACGCTGTACTGGAGAGTCTAGAAAAGAACAGTTGGCTTAGATCAAGTGTTTTCCGACAAGGAAGCCCTAGACTCCTACTTGAAAAAGGTATTTAAAACCACCTGCACTTGGTATTAGTAGCTTGCTAATTGCCATTCTTGTTCATTTTTCTCCCTGTCACAGCCTTGCGAGGAGCCCACAGCAATTCGCATCGTGTATAGCCACTTTCCGCCCTGCCTAGACCAAAGAATGGGTTCCTAATCGTAGCATCTAGGCATGCATTCAATGCTCCCTGGGTTACTACCTTCTTCGACGTAACCCGGCCACAGCAGTCCCCACACCATAAGTTTGAGAGCTGGGCTGCATTAGGAGCCCGGCTACAAAGTGCGAACCTTACGTCTTTCGCTTGGGACAAAGTTACTTGGGCAGGCCCAGATGTTCATCCTGGCCATGAACCAGCCGCCAACGTCAAGTTTTCCATCGACTATCTAATCCCTCACAGAGTTGAAAGCTGTTATGCAGAGAGAGCGTGCAGCACGGACAGACATTGCTTCGCCCTCGAGGTTTCGGATAATTCCAGCGCTAGTGGAATCGCTGCCTACACCGTGTGTTCTAGTCGAATCTCGGTGCATTGCGAGAGGGGCCGGCGACTTGGCCCGTACGAAAATCATTTCATCCCACATCTCTTTGACCCTCCGAATACGCTCGTCATCTTTGAGGATTCAGGCCACAGCGAGACGTTGCTGGAATTGGAACCCCGCATGCACCCTGTGTATGAGACAAAATTCAACATTGACTGGATTGGCCGTGATCTGACCATTATGTATCTGGGTCTGATACTTGATCATCTGGTGAAGCAGTGGTCTTCCCTTGCGCAGTGCGCTGTTTCTCATAACAGATTGCTAGTATGTGATGTGCACAGCCAGATTCTAGAAGAAAAAAATAGCAATCAAGTTGACAAGATACTTACTACTCCTACAGGAAGATCTCGTATACCGGCAACCGGACGACGACTCATCTTCACAAAGCCTATGGGCGGCTTCAAAGAACTGGCTCGCTCTCGATCGGCTCCTAGCAGTCCAATGTCAGGTCCTGCAAGATGTCGAAGACGGCGTCAACGATCTGCTCAATCTCGTACCTCCTAGATTCTCAAGCGTTCGAGGACCGGAGAAGGGAAAGGAGATTGATTGTGAGCCTAGGAGCATGGAATCCCAGCTGGACAGAGGAAGCAGTAACAGTGGTATCGGTGGTGGTGCGAAGAGTGATTTCAACGAGAAATTCTCTATCCAATCGGCATCGAAAACTCTCACCAGATGCAGAAATATTGTTAGAGACGATCTCATAACACCGACGACACATCTCCTTGACATGGTGAGTCAATGATGAAATCACCCGCCTATTGTGTAAACCACTAAAACTGTCCCTTAGATGTATAAGTCAGTTGCCATAAGAGACGCTCGACTCTCACTAGGACTGAGCGCAAGCCTGTGGAGACTGAGTTGGATTACGTTCATCTTCTTACCACTGATGTTTTTGTCAACCTTCTTTGGTATGAACATCGACTGGTTTTCAGACAACCCGCCCGCCAAATGGTATCCCTACACGCTCCCCAGCTTCCAGTTTCTTCACTAACTGCTTTCTATCTGCAGGTACTTCATATCCGCAGCTGCCCTAGTAAGAAACACCCCCGAGCCAAGTTTTATTTCTCCAGAAGTGAGGATGCTAAAACTAGGTTTCAGTTTATAGCATTTTCCCTGGTTTGGCTATTGTTCAGATTCTCTCGTCGGCCGGCTCTTCGTCAATATAATGCTTTTAATAGAGTCTAGCTGGAGGTTACTGAGGCATAACAAAAACCTGTTACGTGTTACGAATATGACTTAACGAGTATATTATCAGCGAGCGCTGCACTTTCCAATCCCATCATATTCCAGATTTATTATTATTAATCTTACACCGCCGAGGACCTCTAGTCCTCGCCCTAGTGGGCAAGCGGTCCCTCTATCTATCTGTTTAGGCACCGTGGGTGCTTCTATAGTACAGGTATCGGTACGATATCGCACCTAAACCAACTCTATTCCAGATTTATTATGTACCATCCTAAACTCTTGCCTATGATACCGTATACCATCCCAAGTTCTAAGCTAGGATGTTTAGCGGTGGCCTCCGAGTAGGACGGGAGTGGGGCTTGGTTGTCGGGAAAAGGCACAAGCGCGGGATGCGGTGCAGAGGTTAGTCGCTCGGATGCGTTGTGCGACGACATATTGCTCGTGATGTTTTGTTTGCCATCCTTCCGTGACAACCTCCACATGACCGACCCTAAGAGACTTCCTTTGGCTGTCTATGGCTGCGCCCGCTAATATATAGTGGATTTTTGGTGCGATGGGGGTTTGCGACAGGGTTATTTCGGCTTGAAAGTGATGGCGGAGACGATCACAGGAAGCTACCAAATTGAAATCCGAACCTAGATGCTGGGAATACGGGCCGGAGCCAACTGTATAGGGTGCCTCGGCGCTATGAGTGTTAAATATATCCACGCGATAGTGGACCGACGGAATCGGAGTGGCAGATGTTTGTGCCGGAGTTGAGCCTCGTGGCCTGTGGTACAGCCGCCGACTACTCGTAGCACATTCGACAGCTGCTCTCGTTCTTATGTCTTGCATCACATGTATAGTCAGCCATCGGCGGATGCACATATGGCTGGATTTGGCAACGCCGTCAATATGCCCAGAACTTGGCTATGCCTCAAGCAAAGTCATCTCCGAAAATAGGCACGAATGCAGAGTAGGGGTCCCAAATAAGGCCTCACCAATGCCTCAGCAGTAGAGGCCCGATTTATGGTCCGTATAGTCGCTCGTTACCTCTTGCTGTTGTGGTGCGGTGATTGGTTACCTTGCCCGAGTGTACTGAAGTTCCTCGTGCTTTACACAGAGTAGCCTTATCTTCAATTGAGTTACTTCATCCAGTACTGAACTGTACAACTGCACACACCCAGTGAGAGCTGCCGACTGTGCTGTATTTCGCTGCAATACAGCATCTTGATGCTACCTGTTATCAGAAGCACGGCACCTTGAATCCAGTGTTTTTTATGTGTTGGTTCTATTGTCCTGTTGTTCGTCGGCTTTCTGGCAGTGCCAGAAACCCTCCTTTTATAGACCTCTTTGCATGATCCACCTGGCCACTAGCTTACACTGCCTTGGTGGCTTGGTGGTTGGATTGCTGGCTGTGCCAGGCATCCTCACGCAAGCTGACTATAGTGCCTGGGTTCGACCCAGAGGTCGAGCCCCTATCTTGTTGACAATGTGGTTGGGACCCCTTCTCTTTTGACAGGTTCCAGTGGGTCCAGGGGGCTTGGCAGCCCCCCTGAACCACAACACCAACTCCCCGTGGTTGTGGTGACTGCACTTTGCCATAGTGCAGTCGGCAGCACTCCCAGGGCAGAGATCAACTAGGCTACAGCACCTAAGGGTGCTGTAGCTACAGGGCAACTGGGCTGTAATTTCAACAGAAAGTCCTTATCTACCTTATATTCTAACATAGGATTAGTAGCTATAGTAAAATATTAAAGGAAACCCTTAAGCCCTGCAGACCTACAACTACTTAAGTATTAACTGGGCGCGCATATCGCAACATGCCAAAAAACCAACCAACACTACTAAAACTTCAAGACTTTAGAACTGGCTGGAACTTTCTACTTAATTTGCATCTCTGAATGATTTAAATTCTCACGGCCTCAATGACCCGTCAGATATAAGTGTAACTACCATACTTAAGAAGTAATTCGGTGTAATGTGGCTAGGCGACACGCCGGCGAAACCCCGCCGCAGCGCCTGCGTAGCGCCGGGGGCAGCAGTGACGCAATAGGTCGGCACACGCATAAAAGCCGCTGTAGGTAGTTGGCGCTCGCAGGGGGTTTTTCCCTTCTGCAAGAATCAGTCACTGTATCGTGTCAGATATAAGTGCAACTACCAGGGTCAAGAAGTAATTGGGTTCCCCGCTTTTTGGCGCAGTGAGTAGTTTGCGACAGCCTCCATCACCATTGTGACCCATAGCTTCATTAACACTTTCCTCGCTACCTCCAGTCGGTTACTTTCTTCCCTTACCTAACGTTATTTATTCATCAGATTCGCTTAAAAGCTTAAACTCAAATCCAATATAGTCTACTGGTCGCTTAGGAAAACGGAAAAGGTAGGAAATTTCCACCGGGCAAGGTATTGCATTGCCTTATTTTAGCGAGGTTAAACCAGAAACGTTACTCGCTTATCCTTTTTACAAGCTTAACCCTAAGGAATTCTCGAATTATCACCGTTACGTATTTCGTTAGGTAAAAGATATAAAACAGCATTTATTTAGGAGATACTGTACTAGTATACATTATTACCAACGATATTTCGAGGGCTTTACCTCGCCTAAAGACCTACTCACTCACGTTTGCTAGGTAATTCCGTATAATATTGTTAAGTACAAGCTATTTTATATCTTAAAGCAGCAGTAGCTTAAGCCTAAATAGTACTTGGGTCGGCGTAAAACGGTATAAAAGTAGTAAATAAATATTTAAAATATACTCTTCCCCAATCAACAGCTACCGAACTTAGTATACTTTAAGAATTCCCAGGAGGAGACGACCTTATAGCTTCGCAGGATTTGGAGAACCAAAGGGCGTTAGATCTTTTACGAGGAGGTGGAGTCGCCCCATTACGCTCCTAACTCTCAGGATCAAAACCGTTACTACAATATCTTCAACCGTATCTTTAAGCGAGTCCTGTGAGTCCTGCGGTTTATAAAGGCCGGTACGGATAACGACAAACACGCGGGAAACCAGCCAACCTTGGATTCTCATAACGCCAGTCCATTTCATTTTAAGCCGCTACCTCACGGCCCAGTGTTCAGCCTTTATGAAGATCCATGGATTCGCCTGAGCACTGACTCGCTCGCGCAAAGCGTCGCTAATTCGGAGAGGCCTGCCTCTCAACTTGGCGTGCCGCTGAAGGACGGGAGTTCCAGTGAGGTTTCTTTGGGGTTTCCATATTATAATCTAGATGACGTGTGGTTTTCTAAAGGAAACTACCTAAGTGATACTAAACTCCCGTTTTATCTGTCACAGCCGGCAGATCATGAAGCCGAGGCAGATGTGCTACAACCACCGGAAGTGCCCGATGGTTCTACGTAGTGTCTTTCATATTGTGGGGATGAGTCGGTAGAAGATGGGGTATATGCGGCATAATTCCTAGAGGGGGGGGGGGGGGGGGGGGGTGGTTGGGGTGTAATTGTTAGCAGTAGGGGCTTATATGGGAGGGATTGAGTGAGGGTTGAGGATGGAGGATGGGAAAGTGGTTGCTTTATTTTCAGTTTTTTTAAGGGGTATAGTTTGCTCAGCCTTGTTAATAGGGCTTCTAGGCCATAAGTCACACACCTAGTACATGTGTACATTATGATTAAAAATATTACCTATAAGCTATCCTTACAGGTTACGCGTCATCTGCTTTCCGTCGATAGGAAACTTTAGCCGGGGGACTGAAAAGGGGCCGGCCTCTGAGGCTGTGCGGCGGCGGTGTATGTGATCACTTTAGCTTATAGAAGAATTAGGGGAAGCTCAGGACAAATCAGCCACAGCTCACCCCAGCTCACCCTAGCTCAGGAATGCGAACGAAAAAGGAAATCTCGTGTGCCCAGATTCGTCGCAGACAACCAGGCTGTATATCCCTCGCCCTCACGTCAGCCTTGCCGCTTGCCACCAAGAGTTCAACCATTGCCCTTTGTCTCCGTAGAATAGCTAAATGTAAAGCGGTACGCCCACATGGGTCCCTCATGTTGATTCTGCTCTTCCTGTGCTCCAGCAAGAGCCTGGCTATCCTCTCTTGCCCATGTTCCACGGCTGCGGATAGCGCGTTATACCCAATGGACACCAAGCGCAGACGGACTGAGACATTCCAGAGATGTGGTGGGTAATCTTGGAGCATTGCTCTCATGGTCGCTTCGAATCCAACCTTTGCCGCCTCCATAAACACGGCGTCTGGTCTCTGTGTGCCTATGAGAAGGCTGACGAGTTCTTTTTGACCGGCTTCCGCAGCATGTTCGATGGCCGGAAGGATATCGTCGTTGAGAGTTATCTCGGAATGCATGTCTTTCTCCACCAGGAGAGCTTCAACCACGAGTTTGTCCCCTTTTTGTGCTGCCTGCCTAAGCACGGCGTGCCAAGTTGGGGCGTATTTGATCGAGTATTGGCCAAAGTTTCTCAGCATGGCCCCAAATGATGTGAAACGCTTATTTTCCGCCGCCCACCAAAATGCCTCCTCCAGACTGCCAATCCCCGTGTCAAGCAGAAACTTGGCCATTGATTGGCACCTGGTGTTTGAGCCGAGCTGCGACAGGACTCGGAATTGCTCAAAAACACGCGGGGGGAATGTACCATCTTCATCTCCGGTGCGCTCCCACTCATCCACCGCTCGAGATAACTGTTCTTGCATGGAAAATGCACCCGCATCAAAGAGAAGTCGAGCTACCGTGCTTTGTTTCGTTTGTACCGCGTACCACAGTAACATGGTTCCGTGCTGCTGCTGCTGCTGCTGCTGCTCTTGTTTGATTTTTCCGGCACGAATGAACCACTCAATAATGCCAAAGTGGCCTTGCTGCGCTAGCCCGTACAAGGGCGTCCAGTCACCTCCTTCATCGCGAAGGAGCAGTTCACACAACCCTTCTGTCATTATTTCATCCCCCCAGGTCGCGAATCCCTCGTCACAAATTTTGCTGGCTGTTAAAATCCGGTGTGCTTCTTCCTCGAACAATGCGGCAACTCTGAGAATCGCCGCCACGTCAAGTAGTCGGCTAGCCTTCCCGATATAGGTTTGCAATTCTTTCCCTGGTGGGCAACCCCAAGAACGCTTTGATACTGCCGGAAGCTGCGCGGGACCTCAATAGTTGAGTAACTATTACCCCAGTCCCAGACGAGTAGAAGCTGCGTTGGGAAAGCCGTGATTGATGGCAGCCATGGTAGCACTCGATCCGAGACAGGGACCTGGGAGATTATTATGCTGGAATAATCTTCATGGGCCCGTACAATGGTGAGGTGCTTGGAATTTTTGACGAGGCAGACGATATCTCCTTCCTTAGCGAGCTTTGCTGTTGAGTAAAAAGTCCAGATGGTCCGTCGCATTGCTCCCTTATTCGACGGAATAGCCGGATTGGTCCAGTTGACCTCCATAGTCTGTC
>Ga0247763_1000815_pt1 | contig 18705 bp, 17 predicted proteins | sample UWRJL141409B4_FD_179926 | JGI IMG/M metagenome (GOLD analysis project Ga0247763, IMG submission 179926) | Plant litter microbial communities from Arlington Agricultural Research Station in Wisconsin, United States - UWRJ-L141-409B-4 | ecosystem: Environmental > Terrestrial > Plant litter >...
TTCTCGCGCAGTTGATCTCTGTAAATAAAACTATTGTCGAGTCTGAAGTCGAGAATGAAGGACTCGAGAAGTGTCCGGATCTGGCTGTTTGTGTCTTCGTTTTCGCCAAACGACGGTGGGTACAACCGACTCGAGAATACCGACTGCCGGTCCATATTGCACGCCTACCTTGTCTGGACGGGATCAACGTGTTCGCTGTGGAGCGTGCTGGTGCAACCGAACCGTGGTGTTGTTCAGGGCTCTATAGTGGTCTTTGGGACTGAAGAGGGGCGGTGATCGAGGGGCAGAGATGGGTTCCGCTCCGGATTGTGTGACGCGTCTCTTTGCGCGACAAGACGCGACCCTGTGCAAGGATTTTAATGAGACCCACACTGCCAATAACAGGGATTTGGCGATTCTCACATAAGCCGATACTCGGGTGACAGCTAGATTATGCACTTATGCGCTACTTCTGGTCCCTGGAAGGCTGACCCTTGGTGGGATTCGTGGCTTTCAAGGTCGCCCAGACAAGTACGCCAGCGCTCCCTAATAAACACGATTGACGACGCAGCTGACGAAGAAACGAATTCCAGCTTCAGTCTCAACTTTGCAACCTTAACCGCTATAACTCCGCCCTACCGCCGTGAAATAAGATTAATTGCACTGCCATTTTCGCTATGATACCCTGGTGATTTACGACGTTTTTTTTTTCTTCCATTTTTGTCTTGGTTCCCGCTTTCTGCAGCATTTAAAAGCTGATTTCATAGTGGTTGGAGCTCCGCGAGAGCTGTCCTCTGTTCCGCCTCCATCACGACCTGGATGACCTTTGCCTCTGTCGCCTCCGGCTGGGGTTACTTGGGGAGACGCCATGTTTTCGAACCAGGGCGCTCGCAAATCCGTCGATAGCCTGTCGCCAACAATCTCAACGGGCCCTCGCGGCGATTTTTCGTTTCATGGGTATGATGGCACCCAACTTGACTGAGATGCGATTGATCTGTGCTGATAGCTTCAAGAAAACGGCCGCACAGCCCCTCGCGCACCCATCAGCGACGAGGCTCAACGGCCAGCTCCATCTACTCAGTCGGCGGCTCTCTCGACACATCTCCCAGCGCCTGGAACGGCTCTGTCCTCGAGCTGGGACAAAACGCCATCTCAACCCTCCTCCAACCCCCCATAGTACGCACAGGTCTCCTTCCTCACACAGCTGCCCCCGTTTCGAGTACCCACAAGCCTCCGACAGCCCGTGACATCCCTCCCGTGACCTTGACGAACATACCCGTCGTCGATGCCTCCGAGTTCAAACCATATCTGGCTCAGGTCGGTGCCCTATACGAACAGCTCAGGCGTGTTCAACAGGAAGACGACGAGGGATCGGCCTCGATTACCCGCAAGGGGTCCAGGAGTGAGGACATATCGGATATGCCAGATGAGGGACACCTACGGCCCGGGAAGCGACCGGGGCCATCGAGGAGAACATCGACTACCTCCATTAGTTCTCTCTCCTCTATAGAGGCACCGAGCCCGATTAGGCGTAGCGGCTCGAGCTTCAAGAAGGGTGCTGCCCATGGCCCGCCGCCTCTATCCACCATCCCCGCTGTTTACTTTGAAGAAGACTTTCACCTCGAGAACCCACGGACCTTCGATGTCGTCAGTGAAAGGTCAGAGGTGGTCCGCCCAGTTCCAGGCACCGAGGACAAGTCGGCCGCCAACGGCAACCCCGCCCCGCCTCGCAAGGCTCTGGCTACTAATGCCATTTTGCAGGAGAAGCTCTCTTGGTATATGGACACAATCGAGATGCATCTCATTCAATCAATATCTACGGCATCCACAACTTTTTTCACTGCTCTAGGCTCTCTCCGTGAATTGCACTCGGAAGCGGCAGAATCTGTGGAGAGGATCAAGGCCTTGAGAAGGGAGCTCGAGGCGTTAGATACCGAAATCGCCACCGGGGGCTTGGAGATTGTGCAGCAACGCCGAAGGCGGGAAAATCTCAAACAGCTGCATGATGCAGTCTCGCAGCTGAGAGACGTTGCCCGGGGTGTAACTGTGTGTGAGTCTTTGGTTGACTTGGGCGAGGCTGACTCGGCTCTTGATAATATCGATGCCTTGGAGAAGCTCATCGCCGGCGAGGCGTCAGCTACAACAGCCTCCAGCTCATATACAATAAGGGACTTACGGGGCGCGACTGCTTTACGGGGGGTGAACGATGATCTAGACACACTCCGCCTCCGAATTGGCAAAACCTACGAGTCGAGATTTCTCAGCCTCTTGCTCAATGACCTGCGACGCCATGTTGATCAAGTGTCGACCCAGGAGGTTTTGATGCGTTGGAGTAGTGCTTCAATGCGTGGCCGAGGAGCGCACAATCGGGAGCCTTCAGCTTTCCCTTCGTACATGGCTTCAGTCGAGGAACTGAGGGTCGAGCTTTTAGCGAGCCTCACGGGTCTGCAACGGGCTAGGTGCCTGACGGCCGCTGCCACAGCCTTCCGAGAAGCCGTACTCCGTGAGATCAAAAATATTATTCGTCAGCCGCTACCCAGCTCCACTGACGATGACAACGAGTCGATGATGTCCTCGTCCACATTCACTGGAGGGAGACAACGGTCTCAACAAGAGAAATCATCTATCCTCGCCAGGAATCTCCGGGCCCTAGACCCCCAGGATGCGGAAGAACTCCTGATCAGGGTGTACATTGGTGTCACTGAGACCTTGAGGAGGGTTAGCACCCATATTAAGGTCTTGTTAGATGTGGCAAGTACCATTGGAGATACCTCGACAGCGTCTGGATTGCAATCTCCTCCGCCTATTAAATCTCCTCCCAATAGCCCTATGCCGAGACATCCATCCGCCGCCGGTCTAGCCGCTCAAGAAGAAATCCACAAAGCATTGGATGGTTCCAACCTCCTCGGACAGGCTGTCGATATTGCTCAAGATAAGATTGTCAAGCTCCTGAGAGTTCGGGCGGAGCAGAGTACGCATTTGGACCTCGGCTGGTTTCTTCGATACTTCACGTTGAACCTCCACTTCGCCAACGAGTGCGAGGCTATCTCAGGACGTAGCGGGACGGCTCTCAAGACGGTTGTCAACAATCAGATCAAGGAATTTATCCAACATCACGGGGACTCTGAGAAGCAAAAGCTCGCGCAGGGTATGGAGTCTGATCAATGGGATGCTAAAGACTTTGGTGAGGCCGAGACCGCGTTGCTTGACCAGATCTTGGAAGGCAGCACTAGGGATGCCTCATCCTGGTCCGAAGTCACCAAGATCTGGATCCCACACCATGATGTAGACGACGAGCCAGCAATCGAAACTGCAGAGCGAAGCCAAGCTAACGGCGCTGGCAAGACCAAGGCCCGGAGCGCTGTCATCGAAGAGGAGTCCTTCATGTTACCCAACCCGGCCTTGCTCTGCATGAACGGCACGGCAAAATTCTTGCACCTAATCGTCAGCATCCCTTCGCTCTCAGTCGAGATAGCAGCATCTCTTGTCGCCTATCTACACCTCTTCAACTCGTTGTGCACGCAGTTGATCCTTTGCGCGGGGGCTATATGTTCTGCCGGGCTGAAAAATATCACTACAAAGCATCTTGCACTCGCATCCCAAGCTCTGGCATTTATCGCGGCTGTTATACCCCATGCTCGCGAGCTGGTGCGGAGACATTGCGCGTCTGGATCGGCTGTGTCAAGTATCATGGGCGAGTTTGACAAGGTGCGACGTGTGTACCAAGAACACCAGAACAGTATATACGACAAGCTTGTCGAGATCATGACCGGGCGGGCTCTTGCAGCATCTAGGAAGCTCAAGAATATTGACTGGGAAGCACCAGGTCAAGCAGCTCACGAGTATATGGAGACCTCGTCGAAAGAAACGATTACACTACATCGTAACCTCACGAAATTCCTTCCCGAGGGTGCGGTGCGGATGATTATGTTTGCTGTGTTCAAGAACTACAAAGACACGTTTGGCAGTGCGTTTCGGGCCTTGGAGATAACCACGGAAGCCGGCCGGAAAAGGTATGTCGACACAACAAGGATAGTTTCATAATATGTTGACCACGATATAGCATGCTACGCGATATTTCGCATTTCACGTCGCGGCTTTCCAAGCTAGACGGGTTTGAGGACACCGGCGAATACCTTGAAAACATCATCCAGAGCAAAGAAGTCAAAGTCGCAGCACCGCCTTCAACGCCATCTCCAGCCCCACCCGTGTCGGCGCCGCTCGTTGCTACGCCTGCTGACGCTCCACTTCCGTTGCCAGCCCGGCGAGATACGCCTGCAGATGAGGCCCCAGAGGAGAAGGCATCAACATAGCATCAAGATGACGCGAATCGCCTCTAGGCATACTTAGAACCACATGGCAGTTTTTGGTCAGATAGAGGCAATAATGACAGTGATGATTTCAAAAGAAGACTACTTTGGTAATCCTTTCGAAATCAAGACCAGCAACCAAGTCGCTCTTCGTGTGTAATCTGTCTGCAGTGACGTTGGTCAGAGTCTGACCACTTATGATTTAGCCTTGAGAAGTTTCTCAAGGCCCAGAAATCCCGCTTGCACTCAGCAGAACTCCATGGCTGGTAATTGATGTCCATGCCGATCTGGACTCGGCACGAACTTTAACATCAGGCTGAACCACACATAAACTGTTTTCCTGTAGCAGAACACTCGTGCCGCGCTTCGTTGATGAACTGGAACTGAATACTGGCTCAGGGCGGCAGAGTGCATATAACGTCCCAGGGCAGATGCACTCAAGGGTCCGGACCCAAGGCAATGATGCTGGAGACTGACTGCCGGCAACAAACGCACTGTCCTTCCGCAGCTTGCACTCTAGTTACTCCTTCCAGATCGGGAAACCTTAACACCATCCACGCTTACGATTCCTCGGCGGTCGTGGCCAAGTCATCGAGACCATTTCATCATGGCGCGCAGCGCGTTTGCCCGCACGTGTCCTGTCCGCCGAATAGCCAGCCCACCTCGTCAAGGCAAGAAACAGAACAGGTACTGAGAACGAAGTAAATCAAGAACACCGAGGCTTCTAGAATGGACAAGACGTAGTGATAATGTTAGGCAAACGAAAGCAAGAAACAGAAAGATGCCAAAACTAGAGGCAGGAGCCTAAAAGACGTCGCATGAACTCGAACTCCCTTCTCTCCTTTGTGCGTCCCTCGCACCATCACTTCTTGCCCGTGACGAAGCTGCGCGGATACGAAGAAGGGGGGCGCTTATCCGCTCTGCGGCGAGCAAAAGAGCGTCTCTTGCGGCATTGGCAAGTTTGCTGATTACCGAAACTGGTAAAATTGCCGTCGTCAGACCCGTCATCATCTTCTTCTCCTTCTTCTTCATTATCGTCGTCGTTGTAGTCGTCGTAGCTATGGGCATGCAAGCCCGGATGATGTCCAGAGCTGCCCAGTGTACAGAAGAAGTCGGTAGTCTGGGTGGCCTTTGTCTGAATATCGTCGGGGAGGTAATAGACAAAGTTGCAAGGGAACAGATCACATCCTGAGAATGGCTCGGGGTCATTGACGGGCCAGATCTTCTTGACGCCGTCCCAGTCGTTAGGGTTAACAATGGCCGAGACGTCAAAGAAGGTGTGGCCGCCCCAAGCGTTGAAGGCAAACTCCCCAAGCATGCCAGGGACGTTCTCCTTGCCGTCGACAACAGCGTAATAATTGCCAACCCAGGCCAAGGGAATGTCGACGGTCAAATTCGCGTGTCCCCTGACACGGACCGGATCAATGTCTGGGCACTCGGGGTTACTTGTGAAGTAAACGGTGCGGTCCAGTGAGTCTTGAGAAATGAATGTGATGGTATTTTCGGCGTAAACCAGGGCAGCAGACGCCAAGGCAGCAACAGCCTGAGTAAACCTCATCTTGCTGGTGTTTGCTTATAGGTATTTGAAAGCCAAGAATGATCTCAAGCATTGACAAGGCCGTCTTAGAAACGAGCGATAGCTTTTCCGTAGATCAAGCAGAATGGGGTACGAGCCGAAACCCGGAAGATGAGGCTCGAAATTGGCAGGGGTGGTGTTGTTCAAATAAGGCTATTGAGAAAGGAAAATGATTCCCAACTAGATCGAGTTTGTGACGTGACTAGGTGAAGCCACCGAGTCGTACTGAAGTTCTTGCTCAACTAAGTTTCAAGGAGTGAAAATAGCCTGGAATGAAGGAGAGTAAGGCTTGCGCCTAACGAAGCCGAAGGTGGAGGTTGAGAAAGCATGTGTAGGAGATGAGGTCACGGCTCGCGGGCGGATGGTGCCAGGTCCATACTTATAGACCTAACTTATAACATACTAGTAAATGAATAGGGAAAAAGCCAAAATCTCGACTGCCGTGGTGGGTCTGGAAACCGCATGAGGGCATGGGGGGAACTTTGGTGAGTGACTCCCAAGTGGTAGTGTGGAACCCTCGCGGGAATTGCAGGCCACCGAATCCGACCAATGCTGATGTCGAGGCTCCCTACACGGTACCGGCGACATTGGTGCAGTTGGGAGGATGAACCACTTGGAAGGAGTGTCGAGTGACAACGTAGGAACACGATTCTAGCCCCGAGAGCCACCTCGTCCGGTCGTGAACCCCTACATTGTTGAAGTAACACCTCATGGTAGGTCCGTGATGATCGGGAACTCGCGGGACGAAGCAGAACTCTCGAATACCCCCATGCGAGGAAGGTAAATGTGGTAGAGGGTGGAGGGTGGCAGCCGCTCCGATAGAGTTGCAGATGGGAATCCAGGCACATCGTCAACGCCATTGGCTGGACAAATTGCTTTGTTCCGGGTGCCTTACAGAAGCGGGCAAGCCGCTGCGTGTGTTGGCAATGACTTGACAGCTTAGTCTTCCTCGTCTGCGTATGGGCATGCAGTGATGCACGAGATAGACCAACCGGCAAACGACGAATGCGTGCCCGCAGATGAAGATGGGTGTGTGTAAGAGTGGCCGACCTCGCCGTGGTTTATAAGGTTTGAGTGCATCTTTCTGGCTTCGAGGAGGACTTTTTGCTACCAACCGGAAGGTAAAGTTTGTGTTGGAGCCCACCACCCACCCAAAGCTGGCGGGCAGAGCGGCGGCAAGCCCGGCCCCGACAGATTGTTAATTGGCATAATTGCTAGAATCCCGGCAAGGCTGCCCCATACATAGTAGATGGCGCTATGCTGCTGCCAGCTGCACCCAGTTCGAGTCGGTGGCCCATCCGCCTCGCTCGCCTCCATGCCCTACCTACCCTTGGGAACCATCTGCCGTGCCTGCTCTGGAGGCGTTTACCAAAGTAGTCCAATATGTGCAGCTCGCCTCGGCAGTAACAGGCCTCGCCTCCTGCAACCTTGGGTGAAGCCAGGTGTGGCCTGACCGCCAACCCGGATTCGATGGGACACAATGACTGTCGGCCCGCAGGCTTTTGGCAAATGGCCGATCGCTGGTTGAGAATACGCATATGGACAACAGGTGGGGGCGAGGGGCGGTACGGTACGTACCCGCCTAACCCAGGAGAGGGTGTTGTGAGATTCTGGATCCCTCAATGATTCTTTGGAACACTGCATGTGACTCTGCGACGCCACCCCTGCAACTTAGGTCCAGATTTGCCAACTCACAATGCCGACATGCTTCGGTGACACCAAGTCTCTTGTTTTTAATATATCTCTGCCAAGAATCTGGCCAACGTGGTAAGATATCGGATACTCGCAGCCTTGATTTTCTCATGAGTTTGGAACATGTTGCCGATGACCGACGTCCGGTTAAGCGCGAGCCAATCATTTAATCCGCCGTGAAGCCGCATCCCCCAAAGAGTGACGAACCCCCGCTGATGTGCCCTTGTCTTAACCATACCTGCGGTATAGCTCATACTGGCTATGCTTGTCGTAAAAGACCATGACGCCGTAGTGTGGCCACTTTGACCAATTCCAATTTGCCCTTGCCAGGCGGTGATGTGGTAGGCCCATCGGCTCCCGGCCAACTAGTCGCTCACAAGTCATCACTGTCTTGATCATCAAAGCCGCGCAACGCACCAACCGCCATGGGCGCATCCGAGTCCGCTTGGTATCCATTGTCCACGATATAGTCATCGCCAAAATCGGACCCAAGGCTTTGCCCCTGCCTGACAGCGGCCCTTGTCTTCCCCTTGTAGGATAAGAGGCCCGCTAGATTCATGAACTGCAACTCGGGCGGCTTCTAGCGCTCCATCATGTTAGCGAGCTCCATTCTCGATCGAGCTTCCCGAATCAGGGCCTTGGCCTCTTCGACCTCGACGCCATCTTGACACAGCTCGGTTGCTAGCCGGTTGGCCGTCATGTAGTCCTCGGTCCGCATTGCGTGTTTCGCCAGCCACATCCGAGCTTTGCTCGTCGCCACTGTTACTCCAGTCCCCTCGTGGCCGCCTTCTTTGTCGGCGCCCTCGGTTTCACCATCCGAAGTCACACCGCCTGGTGAGTCGTGATGAACTGCAACCGAGTCACCCAGGTTAGTGTTCTCTGCTCCTGCCCCACCATCCTCTTGTGCTACACAAAGTTCCATGTAAGCTTTAGCTTCGTCCTCCTCGTCCAATCTATCGTACATGTTCGCGATTTGCAGCAGAACCTCGGGGTCCATTGGTGCCATGCGGTCAACTGCGCCACTACCAAAGCTGCTCGACGTCGTATCGTAGTAGCTATCAGCAAGTAGGGCTCTTTTAAGAGCCTTGATGCCATCCAGGTCACGGCCCATCTTCTGGAGGCATGAGCCAACAGCTTGCCACATCTTGCCATCCCACGGCCGAAGACCAGCCGCCTTTTTGAAATACCAGAGCGCGTACGCATGCATCTCGAGCACTTCGTACGTCTGGCCCAAACCGTACCAGGCACGATAGTCCCGACGATTGACGTCGACGGCGCGGCGATACGACTCAATCGCTGCATGTGTGTTCTTCAACTCAACATACTCGTGTCCCATCAAAGTCCAGGCTGATAGACATGAACGATCCAGGGTCAGGGCCCGGCGGAAGTACTGAACCGCCTTCTCATGAAGCGACAGGAGTGAGTAGTAGTTTCCTATCACAACACAGGATTCGGGTCGGAATTTGTCAATGTTGGAGCAAAGGTGGGCAAGAAATGCCAACTTGGGCCGAAGATTTAATACGTAGAGAATGTTCGAGTAGTGATCCAGGGAATCAAGTCGATGCGGATGAAGGGCTAGCAGATTGCTGAAATCTTGCTCGGCCGCCAGCAGGTCCTTAGAGTGGTAATTCAGTAAGGCCTTGCATGTGAGCAGGAAGGAAGAGGTCGGAAAAATCACCAATAGGTCAGCAAGGGCGACAGCAAGTTCATTCCCATGTTGGTAAAGGTTGACTGCCGTGTTCGCATGAAAAATGTACGACATGATGTTTTGGGGCATATGAGGGGCGATTCTGTTGAGCTGCTTGAAGTTAGGCGCGGATCTTAGAGCTAGGGCTGAAGCATACCTGTTCAACTCGTGAGATCAGATTGGTAATTTCTAACCAACATCCCCAGTTCCACGGGAACAAATGCACGCTCTGCATCAAGTAATCAAGTGCGACCGTGTCGTTCTTTTCCTTGACTAGGACCATGCCGTAGAGATACTCGAGGAATCCATGGCTTGGAGGACGCTCGGGCTCGGTCGCCTTACGTTCCTCGAACCATCTCTCGAGGAAACGGCTCACCGCTAGCAGCTGTTTGTTGGAGACGGTACCTAAATCGTGAGGCCCTAGAACCATCTCCGAGTCCTCATCTTTGCGCTTCTCGCCGGAGATGACCTTGGCATAGAGGGCCAGAAAGAGGCTCTTTTGGCTGATTTCCGGGAGCGTGATATCAGCGGTGAATGATGTGCTTGCTTTGCCCTTGTCCCTAGATGAGGTCGATTCAGGCGACTTCGCCGAAAGCAACCTAGAGAGCACCGACTCGGGCAAGAAGACAGCCGCACATCGATCGAATTCCTTGCAGTCGAAGAAAGACTTTGCGAGAAGATAGCGGTTGAGCTCCTTGGCCTCCAACGCCGCCTCCTCTGCATCGGGGCTCGGGACCAAGGCGGGATGCACATAATTGCCGAATGTAGCAGCGGCCGCCTCACCGAGCTCATTTGTACGGTCTGGAAGGGCATCAAGTAGCTCAGCCGCCCTGGCGCGAGTTAGACATATCTCATGACATTGACCGATCCTCTGGTGCAACTTGCCACTTTGCCGACTGATAGAGACATCGCTCTGAGCATTTGACTACAGCAATCTGCAGTGCCTCTTTCAAATGCAACGCGTCTTTGGCCGAAAGACCACCCATCATGCCCGTCGTGATGGTGTCGGGAAATAAATAAGCAGTTCCCGAGAAGAAGTAGATTGCGCTCAAAACCAGTACTGCTGAAAGACGGCGCAGAAGAGACTCCCATGCTTTGTTTGCATCTCAGTGTTGTTTGTCCTCCTTGACGATGACGCGCAAGACGCGCCGGCCACTCCTCCCATGAAGAGTATACAGAGAGGGAGCCAAAAGTCCTTATCCTTATCGCCGCTGCAAATTATCAACCCCTCACATACCCCACACCGCTCCTTTCAAGATGAAAGGGCTCCATCCCCCTCGCCCCCTCAACGGCGGCCAGTAATTGGCTTCACTGGCTGCAGGTTCCCGCTGGCCCGCCCATAAATCCCTATTTAAAGCCACTGGATCGATTTCAACTACCGCCTTGGGTCAACCAATTGGCGCCCGATCTACCCTCAGCGCAAACTTTTGTCGACCACTCCGCCGACCACTGCAGCAAACATGGCACAAAAGACCACGCTCCAGGAATTCGAATCTGTCTTCCCCAAGCTCCAGGAGGCACTACTGGAACACGCCAAGTCGTACAAGCTGCCCCAAGAACAGCTCGATTGGTACAAGAAGGTGGGCGCTGCCCAATGGACTGCCCTGGCTTGGGTGAAGAAGGCGGCAATGGCTAACACTACCCTGGATACAGAGTCTCGAAGTCAACACACTTGGCGGAAAATGCAACCGCGGCATGTCGGTGCCGGACTCGGTGTCCCTCCTACTGGGACGGCGGCTTACTGAGGACGAGTACTTCCAAGCGGCTACACTCGGGTGGTTGACGGAGTTGCTCCAGGCCTTCTTCCTCGTCTCGGACGATATTATGGACAGCAGCATCACTCGCCGCGGCAAGCCGTGCTGGTACCGCCAAGAAGGCGTGGGCATGGTGGCAATCAACGACGCCTTCATGCTTGAGTCCGCCATCTACACACTCCTGAAGAAGTACTTCCGTGACCATCCCAGTTACGTCGCCCTCCTCGAGCTCTTCCACGAGGTAACCTTCCAGACCGAGATCGGCCAGCTTTGCGACCTTCTTACCGCTCCCGAAGACGTGGTCAACCTCGACAACTTCAGCATGGAGAAGTACCGCTTCATCGTCATCTACAAGACGGCCTACTACAGCTTCTACCTACCCGTTGCTCTTGCCCTGCACTTGTTGAACGTGGCGTCGCCCAAGAACCTCAAGACGGCTGAGGATATCCTTATCCCTCTCGGCGAATACTTCCAGATTCAGGACGACTACCTCGACAACTTCGGCCTGCCTGAACACATTGGCAAGATCGGCACTGATATTATGGACAACAAGTGCTCTTGGCTGGTGAACCAGGCACTCGCCATCGCGACACCCGAGCAACACGCCATTCTCGAGGAGAACTACGGCCGCAAGGACAAGGCTAAGGAGGCAGTCATCAAGAAGCTCTACGACGATTTACAGCTCGAGAGGCGCTACCAGGACTACGAGGAGAAGCGCGTCGGCGAGATCCGCGAGCTCATTTCTCAGATTGACGAGAGCGACGGCCTCAAGAAGGGTGTATTTGAGGCATTTTTGGCCAAGATCTACAAGCGCAGCAAGTAAAGACGCGGGCGGATATACAAACACAATACAGCGTGCGACTTACTTTTGAGTCCATCGATGCTTTGGGCGAGTTGAGATACCTTGAATGCGTCGATTCCTCCCTAGTTATCCGTAAATTTCCTAGAACCAGAAATAAGCCAAATGGCGTTCCATATAAAGAACACAGTGAGCTCTCCACCTTACAATGCCACTGAAGCTGGCACCATCGATTCAACATGGAATGGCAACCTCTCTAGTCAATTTGACACAAATCTAGGGGAACAAAACTTGTCGTGGGGATTGATGATGCCATCTGCAATGATATCAGGAGAGAGAAACAAACAACCCCCCCTCTCCTCCCCCCCTTTTCATTCCTTTCACCCTTCGGACGACAACACGGCCGGGGCACGGGGGCCGAAGAGCGAGTACGGCCCGAGTTCGAGCCGACATACGGGCACGACCCCCCCACCTTTTCTTTTCAAATTTGACAACTCCCTTCCTATTACACACCCTGGGTAGGAGAAACCAAGACTAGTAGATAGTAGGTTAAAGGTAGAGTTGGTTTAGGTGCGAAAGCGTACCGACACCTGTACTATGGAAGCACCCAAGGTGCCTAAATAACTACCTAGATAAAGGGACCGCTTGCCCTATTGTGGGTGAGGACTATAGGTCCTCTGCGTTGTAAGATCAATAATAATGATAATACATTTCACTTATTTTTTCATTGTCCTAACATTTATTTTAGTGTGCTATGGGTTTCGCATAGTCTTGGGGTCCAGGAGGGGTACGTAGTTACTTTGCGGTATTGTATTCTCTCCGGTCTAGCAGCCTCGGCTATTTTCGCGCTCAATTCTAGTATCCACTGCCTCGCGTGATCACATGTCGACGCCGCGTAGTGATGCTCTGCTGTAATAGTTAATACTCTTATCAACATAAATTGCCCGTTTTTGAAGTTACCCAGAAAGCACCCATTCACCACTTCAGAAACTACCAACAACTCTCTACAGCTTTGTAGAGTCTGTATTCGTCTACCCAATGAGTTATTGCATGGTTCATCCCCAAGACCTCCAACTTAGTAGAAACCCAGCCTCTGGGCTTCCGGTTTCTTCTCCGGTGCACATGCCCGTCCGGCTCCATCTAACCATCGTGCCCGATCCCCGTTTCTACTTTCATATGCGTCATGATATCTCCGTCACAACGACGCCTATCCCACTGATTGGTGCACTTTTGAGATGCCCAATTTATCTCAACGCTGAACGATCTATAACAGAAGCTTGACCGAAAAGCCAGTCCCTCCAAGTCAACTCAGCCATACTCAGACCATGGTTCCACTTCGACCTCGGGGGTCCCTGGCCCGGCCTGATCGATCAGACGCGGTGGTTGACATGGGCGAGGATCTCGTTGTACTTGCACTAGCTCCAGATGCGTTTGTATTCGCCCTTATCCTGGTACTTATACCGTCGGCAGGAATTCTGTCAATAAGAGAACGCCCCGGTTCGTAGCCTCTCTCTGCTCTAGCACTGTTGCCCAAGAGCGCCCGATCCCCGTTCCTGGAGCCTGCAGTCGGTCCCCTTAATCTGGGATTGCCCAGGCTGTTGCTCTCGGAGCTCCGTGCACTCTCGCCACGTCGGGGCATGATGTGCGATGGCGGCTCATAGGTCCTCGCCCCGGGTACAACCGCGGGGCCAGTGGCAAACTCCACAAGCGGCTTGCCATCAGGAACCTTGATGCCATGGCCGCGGCCGGTGCGGGCCCATTGTGGAGCCTCAACAAAAGCTGGTTGGAAGTTTATCAAAGGCTGTGGCGGTGCGACTCCTGTGCGGGGCCGAACTGGCAACTCCTGGGTTTGGTGATGGTGCTGGGGGGCGCCATGATGACGGTTCGTCGTGCTCGCCGGGTTGGACGATGACTTGGTGTTCGAACGTCGGATCGGTGCAACAGGCTGGGACTTTGCTGAATGCTCGACTGCTGATGGAAGCCAACTAGAAGGTTCAGGTTCATCCAGTGATTTGGGCCCCGAAGAGACCGACGGCCGGGTACTGGATGATGACGCCGTGTTGGAAGAAGAGCGACAACCGTTGAGAAGACTGGGGCCAACTATGAACGGGCCGGAGGCATTGTGGTCGTCCCACCTTTGAGCGTGACGGCTCTCCTCTCTCTGAGTCTGCTTGCGTTCGTCGTAGGTTGTTCCAAGAAGGCTACCCTCGGCGAAAGCACGCTGCTCGCGCTCAGGTCGCATCACGGGCTCCCGTTTGTGCTCGCCACTAGATCTGACCTGTTCTGGTGACGCTACTGGGGCTCTGTCCGGTATTGGCTTTCTCGTATCCGGTACCCAGTCGCTACCAAACTCATCGAGCGGTTTGTCGAACCTCTGAAGGTCGATTAAAGGTTTGAAAGCCCCAATCACATACGGAGACTCGTCAACTGATACCTTGACCTTGTGGCCGTTGAGTACCTTAATGTGACTGAAGGACTTTTTTGGAAGCGAGGGCTGGTCCGGGAGAATTTGCGGTGCTTTTTCAACATCTCGTACGGTCGTCGCCACCGGCTTTTTGGGAGCGTGGAGCTGAAGAGCCCGGTTCACCATGTACCAGCTGCGCCATTCGTGAACACGCGAATAGAAGTCTCCAGCAACTCTGGGGTCCTCCGTACAGAAGTAATGGATGTAGTTCTGTGTGCTGAGAAAGACGGTGGATTTCTGCTGTGATTTGATGGCGTAACAGTACTTCTTGGGCGGTCTCAATTGCTTCCGCTTCTGGGTCTCAGTCGGCACGTAAATGTCAAAATCGGAGAGGTGGCATAAACTGACAGTGTCCTTGTCAGAAGGGCCCGGATCCTCGTTCTTGGACAAGAAAAGTTGGCCGCCTTGCAATAGAGTTATGTAGCGCTTGCTCCATTTCCCAGGCCGATGGGAGTGGTAGAGCGGAAGAATGAAGCCCTCACGAGGCTTATCTGTTTGCGGTACGTTCACAAGCTCGAGGTCGGGCTCCACATCAGTCGTATCTGTCGAGACAACAAGCGCATTTTGGCTGTCATTGTCCCAGGAGTTGAGCACATCTCGGATGCGCTCATATCGGCGTAGCCGGCGTTCTAGACCAAGCCTGTTGTAGGACTCAACAAGAACACTCGTAGCTACGTCAATAGGTTGTGCTGATTGGTCCGCACATGCTACCAGAATATCGACTGTACTGGTTTCAACTCCAACGACCAGATCAGTAGTCGAGCCTTTGCACCGGACAGTGACACGCTAACACCAGTTAGTCCCACCGATAGATACATCTGACCACAAGGCCTACCACTCACTCTCTCAGTGCCGTTGCTTGCGCCACGAGGGGCGTCCGTTTGGCCCCGGCCACCCGCCTCGATGAAGTTTCGCGACATGGGTTCCTGAGTGGAGCTCTGACAGTAAAGTGAAGCGCCGAGCGACGAGGTAGGGGAGATAGAAGAGCAACGAGCGACTCTCGCGCGGCGAGCCTTTGCAAGAAAAGAAAGCTTATCCAGCACTGGGCTTCGCGACTTGGGTGAGCTGTTCGACCTAACTGACGACGGGGGCGTAGGTAAGGGCGGCAAAGAGGCGGATAGTTGCAGCTGGAGTCGGTCGCGGCGAGCCTGGTCTCTTGCGCGCCGCTGTTCAGCACGAATGTGCTTGATTTCGGCCTCAAGTTCAGCTACTCGAGCAGCCCAATGTGCTGCTTGTGCCTGTTCGTTCTCGTCGGTTTCAGCGATCTCAGAAGTCCCGTCCTCGGGGTTAATAGTAGCCGGGGCGGCTTGGACATCAGCAATTGGTGTGGCCGAAAGGCAATGGGGCGGGGAGGGGACTGGATCTGGATCCCCTGGATGTGCGTCGGAAGTAGGAGAGCGTCCGGGTCGGGAGCTTGGTGCGGTGGCGGCAGGTGGATGCAGGGTCCAGCTGTGGTCTACGTCGTCGTTGGGCGCATAACGGGCGCTCCTGCAAGGTAGAGGACGGGCGATCAGCGAGCTCACATGTCTCTGTGCGAGGGGCAGAGGAGCACGGGAAAGCGCGATGCAAGATTTATGGTTTGCCGTGTTACTGGCAACAAGCTGCGCGCGAGGCCTTGTTCTTTTGAGAGGCGCGCCCAAGCTCCAGGTAGCGTCACGCCGTCCCAAAATCTGGTCATGGGATGGTTGCACCACTCTCCCAGCGGCTGTAATACTGGACGTTTCTTCCAAAACGCAATTGGTGTGGTAGCGGGGAACCCTCGTTAGTGCATCCCCGGATGACATGGCAAAGGCCATTTGCGAAACCTGGACGCCAAAGAACTTGGCGGAAAATCAGTTATTTAGCCGTTGGTGGCGGCTGACAGCTGCAAGTCTTATGCCGACAGGGGGCATGCGCGAGATGAAGCCCTGGTTTCGACACCTGAGTGGTGGTATTGGTTCCGTCCTTTTGGGTCGGCAATCTCTGCGGTGATTTCACACAACGGACTGATTCATCGTTGATGGGTCGAGGGCGAAATGAGGATGCATCCAACGTAGTGCCCAGGGCGAGGCACGAGGACACCTTCCTCTTTTTAAACACCAAACCTACCTCCATTCAGCGTGTACACACTTCACAGATTCCCAAACGACAAGACAAAGGGAGTCCGCTTCCTGTCATCAGACCACGCCGCGCATGGGAATGGGGGAGCGGTCAGAAAAGGAAACGGATATGCAGGCTAGCATTCGTCACGACCAAATCGGCGTCGCAGAGTCTCCCTGGCGAGAATAAACACCAGCCATCAAGGGTGGAATGCTGAGAACGCTGAGAACGCTTTCTGGCTTCGGCGCGCACTGCCATGACTGCCACGACTGCCTCAATCCCTTACTTTCTGAATGCCCTACACTCGCGCCGCCACCAGCCCACGAAATCCTGCGTCGAGACATCAATCCCAATCTCCTTGAGCGCTTTGGTGCTCAGGTGGCAGTCATACGGCCGCTGAACACTAGACATGGGGTCGTTCGCTTCCATGTTGGGCTCAATGCCGTCGATGGGCAAACCCATAATTTCAGCAAACAGTTGGCAGATCTCATACTTGGTGTACTTGTCCTCGCTCGAGAACTGGAGCACCCGTGGGAGCTCCTTCGGGTCCTCTGCATCGAGGTACTTGACAGCCACATCTAGGCGCCTCAATTAGCCCTTCTTTCTGTGCTGCATCTCGTGCCAGGAAACACCATTTTACGTACCACGACAGATTCTCCCCACATCTTCCGTATTTGTCGGGTATCTCAGTGCCCAGTGGTCCATTTTCACTTTGCTGCCGTCCTGTACTTTGAGTACCGTATCCATTAGAATATTGACAGCGCTCTCGGCGTTCTTCTCCGCGGCTCCGTACAAGACCGGGACCCGGAGAACAACGCCGAGCTCCTCACGTCCGGCTTTGGAGAAAGTGCTCAACACAGCATGTTCCCCATCCAGCTTGGTTTGGCCGTAGAGATTCGTTGGCTCCGTGACAGCATCAGCCTCATAGGGCGCATCTCCAGGACGTCCCGCAAAGACGTAGTCGGTGGAGATGTAAATGAGGAGAATGCCGCGCGCTGCGCAAAGTGCGGCAAGCGTGCGAGATGCCTCGATATTGATGGCACGCGTGCCTTCCGGGTCTTTATCGACCTTGTCGGGGAAGCGGTTGGCTGCACAGTGAACTACGACCTGAGGTCTGTTCGTGGTGTAATGGAAGTTAGATGGCGAATCAATGCCTCGACGGGGTTATTTTTGACCAACTTTATATCGTCAAGCACCTTCCCAACTTCTGCCGGGTTGGAGAGGTCGACTTTGAGGATTGACGTGCCATCGGCGCGCGAGAAGCCGGTGCCCTTGACTGTCCAATTGCCCCAACCAAACAACTTGCAGACCTGTCTTCCCAGCAGCCCCGTGGCCCCGGTGACAAGAACTGTTCTGGAGCCCATGACGTGGTATGGGTCGCTTCAGGATATTGCCGCTGACGCTGGGCTTGGAAAAGATCCCAGAGTTCGGGGATGCCGGCTCCAAGCGGTTCTCGAGCTACTAAGGAAGTGCGGGGATTTTAGTGAGGGGCTATGGAACCATTGACGTAATTGTCGCCCTCCAAGAAGAAAGAGGTTAGGATTGGATATTTTTGACGGGTTTTGGTGTTGCTCTCTATCTATGAGCTAATTGCGCTGTCTAATGCATCTCTCTAGTGACATACCAGAATGGCCCAAAGAACAATGCTGGATACGTGACCCGGGGTGTCAAGAACTCCCCCACTCTCTTCCGCTACTCTGGCTGATCGAAGGGCAAAGCGAGGAAAGTCAGAACATGCAACGCTACCAGTTCCCAAGTGAAATTGTCCTTTGCCATCTGTCTAGTCCTCGTCTGCCACCTTGTCAGCAACCATCTCTTTCGCCTTGTTGATGACCTTCTCGGGCGGGCGTGTCACCACAGCGCTCTCGATAGGCTCTGCCGGGCTTCCGAGCCCAGTCATGGGCGATGTAGTGTCAGTGGGTGTGGTAGGAACTGGAATACGGATATCCTCGGGAGAGCCAGGAATGATCTTGGGGTCCAAGCCTGGAATGTGGATCCGCTTGGCCTCGTTCTGGTATGACGCCGGGATGATCTCGATGATTTCGTCTCTCGGGAACTTCAACTTGGGAATGTCGCGAGTGCTGCAGTGCATCAGGTAGGCATACAGAACGCGCAAGACGCTCTCGTGAGCAATGATCAAAAGATCATTCTGCTCGCGCTCCAGCTCGAGGATGATCGGCTCTAGGCGGACGGCCAAATCGTGGTACGACTGGAACACATCGAATCAGCATCAGATCAAACTCAGACCAAAAACCTAGGGCATACCTCTGCACGAGGATAGCGGTGATGGTAGGGATCAAGCTCGTGCTTCTCTACTTCCTCTGGGTACATGCTGCGAATAGCCCGTTCCGAAAGCTTCTCGCAG
>Ga0247763_1000816_pt1 | contig 18691 bp, 11 predicted proteins | sample UWRJL141409B4_FD_179926 | JGI IMG/M metagenome (GOLD analysis project Ga0247763, IMG submission 179926) | Plant litter microbial communities from Arlington Agricultural Research Station in Wisconsin, United States - UWRJ-L141-409B-4 | ecosystem: Environmental > Terrestrial > Plant litter >...
CCCCGCTGCCGGCTCAGATCTCCGATGAACAGCGGATGCGAGTCGGGAAAGTCAGTGTGTACCGCGTCGATCGCCGTCAGCAGGTACTCGATGGTCTCGGCAGTGCCCCAGGCGTGCGACGGATCCACCGAAATCCAGCGCTCGTCTTTAGGCAGGTACACGGCGTTGAGCAGCCAGCCGCGCGTGGCGGTGCCAAACGACATCGAGCCGAGGCTCGCGAGGTCGCTCTGCACCATGCGCTCGATCTCGTCGTTGCCCTTGCCGAACAACGGGTGCGAGGCGAGCGGGCGCGTACGCAGCGGCGCCTCCTCTTCCCCCGTCTCGGCCTCGCCCGGTTCGCCGTCGGCGACGACCTCGGGCTCGTTCTCGGCGGGCGCGGGGACGTCGCGCAGACAGCCTTTCGGGCTACAGCCGATGCCTGCCGGGCCCTGCGGCAACAGCTCCGGATCGGGGCCGGCGTCGTCGAGCTCGTTCGCCGCGACGTCCTGCGGGTCGCGCACCTCCTCCCGCGCGAAGAACCCTGGCCCACAAGCCGCCAGGCTGAGCCAGGCAAGAACCGCCGCTGCGCGAGACGCCACCCCCCGTACACGTGTCGATGTCCGGATCTCTACCCGCTTCGGTGTCAACGGTGGGAGATGTCGCACGTCCAGCATCGGGAGAGGAATTGTGGGAGAAGAAAAGCAGCTGGGAGAAAAAACGAGCTCAGATTGTTGTGACGACGGCCCGCTCGATGCCAGAACTGGATGAGCCACTTACAGTGCGAAATCCAGCCCTTGAGAGCGTCGAGCAGGGAGCCGGGCAGCCGCGTGCCCGGTTGAGCCACGCTAACAGCTTTCCGGGCCGGAACCCAAGATCGTTTTCTTCGCGCACCTCACCGAAACGTCATGAACACCCGGCCTCTGAGTCCGCGTTCGACAATCAGCGTACGGGACGCTGGCGGCACACCCGCAGGCACCGGGTCGCCCCGTTTGAGAGGGCGCCGTCGACGGCGACGCGCCGAGTGCCGTATTTTGATGCCGACGAAGGCACGGCTCGCTAGCCTGAGCAGAGCTCTCGCCGTCACGACGCTCTTCTCTCTCTCGGGGCCGTCGCGGAAGGTCCTCGGACGGCCGGGCGAGGGTACACTCCCAGACGTCGAAGCATGACCCAAGATCAAAAGACCCCGAAGCCGCCTGCCGCGTCGGCACCGTCCGCCTCGGCGCGCCGGTTTCTGGCCCAACTCATGGAGTACTGCTTCCGTGAGGGATGGCGCACGCACGACGATTTCGTGAAGTATTTCCCAGCGTCGACCATCATGGCGGCGCTGAAGACGGCGCCCGAGCTACGCGTCGCCATCCTGGCCACGGCGACCGGCATCTACGAAGAGATCCTGCGCCGCAAGTCGCCGGCGCTCGCCGCCGAAGATCTGGCGACCGCCCTCGAAGAGGGCACGACCAGCAGCCAGCAGCTGCTCGCCGTCTTTTCGCCCGAGGATCGGGTGCGCTACCTCGATCCGCGTCGGATCTGGGATTTCCTGGCTGAGGATCAGTTCTGGCGCTTCGACTCCGAGGCCTCGGAGGCGCAGCGGCAGGGCGCCGCCGAGCGCATGACCTTCATGCTGATGCAGGCGGTGCAAGAGCGGCTGATCACGCTGCGCGACATCCTGGAGGGCGTCACCTACGAGGCCGTGGCCGACTCGCTGTCTCCGCACGAGCTGCGCACGGTCGTACGGCACGCGCTCGTGCGCGGACGCGACGGCATTGGCCTCAACGAGAAGGTGCTGCTGGAGGTCCTCCCGCTCGACAAGCTGATGCGCTCGATGCCGCTCGAGCATATCTGGCACGAGGTGGTGATCCACCGCCTGGCGATCCCTTGCGGGCTCACCGATCTCGCCCGCGAGGAACGCCGCGCCAGCGAGTCTGCAGGGCTCGCGCCCGAGCCGCCCTGGTCCGCGCGCTCTGCCGCCGCTCCGCCGCCGCTGCCACCCGAGGTGATGCGCTCGGCGCCTCCCGAGCTGCCTCGCTCGGTGCCGCCGCCGTTCGAACAACGCTCGGCGGCTCCTCCGACACCCCCGCCGGCGCAGTTCTTTCCAAACGAGGCGCCGGGCGGGCACCAGCCCGATCCGGGCGGATATCCGCCGCTGGTCGCCGCGGTCAGCGGCTACCGCGAGGAGGACGACGAGCTGACGACGGCTGCGCCGCCCGTGAGCGTGCGCGACGGGAGCTTGCTGCCGCCGCCGCTGCGCCCGAGCCCGCCGCCGTCATCGCCGACCTCCGCGGTGCGCGCCCCGCTCACTGACGATTTCAACCGCCCGATCCCGCCACCTCGATCGGCTCCATTGCAGGCGCTGCCGAGCGCGGCACGCCAGACGAACACCCTGCTCGGCAACGCGCCCGGGTTCGACGCTCAGGAAGCCGAGAACATGGATCGTCAGCGCCAGCGTGTGACGGAGCACCTGCGCGCGATCGGGCGTCTGCCGCCACGGCACGCGACCATGCCCGCGAGCGTGCTGCGCTCGATCGACGCGATGTATGCGCTCTTGCCGAGCGCTACCGACGACATTCAGCGCAAGAGCGTCATGCGCCAGGCCTTCTCCAACGAGGGCTATCTGCGCGTGGCGTTGCTCGGGCTGATCGAGCTGATGGACTCGTCGGTGGACACTTCCGACCCCGTGATCCAGGAAGCGAAGATCGAAGCGCTGATGAAGATCTTGCTGTTCGAAGAGCAGCGGCGGAAGGAGAACGGCCGCTTCCCGGCCGCACCGTTCAGCGGGTCGCGTTCGTCGGGCAGCAGCGCTCCGCCGCCGCCGAGCAGCGGTGCTGGTTACAACGGTCGCGCCGGCGAGGGTTACTATTATCCGCAGGTACAGGGCGCGCCCGGTGGCCCTCCGCATGTGGCGACGCAACGGCCACCGCCGCCCGTGCTGTCGAACGGCCCGGCGACGATGATGGGCGGCGCCGCGGCCTATCCTGCCGCAGCGCCGTTGCCCAACTTGCCTGCGGAGCCTCGTCGGCGCACGAAACCGCCGCCCTTGCCGCCCTCCTATCCTCGAGGTTGAGCCCGCCGCTCGGGGTGGGGCGCGCATTCACGACGCTCGCCTCGACATTCGTGCGCGCGTCTCGCGAGCTTGGGCTCAACTCGGTCGGCACCGGCGCTGGTGGGTTGCTCACCAACCGCGAACAATCGTGAAACACGCAGCAGCCGCGTTTTTCGCGGCAACAGACGCGCGGCCATCGAACGTCTCCTCTGCAAACAGCGAAAACTTCGGTGCTGCTAGAAAGGAAGTCCGCGCGATGAAGGAACATGTGAGACATGCGCGCCGACCTCGAGCAGGCGTGGTGCTGGTCACTTCGACACGGCCGGCAGCGCGGCAGGCCGCCCCGGTGCCCACCGGCGTAACGCCACGTGACTTCACGAGATCAAGCGTCGCTCGCCGGCGCGCCCGGGAGCGATTTCATGCCTCCGTCGCGCTGATCTGGAGCACCTTTACGATGGCTCGTGCTACGGCTCTCGTACTGTCGAATGACGGCTCGGATACCGCTCGGCTACCGCCGAATTGCAACTTCCGGACCCCGGTGCAGCACGTTGACGGGGTATGAAGACTGTGAAAGATACCCGCGGCGCCGCGGTCCCGGGTGTTACCCAACAGCGTCGATTGAACGATCGAAATGCGAGGCCACGGTAAAGAAATGATGCAGGACGAGGCAGTGCGCTGGCTTGGCGCCATCAGCTTTTGCTTGGTGCTCGGCGCCCTCGGTGGTTGCGCGGGCGGCGAAACTCCCAACATCAGCGACGAGACGGAAGAACTCATCGCCGACACGTTTGGCGATGGCGCGGTCGGCGTCGCCGGCGCTGGCAACGGAGGTCGCAGCGGTAACGGTGGCAGCGCCAACGCGGGGAACGCGGGCAGCGGCTCTTCCGCGGGCGGCAACGGCGGTGCGCAGGGCTCGTCTGACGAGTGTAACGGTTTCGAGATCCTGCAGCTGCGCTGCGACGGAGGCAACTGCCACGGGGCGGGCGCCATGAACGGAAACTTCGCGGAAAGCGAGGACATTGCCGCAGCGTTCGCGGGAGAGGATCCGGTGACCGCCGCCTGCGCGATGGATGGACCGCTGCTCAACCCCGACAACCCTCGCGGTAGCTTGCTCATCCAGAAGGTTAACGGGACAGTGCCATGCGGGACCGCGATGCCTCTCGTCGGGACGCTGTCCGATACCGAAATCGACTGCCTAGAGGAGTGGATCGGGACCCTCTGAGAGAATAGAGTTCGTCACCGGTGTCCGAGTTGGGCACCGCAGCCGGTCGGGTCGAGTGCGTGGGTGCCATCGACCGCCGGTGCTGGAAGTTAGGTCATGATCATGAACACCATGCTGCGAGTTGCGCTCGCTTTCTGGGGGACGCTCCTACTGATTCTGTTCGCGCCGCTGTCGAGCCGCGCTGCCGTCACCGAAGAGGGGGCACCGAACATCATGGTCCGTCCCTTTGACGGGCCGAAGGCAAAGGCGCTCCAGGAGCGCGTGGTGAAGGTGCTCGAGGAGCAGGGCGCGGACCTGGTGCCGGCCGGCTTCGAAGGCCCCCAGGCGATGGAGACCGACGCCGACTACGCGGCGGTCGCTGCCCGCCTCAACATTCAGGCGTACATCCAGGGCGCAGCCACCAACGACAACACCGGTTGGAAGCTCAAGATCGACGTCCGCCAGGGCTCGGACGGCACGGTCGTCGGCGGAGCCGAGTTCACGGCGAGCTGGTTTCCCGGCCTGCTCACGAAGATCGACGAAGAGCTGATCGGCACGCTGGAGAAGGCTTTGTCGGGCGCGAAGGTGCCCGAGGGCGCGCCCGAAGAAGAAGCGACGGAAGAGACTTCGGAGGAGCCGCAGGAAGAGAAGCGCAAGCCGAAGCCGCTCGAACTGGACGCCGGCGTGGGCTTCGTGTTCCGCAGCTACCAGGCCACCAACGCCGTGACGTTGCCGGGCGTGCTGCCGACGCGCGACCAGAGCGGAGGCATGGCCGATCTCCGCATCGGCGCGGCGTTCTACCCGGGCGCGCTGTTCACGGACACTTTCCTCGCGAACCTCGGCTTGGTCGGTCACTTCGAGCGCAGCCTCGGTGGCAACACTCAGGCCGGCGACGACCCCACCGACCAATTCCCGTCGGGCGACCTCGCCACCGCGCTCACCGCCTACGACGTGGGCCTGCGCGTGCGCTTGCCGATCTCCCAGAACGAGCTGGGCTTCAGCGCGGCCTACGGCAACCACACCTTCGAGATCGACGACGGCGGCAGCTTCGCAGACCCCGCTGACGGTGACCCGAAGCTCGTTCCCGACGTGGCCTACAACTACATCCGCATCGGCACGGACTTCGCCTACACGATGAGTGCCTATTCGCTCAAAGCAGACCTCGGCCTCCGCATCGTCAACACGGCGGGCGAAGAAGCGGGCCAGATTCAGAACGAAAACTGGTTCCCGCGCTCCGACGTGGGCGGCGTCGACGTCGGTCTCGCGGCGGGTTACGCGCTGAGCGAGCGCTTTAGCGTCAACCTGGGCCTCGATTTCCGCAACTTCTTCTACAGCATGAACTCACGCGAGGCCGACTTCGGGCTGAACGATGAGCTGACGCAGCCGGGTCCTCAGGGCCGCAACCCGGTCGCCGGCGGCGCGAACGACATGTACTTCGCCGGTATGCTGACGGCGCGCTACGCCCTTCAGTAGCCGGTCGCCGCAAGGGCAGGACGCCCTGGCCCCCGCATTCGTCCAGCGCTGTGCGCTCTTTCACGGAGCCCAGCGCTGGTCGTCGTTTGTGAGCCAGGCAAACGCCTCGGTGATACTCGGCACGACGGGACCCCAGTAGACATGTCCGGCGCCCGGCACGTGGTGCGTGCTGGCGCGCAGCCCCGCGGCCTCGACGTGCTGGCGGCTCGTTCGCGCGCGCCGGTCGCAACCCGGAGTGCCACACACGAGGGCGACGGCGAGCCCTCCCGTGCGCGCGAACGATCTGGCACGTGCGCGGCTGAAGTCACCCGAGCCACCTTCGACCAGGAGGAGGCGCGGCGCGCGAGCGCCCTGGTCGGCGAGCATCAACAGCCCCATCTGGGCGCCCTGCGAATAGCCCGCGTAGACCACGGCGCGCGCGTCGGCGAAGGCGGGGAAGTCCCGCGTCAGCGCGTCGAGCGCGGCGAACGCCTCGCGTTTCAGGGTGAAATGGTCCGAAAAGAAATAGCCCCCCGCCTGGGACCCGCGCGTCAGCTCGCGGCCGCTCAAGCAGAGCACGACGCCACGCCGTTTCAACAGCTCGCGCCAGAGCTCGCACTGGGCCTCTGGATTGTCGCCCGCACCGTGAGCCGCGACCAGCACGGGCTGTGGCCAGCGCTCGGCGTCGGGCCACGAGACGAGCGCGGGCAGGAAGCGTTCGAGAGGGAGGGGATGGAGGCCGCGAGGGGGGGAGGCTGGGGCGGGGTCGGCTTCGGCGGCGGGGTCGGTGACGGGTTCGGTATCAGTGCCGGCGACCGCGGCGGTGTCGGCTTTGGTGATGGCGCTGGGCGGGGAGGGGTCGTTGGCGCTTTGGCTTCTCGGTCCCTCGGGTCGCGCGCAGGCGAGCAGGAGCAGGCAGTGCGCTCCCGCCGTTGCGAGCCAGAGTCTGAACCGCCTCACGCGCGCGGCAGGTCTTCGAAGGCGGCGGCGACGTCGGCGTTGGTGAGCTTGCCGCCTGCCATGTTGAGCGCTTCCTGGTGACCGCGATCGATCTTCAGGAAGTCGGCGGGCCCCAGCTGAGCGAGCCGCCGAACGTACGGCAGCGTGGCGTTGCACAGGGCACGAGTGCTGGTGCGGCCGACAGCGGCCGGCATGTTCGCGACGCAGTAGTGGACGACGCGGTCGACGATGAACGTCGGGTGGCTGTGCGTCGTGGGATGCGACGTCTCGAAACAGCCTCCCTGGTCGATCGACACATCGACGATGACACTGCCCGGCTTCATCAGCGACAGCTGTCGACGGCTCACGAGCTTCGGCGCGGCGCGCCCGGGCAAGAGCACGGCGCCGATCACCAGGTCGGCACGGGCCAGACAGGCGTCGATGGCGTGCGGGTCGCCGTACACCGTCGTCACGTTCGGGGGCATCGAGATGTCGAGCGCGCGCAGCGTGGCGAGGTTGACGTCCATGATCACGACATCGGCACCCATGCCCGCGGCGACGCGTGCGGCGTTGCTTCCTACCACGCCGCCGCCGAGCACGAGCACGTTGCCCGGTTCGACGCCGGGCACGCCGCCCAGCAGCACGCCGCGCCCGAGCAGCGGCTGCTCGAGGTATTTCGCTCCGGATTGAATCGACAGCCGCCCGGCGACCTCGCTCATCGGAATGAGCAAGGGCAAGCTCCCGTCTGGAGCGCGCAGCGTCTCGTACGCGATCGCCGTGAAGCCGGCGCGCAGGCAGCCCTCGGTGAGCTCGCGAGAGCCGGCGAAATGCATGTAGCCGAAGACGCTGTGGCGCGGCTCGAGCTTCGCGATCTCGGCCGGCTGCGGCTCCTTCACTTTGACGATCAGCTGGGCGGCAGCGAAGATCGGGTCGGGCCCGTCGACGAGCTCTGCGCCGGCGCTGGCATAAGCTTCGTCGGAAAATCCGCTGCGGGCCCCGGCGCCGGCCTCGACGAGCACGCGGTGCCCGTCGCTCACCAAGAGCTGCGCACCGACCGGCAGCAAGGCCACCCGATATTCGTCCGTCTTCGTCTCTTTCAGTAGTCCAACGATCACTCGATTTGCCCTCGCTCCCCGCACCCGTTGAACCAGTCATGTCGCCATTTGAGGGCGACCGCAAGGCGTGGGCGTGCAGGCCGGGACGTTGCTGCTCGGGCAGCGGCCGGTCGCCGATGTACGTCGCTGGTGAACCGAGCGCGCTGGGTCGCGGCAAATGCCGCGAGACGTAGGCGCCTTACCGAAGGAACAGCTTGGAAAAGACGCCCGATTGCTTCTGCTTGTTCCGCGTGCGCATCAGGTGGAGGCGCACCTCTCGCACCGCGTCGATGTGCTCGGGGTTGCGGCGGGCCACGAAGCGAAAATCTTTGTAGGCGTCGTCGTCGCGGCCGAGGCGTTTCAGCACCTGAGCTCGCTGGTAGCGCACCGTGACGCTGGTCGGCGCCTTCATCGCCGCGCGATCGATCGCCGCCACGATCTGCGCGGCGAGGGCAGGCACTGCCAGCTCGCCGTTCTGCATTCGCAGCCACGCGTGCAGGGCCAGGTACTCGGCGTTGCCGGGATCGACGCTGCAGGCCTTGCGCACGAGCGGCTCGGCTTCCGTGTACTGCTTGCGGGCGATGCTCTCGCGGGCGGCCTCGACGGCGCGCGCGGCCTCGGCAGCGCCCTCCGCGCGGGTACGCTCGCGGACGAGGCGCGACGCGCGCTCGAGGGCGTGCTCTACGCGATCGGGGGACGGAGGCACCGAGCTCGAGCGTACGGCGCGCACGTTCGGTGCCGCCTCGCTCCGTGCGGCTTCGCTCGGTGCGGCTTCGCTCGGTGCCGCTTCGCTCCGGGGAGCCTCCGACGGCCGCGGCGCGGGCGGCGGTGTGGTGGTCAGGGCCAGGGGCTCGAGCTGCCGCGTCATCAACAGCGCGTAGACCGAGCGCCGGGCGCGCACATACTCGAGCCCCGTCCGTTCGATCAGCGCGTCGAGCGTGAGCGGCTGCGTGCGCAAGTCTTCGAAGCAAGCGCGCTCGGCGGGCGTGAGCTCGAACCGATCGAGCACCGCCCGCGTCGCCAGCCGCAGCGGCCTCGAGCCGAGCGCAGACAGCACCGATTCCTGGCGCGGGTGAGGCGCGCGCCCTTCGCGAACGCAGCGCCAGATCACCGCCAGCGGATCCGTCCCGCACTCTGGACGATCCTCGAGAAAGTCGATGTCGGCGTAGAAGCCGTAGGCGCTCTGCTCGGGTAACTGCCCGAGCCAGGACAGGCGGCGTCCGACCTGATCGCGCAGCGTGCGTTCGAGCACGCTTCGATCCAGCGCATCCAGCTGGAGCAAGGCGTCTCCCAGGCGATCGTTACGCTCGCGAGCGAGGCGCAGCGCGTGGTCGAGCGTGGCTTGGTCGATGATGCCGCTCTCGGTGAGCAGCAGCCCGAGCGGCTCGAGCGGCGCGGCCGTGCGCACCTTGGTGACGCGTCCGGCGGTGACCACCAGGGCGCTCTTGTCGCTCACCGGCGTCTCGAACACAAATGAGCCGCTCAGGCGGCGCTCCAGAGCCAGCACCAGGAGCTCGGCGAGCGATGTCGTCGACAAGCGACCGCTAGCCATCGGCACGGCTGCATTGGAACCTGCTGTGTTGGAAGACATTGGGGGGGTACCTCGCGTAAGCCGACAAAGGTAGCGCGATGCTGCTCTCGCTGCACTTTGCTTTTCTGGAACGATCCGGGCTCGTCGGGCGCTCGCGACTTGCGCGCACCTTCGAACATGGCTTCATGCTGCGCGGTCGTTTGGCCGATGCCAGAACGGCACGGGCTCGGAGAGGCACGAGAATCGTCTGGCGATACACCCCGAGGTGCCCGCGGCTGCCGACGCTGCCCCGAAAGCGAGGTGTCATGCTCGCCACCGAGCTCGTCGCACCGGGCAATTTTCCAGCGTTCCCAGCGCGCGGGGGCAAAGCCAATTTCACGCGGGGTACGACCTCTCCGCCGGGACGGAAACGCGGCGCGGGCTCGTCGGTTTTCGTACTAGTTCGGGTCTGCGCGAGCCGGCGTTTTGATGTATGAACCCTCGCCCGGACGGAAGACCGCGAATGAAAGTAGCCATCCCTCGAGAGATCCACCCCGGCGAGCGCCGTGTTGCAGCGACTCCGGAGACCGTCAAACGGCTCCTGAAGCTGGGGTTCGAAGTGTCCATAGGCGCTGGTGCAGGCGCCGGCTCGTCGCTGAGCGACGCGGCGTATGAAGCAGCGGGTGCCCGCATCGTGCGCTCCGTCGCCGCGCTCTGGCAGGAGGCGGACCTGGTGCTCAAGGTGCGCCCGCCCGAGCAAGATACGAGCCTCGGCAAGCACGAGGTCGACCTGCTCAGGCCCGGAGCCACGCTGGTGAGCTTCGTATGGCCTGCCACCAACGCCGAGCTGCTCGAGCGGTTCGCCGCGCGCAAGGTGACGGTGCTGGCGATGGATCAGGTGCCGCGGGTGACGCGCGCCCAGAAGATGGACGCGCTGAGCTCGATGGCGAACATCGCTGGCTACCGCGCCATCATCGAGGCGGCCAGCTTCTTCGGGCGCTTCTTCACGGGTCAGATGACGGCGGCGGGCAAGGTGCCGCCGGCCAAGGTGCTCGTGATCGGCGCGGGCGTGGCGGGGCTCGCCGCCATCGGCACGGCGCGCGGCCTCGGCGCCATCGTGCGCGCGTTCGACACGCGCCCCGCCGTCAAGGAGCAGGTCGAGAGCATGGGCGCCGAGTTCCTCGAGCTCTCGTTCGCGGAAGACGGCACCGGCCAGGGTGGCTACGCGAAGACCATGAGCGCCGAGTTCATCGCGGCGGAGATGGCGCTGTTCAAGGAGCAGGCGCGCCAGGTCGACATCATCGTCACCACCGCGCTCATTCCGGGCAAGCCCGCGCCCCGCCTCCTCACCGCCGAGATCGTGCACGAGATGCACCCGGGCTCGGTGATCGTGGATCTGGCGGCTGAGGCCGGCGGCAACTGCGAGTTCACGAAGCCCGGGCAGGTGGTCGTCGAGAGCGGCGTCACCATCATCGGTTACATGGATCTGCCGAGCCGTCTGGCTCCCACCGCGAGCCAGCTCTACGGCACCAACCTGTGCCATCTGCTGAGCGATATGGGCGGCGGCAAGGAGTGGCGCATCGATCTCGAGGACGAGGTGGTGCGAGGCGCCCTGGTGCTGCACGACGGAAAGATCACGTGGCCGCCGCCGCGTAAAGACGCACCGGCGCCGGCTGCTCAGAGCCCCGCTCGAGCAGCGGCCGCGGTCGTGCCGACCAAGAAACAGTCCGGCGCCGGCACCCCGCTCGCGTTGCTGGTAGCGGGGGGGTTGCTGATCGCGCTCGGGCTCGTCGCGCCCCCGGCTTTCGTGGCGCACTTCACGGTGTTCGTGCTGGCGTGCTTCATCGGCTGGCAGGTGGTGTGGAACGTGACGCCCGCCCTGCACACGCCGCTCATGAGCGTCACCAACGCGATCAGCGGCATCATCTTGATCGGTGGCATGCTGCAGGTGTCGGGGCCGCCCGGCTCGATCGTGACCGTGCTAGCCGCGCTGGCCGTGCTGCTCGCGATGATCAACGTCGCGGGCGGGTTTCTCGTCACCGAGCGCATGCTCGCCATGTTCAGGAAATGAGTCGAGCGAAGAGCCATGCCTGAGAGTCTCGTCACCCTGCTTTACCTCCTGTCCGGAGGCCTCTTCATTCTCTCGCTCGGCGGCCTCAGCACGCAGCAGACGGCGAGCCGTGGCAACCGCTTCGGCATCGTCGGCATGCTGATCGCGATCGCGACCACCGCCTTCGGCGCCGAGGTGAGCGGCACGGGATACGCCGTGCTGGCCGCCTGTGTCGCGCTCGGCTCGGGCATTGGCGCCGTGCTGGCGGCGCGCGTCGAGATGACGGCGATGCCCGAACTGGTCGCCATCTTGCATAGCTTCGTGGGCCTCGCCGCGGTGCTGGTCGGTTTTGCCACCTATCTCGGCACCGCCAGCTACACGGGAGTCGAGGCGACCATCCACGAGATCGAGATCTTCCTCGGCGTCTTCGTGGGGATGGTCACCTTCACGGGCTCTGTGGTCGCTTATGGAAAGCTGCGCGGGACGATCGGCGGTAAGCCCTGGTTGTTGCCCGGCCGTCACTGGCTCAACGTGGGCCTGCTCGCGGTGTGCGTCGTGCTGGGCACGCAGTTCGTCGGGGCGGCAGACCACGCAGGGCTCACCCCCCTGCTGATCATGACGGCGGTCGCCGGCGTGTTCGGCGTGCACATGGTGATGGCGATCGGCGGCGCCGACATGCCCGTCGTCGTCTCGATGCTCAACAGCTACTCGGGGTGGGCGGCTTCCGCGGCGGGTTTCATGCTCAACAACGACCTGCTGATCCTCACCGGCGCGCTGGTGGGATCGAGCGGCGCCATCCTCAGCTACATCATGTGTCACGCCATGAACCGCTCGTTCTTCAGCGTGATCATGGGCGGATTCGGCACGGCGGGTGGCGCGCCTCAGGCCGGCGCAGCTCCAGCGGGTGAGGTGCAGTCGATCGAGGTGGCCGAGACGATCCAGCTCCTGCGCGACTCGAAGGAGGTCATCATCGTGCCGGGGTACGGCATGGCGGTGGCCCAGGCGCAGTATCCCTTGAACGAGATCAGCAAGCTGCTGAAGGCGCGCGGCATCCGCGTGCGCTTCGCCATCCACCCGGTCGCCGGCCGCCTGCCGGGGCACATGAACGTGCTCCTCGCCGAGGCCAAGGTTCCCTACGACGTCGTGCTCGAGATGGAGGAAATCAATGAGGACTTCCCGAACACCGACACCGTGCTCGTGATCGGCGCGAACGACATCGTCAACCCGGGCGCGCTCGACGACCCGTCGAGCCCGATCTTCGGCATGCCGGTGCTGGAAGCGTGGAAAGCGGCCACGACCATCGTGCTGAAGCGCGGCATGGCTTCGGGCTACGCCGGCGTCGACAATCCGCTGTTCTATAAAGAGAACAACCGGATGCTGTTCGGCGATGCGCGCAAGAACGTCGAGGCGATCCTCGCAGGCCTGCGCGAGGGCTCGGGCGCCCGCGCCGCCTGACGCGGGGCGCAGGTCCGAGCAAGTGCCAGGGCGCCAAAGGCGCCCAGCGCGTCGTTCGACGGGCGCGATCGACGAGGCAACCCGTCCGCGCCGGTGCGGCCGCCTGGCGAGTGGAACACTTTCTGGTATATCCGCTCGATGCTGGACGTCGCGGCCAGCGCCCGGCCGCTGTCGAGCCGCTGGGCGCTCGGGTGGGGGGCAGGGGCGCTGTCGATCGGGGCGCTGTTCGCGCTGGTCGCCATGCTGGGGAAACCGCCGCAGATCGAGCTCCGGTGGCTCGAGACCCTGCTGGCGTGCTGCGGCGTGCTGCTGTCGAGCGCCGGCGCCCTGACAGTGGTCGCAGCGCTGCGCGGAGCGCGGCCCGCGGCGGCCGTGGTGGCGCTCTCGGCGCGCGCGTTCGTGCCCGGGCTCTCGGTCGCCGCCGGCTCGGGCCTGCTGCTCACGCTCCTCGTCAACCGCGCCGTGGTCGGAGTGGTCCCCGCCCCGCCGCTCAGCCTCGGTCTCGGCGTCCCGGCGCTGTGCCTCGGGATGCTCGCCGGCGTGCACGCCTGTATCCGCCAGCTCCGCGCGTCGAGCGGGCTCTCCGAGCCGCGCCCGCTGCCTCCCGAGCTGTGGCTCGCGGGGCTCGGCGTGCTGCTCTACATGCCGACGCTCGGCAGCTTCGGGCTCATCGACTGCTGGGAGCCGCACTACTCCGAGGTGGCGCGCGAGATGCTGGTCCGGCACGACTGGATCTCGCTGTGGTGGGGTGACCAGGGGTGGTTCTGGTCGAAGCCGATCCTCGACTTCTGGCTGGAGGGGCTGAGCTATTCGTGGTTTGGGCTCGACCCCAACCCGGAAGGCATCCTGTCGGGCGTCTCTGTCGGCCTCGCGCCGGCGCCCGAGTGGGCTGCCCGCCTGCCGATCGCGAGCTTTGCCATCGCGGGGGCGCTCGTGCTGGTGCGCGGTGTCGGAGCGCATTTCGGTCGGCGCGCGGCCCTTTTCGCTGGCCTGATCCTGCTGAGCTGCCCGTACTGGTTCCTCCTGGCGCGGCAGACCATGGTCGACATGGCGTACGCGGCGCCGCTCGCGGGCGCGCTCGGGTTCCTGCTGCTCGCCGACTCGAGCGGCGACGGCGAGGCACGCTCTTACAGCATCTCGCTCGGGCGTCGCTCGCTGTCGGTGTCTGCCCACGAGGTGCTCTTCTTCGCGATCGCTGCCTTGGCGCTAGCCCAGAGCTTCTACCTCGTCTCGCGCCACGTCAGCTTCGGGCTCGGCGACGAGCTGGGCCTGCGCTTCCACCTCGACTCGGTCTACTCGGGCTCGCCCGGGAACTGCACGCTGCCGGGGAACGAGGCCTGCCGCCTCGACGTCGAGGCGACGAACGCGCGGCTGCAGCCCGGGCTGAGCGCGCTCGCCTGGGGCGTGTGCCTCGGCATACTGCTCTGGCGCGAGCGGCACGAGCGTCGCCTGCGGGCGCTCTATCAGCTCGCGGCCTGGGTGTGCGTGGCGCTGTCGGTGATGGCCAAGGGAGCGCCTGGCCTCGTGCTGCCGCTGTGCACTTTCGGGGCCTGGCTAGCGCTCGGCGGGCGGCTCACCGCGCTGCGCGAGGCGAAGCTGCCCGCTCTCGGGCTGATCCTGGCGTGCGTGGCCGCGCCTTGGTTCGTGCAGGAGTATGCGCGGCATGGCGCGCCCTTCTTCGAGCGCCTGTTCTTGCACGACATGGTCAATCGCGCCTTTGGCCACGTGCACGACACCAACGCCGGCATCGACACGGGCTTCCGTTATTACGTCTGGCAGCTCGGCTACGGCCTGTTCCCTTGGAGCGGCGTGGCCGCGGCGGGTGTGCTGTTCTGCGTCGGAAAGAGCTCGCGGCGCGGGACCGACGAGCGCTTCATCAGCGGCACTCAGCTGATGTCGGCGTGGATCCTCGCCTGCTTTGGCCTGTTCAGCATCGCGGGTACCAAGTTCCACCACTACATCCTGCCGCTGGTCCCTGCCGCGGCGGTGCTCGGCGGTGTGCTCTTCGACGAGCTCTGGCAGCCAGAGCGCCCGCGCCGCGTGCTGGGGCTAGGGCTCTTGGCGTTGGTCCCGACGGTGCTGGTCGCGCGCGACCTGGCCAGCCCCGGCGCGATGCCGGGCGCGGCAAACCTCCTGCATCTCTTCAGCTACAAGTACGACCGCCCCTGGCCTGCCGAGCTCGCCTATTCGAGCGTCTTCATCGGGGCAGGGGGCGTCGCGGCGCTCGGATGTCTGCTGCTCGAGGCACCGCGCTCGAGGCGCGCGGCGATCGCCGTCCTGTCGGGCTCAGCCGTCGTCTTCGCGGTCTGGTGCCTGAACGTCTACCTGCTCGACGTCGCGCCCCACTGGAGCCAGCGCGCGACAATCGGCGAGTACTACCGCGCGCGGGGTGGGCCCGAGCAGCTGCTGGTCGCCTATCGACAGAACTGGATGGGCGAGAACTTCTATACCGGCAACCACGTCGCGACGTTCAAGTCCGGCGGCGAGCCGTTCAAGCGTTGGATCGCCGATCGCCGGCGCGATGGGCAGAACGTCCTCTTCTTCACCACGGAGCACGGCACGGTGGCGCTGCTGAAGCGAGAGATCGGCTCGTTCTCGCGCTTCGATCTGCTGACCACGCCAGCGCAAAACAACAAATTCGTGCTGGCGCGCGTCGAGCTCTGAGGCGCGCCCCCCCAGCGAGCGACGGAGCGTCAGCTCTCGACCTGGAGCCCCACCAGCTTGGCGGGGGGAATGCGGTACTGCCGGTGGCAGTAGTCGCACGAGATCTCCAGCACCTCGCCCTTCGCCACGAAGTCGTCGATATCGGCCTTCGGCAGGGTCGACAACGCGCTCAGCAGGCGCTCGGCGCTGCACCAGCACCCGAACTTCAGCGGGCTGTCGCCGAGCTCGGTGTAGGGGATCTCGCTCAGCAACTCCGCGATCAGCTCGCGCGGCAGGCCCTCGCCCTTGGCGAGTTGCAGGTCGATGTTGCCGAACTCCCTCAGCCGCTCCTCCATGAACGCCAGCGGGGCACGGCCCACGCCGGGCAGAAGCTGGATCAGATAGCCACCCGCCCTGGTCACCTGATCGCCGTCGAACAACGTGGTGACCCCGACCAGGGTGTCGACCTGCTCGGACACCTGCATGTACACGCGGAGCGCGTCGGAGACGTCACCCCCGTTGGGGACATCGATCATGCCCTGGTGCACGCGGCCGTCGTGCAGCCGGCGCATCACCTGGAGAATCGCGTCGGTCAGCGGAAACTGCGGTTCGCTGGCGGGCAAGCTGACGAGCCCACGCGTGCCCTCCGTGGGGTGGCTGTCGGCCACCAGCGAGCCCGTGTGCTGGCGGCGCTTGAGGATGGCCTGTACCCGCTGATTGGGAGCCATCGTCTCCCGCACCAGGACGGCGCCGGTGATCAGGTCCCCAAACGCCTTGCGGGTGACGCCGCTCGGCGCCTGGCGCTCGAGAGCGTCTTTCACGGTCTGCGTGGTGTTCACTGCCATGACTCGAAATGCCGAGTCGTCGGTCATGGCGCGTAGCGCGGAATCGATGGTCACCGTCATGCGTGCTGCCCGAGTTCGAGAGTCCGACGGGCAACGCGCGCGAAGCACCGTGCTCCTGGCTCGAGGCCCTGTGTCGCCAGTGGCCCCGTCGTCCTCAGTCGAGGTTCCTCAGTTGATGTGTTCGTCCTCGTCGCCCTGGCTGGGGGGCGCCGGTTGGGAGATGCGGTAACGCTCGCTCAGCCAGTCGTCCAAATCGCCCAATTTGCAGCGTGGCGAGCAAAAGGGGCGAGGGGGATAGTCCGGCGGCACGTCGTCCAAGACCTTCTTGCAAGCTGGGCACACGATGCGCACGGTACCCAGCTTAGCACATTCGAGCCTGATCCGAATGCTACCTCGGCCCCGCCTATTCCACAGGCGTTCGTCTTCTGGCGCCGCCGAGGCGAGGCCGCCATTCCGGCGGCCTCCGGCCGGGTCACGCCTGTCGCTCCGTTCAGACGGCGAGGCTTCGTGCGGCTGCTGCCACGGTGCGGTCGATCGCCGCCTCGTCGTGCGCGGTGGAGATGAACGCGGCCTCGAACTGCGCCGGCGGCCAGTAGATGCCTTCCGCCAGCAGCTTGCCGTGAAAGCGCCCGAACGCCGCCGTGTCGCAGAGCTTCGCGTCGTTCCAGGATCGGATCGGTCCGGGCCCAAAGAACAACGTGATCATCGAGCCGACCCGTTGCACGGTGATAGGCCGGCCCGCGCCCGTAGCCGCCTGGGTAAGCCCCGCCTCGAGCCGGGCGCCGAGGGCCTCCAGGCGCTCGTAAACTCCGGTGTCGAGGCGCTCGAGCGTGGCCAGTCCAGCGCTCACCGCGATCGGGTTTCCGCTCAGTGTGCCTGCTTGATAGACCGGGCCGAGCGGCGCGATGCGGCTCATGATGTCGGCGCGCCCGCCATACACGGCCAGGGGCATGCCACCGCCGACCACCTTGCCGAGGCACGTCAGGTCTGGTCGCAGCCCGAAGCGCTCTTGCGCTCCGCCGCGCGCCAGACGCGAGCCCGTCATCACCTCGTCGAAGATGGAGACGGCGCCGCTCTTCTTGCACAGCCCGATGATGCTCTCCAGAAACCCGGGCTCGGGCGGCACACAGCCCATGTTGCCCGCCACGGGCTCGACGATCACGGCCGCGATGCGCTGGCCGTCGCGCCCGAACAGCTGCTCGAGGCCGGCGCGGTCGTTGTAGCCGACAGTGACGGTGTTCTTCACCATGTCGGCGGGCACGCCCGCCGAATCGGGCGCGCCGAACGTGGCCGCGCCGCTGCCCGCCTTGACCAGCAGCGCGTCGGAGTGCCCGTGGTAGGCGCCGTCGAATTTCACGATCACGTCGCGACCGGTGAAGCCGCGCGCGACCCGCAGGGCGCTCATCGTCGCTTCCGTACCGCTCGATACGCAGCGCAGCATCTCGATCGACGGATAGTGGTGCGTGATGACCTCGGCGAACTCCACCTCGAGCTCCGTCGGCGCGCCGAAGGAGAGGCCGCGCTGCGTCGCCTCGCGCACGCGCTCGAGCACCGCAGGGTGAGCGTGCCCGAGGATCGCCGGACCCCAGCTGCCCACGTAGTCGATGTAGCGGTTGCCGTCGGCGTCGGTGAGGGTGTAGCCCTCGGCGCTGCGGATGAAGGGCGGCGTGCCCCCCACGGCCCGGAAGGCGCGCACGGGGCTGTTCACGCCGCCGACGATGAGCTTCTGGGCGCGCTCGAAGATGGTCGCAGACTTTTCGTGGTTCATCGACAATGACTCGGGGAGAGGGGAGACGGGCAAAGCGCGGAGCGGCGCTGGGTGAGTGATGCGCCCGTGCGATGGTCATCCTCGCGCGGGCCTGAGCGACAGAAAATGTGTCAGTCCTGGTCTCGTCGCTCGTGGTCGTCGATCGCACGGCGCCACTCTTCGATCAAGTCCAAGGCTTCCGCGCCTGGCCAGCGCAGCCGGGAGAACCGAGCCAAGAGCTGCGAGGTGTGCTCGCCGGCCTGCGACAGCTCGGTGAAGCAGTTCGCCGCAGCGCCGAGCGCGCGATGCGCCTGGTCGATGTCGCCCTGCTCGAGCTCGAGCCAGGCCTCGGTGAGCAGGTAGTGCTGCTTCGGGCCGCGCTCCTCGCCGAATTTTTCACCCACAGCCTCGAGCATGGCGCGCGCCTCGACCAGCTCGCCCCGGGCGAGGTGGGTCTGCGCCAGGAGCAGCTCGGCCTCGCTCTGCCCGGCGGGCTCGACCAGCATCTGGTAAAGGCGCAGGCTGCGGCTGGCGTGCACCTGCGCGTTGTCGAGATCGTCGGTGTCTATCGCGATCATCGCGAGCAGGCGTTCGCTGCTGGCCGTGCCGCGGGGCATGCCGAGGGCCTCGAACAACGCGAGCGCCTCCTGAGCCTCCTGCATGGCGCTGAAGAAGTTCGAGAGGCGGTGCTCGATGTGCGCGAGGAGCAGCGTCGTCTCCGCCAGACCCGGCCGGTAGCCGG
>Ga0247763_1000817_pt1 | contig 18682 bp, 13 predicted proteins | sample UWRJL141409B4_FD_179926 | JGI IMG/M metagenome (GOLD analysis project Ga0247763, IMG submission 179926) | Plant litter microbial communities from Arlington Agricultural Research Station in Wisconsin, United States - UWRJ-L141-409B-4 | ecosystem: Environmental > Terrestrial > Plant litter >...
CCGGGGATCTGGTGCTGACCGACCTGCGCTCCACGGCGGCGACGCTGGTGCTGGAGGAGAAGGTCGCGGGGCGTGTGTTCGTGCGCGATGCGGCGGGGCGGCTGATGGTCGAGCTGCACAAAGAGCCGCTCTACCCGGTGCAGCTCGGGTTCGATCCCGGCGGCTATGAGGTGGTGCTCGACGGCGGCGGGCACACCGGCCACGCCCAGGTGGTGCTGCGCGAGGGCACGCCCGTGCAGCTCGGGCCGAGCCAGTTCACGCGCGGGGCGGGAGAGCCGGTCGCCGCACGCGGCTCGGGCGGCGGCGCGGCGAATGGCCCCGAAGCGAGCGCCCCGCCGGAGACGGACGACGACAGGCCGAGCACACTGTTCGACACGTCACTCTCGTTCGGCGGCTACGCGGGCGTGGGCTTCCGGTACTCGCGGCTGTTCGGTCGCGACGGCTTCGTCGCCGGCGCGGAGATGGCGCTGCTGCTCTCGCACCGGCTGGCGATCGGCGTCTCCGGCTTCGGCGGCGACTCCGACCCGGACGACGCGCTGAGCTTCGGCTACGGTGGCGTGGTCGTGCGCTACCATTTCCCGTTCGATGGGTCGCCCTTCTACCTCTCGCTCGGCGCGCTGGCCGCGGCCGGCGCGGTCGCCTATGATAGCGATGACGATGACGGGCAAGCGCGCGGCGACAACGACGACGCGGTGTTCGTGTTCGAGCCGCAGCTCTCTGGGCACCTCAACGTGACGCGCTGGTTGCGCTTCGGCGTCGACGCGGGCTACCGCCTGGTCTCCGGCTCGGAGCGCTTCCCCGCACGCGACCTGCGTAGCCCTTTCGCCGGGTTCCACGCGCAGCTGGGCTGGTTCTGACGCACGCGCGCTCGGCTCCGAGCCGCCTCAATTAGCGCGGCGGATAGGACGTCCAACCGCTGGTCCAGTCGTCGCCGCTCGGGTCGAACGCCCCCCGATATGTCGCTGTCGCATCGAAGAACGAGTCGCTCGTCGCCTCGGGCACGACCCAGTCGAGCGAGGCGTGCGAGCCCCGGTTCGGGAGCCATCGGACGCCATCGACGCCGAAGGCGTCCGGCAAGAGCGTCGAGAGCTCGCCGCTGCCGAGCGTCGTGTTGCTCGCCGAGCCCGCGCCGACGCTGAAGTAATCTTCGGCAAGGAACGAGGTGCCGAGCGAGTCGGGCTGGGCGCGGAGCGGCCAGGCGCCGTCGAGGATGCTGTGGTTGATACGCGTGAGCCCGAGCGTGATCTGATCGGCGGTCGCTGCGTCTCCGATGTCGACCAGGCCATCGAGAGGGCCGCCCGGCGGAGCCGCCAGGATGGCGTCGTGCAACACGAGCCGCGTCCCCTCGCGCAGCCGGATGCCGCGCGAAGAACGGGCGCTCGACAGCAGCGTCACGTTGTACATCACCGGCGCCGACACCTCGCCCTGAGCCGCTTCGGGGTCGGCATATCCGTCGCCTTCGAAGCCGCTGTCGCTCTCGCTGCCCGGATCGGTGCCGTCGAGCTGCCGAATCGCGAGGAACTGCACGCGCCCCGTCCAGCCTTGATCCCAGTCGAGAGAGTCGTCGTTCGCGCCGGTGATCACGGCGTGCTTCAAGTCGGTGGTGCCCCCGAAGAACTCGATGCCGTCGTCGGCCCCGAGGTGCACTTGCACGTGGTCGAGCAGCGTGCGCCGCCCGCAGGCGCCGACCGTGAGCCCATTCAGCTCGTTGGTGTCACCCACCTCGAAGCCGGCGAACTCGATGCGCACGAAGCGTAGCGCGCCGCAGTCGTGCTCCGGGTCGCTGAGGCCGGGGTCTGCAGGCGCGAGCGAGCCGGCGTCGCCTGCTTCACCGGCAGCGGAGGGCAGGCCGGCGTCGAGACCGCTGCTCTGTCGGGCGGCGCCGTAGGTCGTCGCCTCGCTGCGGGGCAGGCCCTCGATGAACATCTCTCCCGCGCGATTGCCGCTGCCCTCGTAATCGGCGGGCACGTTGGTCGGCGCGCGGCCGAGCAGCACCACGCCGCCCCAGTCGCCGCGAGCGCGCTGGCCCGGAGGCAGCGCCGAGGTGAACACGATGGGCGCCTCCCGCGTGCCCCGCGCGTCGAGGTGGCCGCTGCGGGTGACGATCAGCGCGCCCGGCAGCCGCCCCTCCGCCAGGTTCCCCGCCCGTCCCTTGACCACGGTGCCGGGCGCTATCACCAGGCGCGTGGGCTCGAGCGCGTCGCCTCGCACGAAGACGGGCGCCGGCAAGGTATAGACCGGGCAATCCCAGACGGCGTTGGTGGTCACGTCGGCCTCGACGACGACGCCGTCGGCGCACGGGTCGCCACACGCGGGCGAGCCGGCCGCGAGCGCCGAGCAAGCGACCTCGCCTGCCGCCCCGGAGCTCGCGACCGGGGAGCGCTCGGGCACCGACGAAGACGACGAACCGCAGCCGAACGAGAGCGCGACGCTGACCGCACAGGCGCGGCGCCCGAACGGGGCGCGCGCCGGGCCGGCCTTCGTCATTCGCTTCACCATCGAACGAGCACGCCGATCGGCAACCCGGGTCTTCATGTCAGCCTCAGTCGAGTGGATAGTCCGTCCAACCCAGCGTCCAATCCTCGCCCTGGAAGGGCAGAGCGCCGCGGTAGGTCGCGGTCGGATCGAAGCCGGGCGGAGTCAGCGCGATGTTGCTCATCACGCCCGAGTCCGTAGGCGCGAAGTCCGGTCGCGCGAGGTTCGTCGCGGCGTCGAGCCCGGGGTCGCGAAGCCGCAAGCTGTCGCTCTGGAGCGCGGCGGCCGCTCGCGGCAGGTGCGTCGCGCCGCCGAGGCCGTTGTCGAACAGCGTCAGGTGCGAGATCTGCTCGGGTGTCGCCGCTGCGATGGTCGGCTCCGAGTCGAGCACGATGGCCGCGTCGTCGAAGCGCGTGATGATCGAGTTGCGCAGCGTGGCGGCCGAGCCGTGCTGGAGCGAGAGGCCGTAGTGGGCGCCGCTCGCGAGCAGCGGGCTGATGCCGACCGCGGTGACATTGTAGAGCACCGGATGGCTCACGGGCTCGAGCGCCGGATCGGACTCGGAGTTGCTACCCTTCAGCGCGGCGCCCGTACCGGAGCCCTGCACGGCCACGTGCTGCAGTGGCCCGGTATAGCCCGCCGTCCACTCGATGGCGTTGCCGAAGCCGTTGTTCGACACCACGACGTGCTGAATGCCGAGCGTACCCCCGAGGATGCCGAGGCCGTCGGTCGCGCGATGGATCTGCACGAAGTCGATCAGCGTCGACGTGCCGCACCCCGCGAGCGCGAGCGCAGCGCCGGGCGTCGCCTCTTCGTCGGTGCTGCCGCCGGCGAACTCGATGCGGAGGAAGCGCAAGCGCCCGCAATCGTGATCGACGTCGCCGCTCGGCCCGCCTCCAAAGTAGGCGCGGGCGTCGCTCACGCTGCCGGGCAAGGTCGCGTTGGCGACGTGCGTCGGTGCGCTGCCCGCTAGCATGATACCCTTCCAGTCGCCCGGAGCACGGCGCCCGATCGGTTGCGCGCTGCTGAACACGACCGGCGCTTGCCGGGTTCCTTCCGCGACGAGGCGCCCGCCGCGCTCGACGAGTAGATAGGCGCCCGACGCCACGATGATGCGGGTGTCTGGGCCGATCGTCAGGCTCACGCCCGGGCGAACGAACCAGGGGGCTGCGATCCAGTAGTTGCTCTGACACGACCAGGTTTCGTCCGCATCGAGCTCGGCGCCCGCGTTGCCGCCGATAATTCGGGTCGGTCGCTGGCGCACGGGAAGGCAACCCGCGACGGTCGACGGTCGATCGAGCTCGTCTCCAGCGCTGCCCGCGCGTTCGAACGGCGCAGAGGTCGCCGCGGGGCCGGCGTCCGCGCCGAAGAGATCGCTCCCGGGTTCAATCGGCGTGCAGGCGAGACCGAGCGGGCCCGTGGCGAGCGCACTCACCGCGAACGCGCGGGCCGCGATCGCCCATGTCGCGGAGCGAGCACTCCACTGGTATCGCCGCATACACCGTCCAGCTTCCATTTGTTTCGGTTGGGGATCGGCCGCTCGAATCGCGCGAACCGATCGCGCCCTGCGCGTCGTGCTCTTGAGCTCGGGCGCGATCGCCCGTCGAGCGTCGCCATCCTGACCGCGACCTCGCACGGGCGCGCGACACTTCGAGGAGCGCCATGACAGCCAGCCGACGCGCATGTAACAAGTCCATGACGACGGTTTTCGATACTTTCACTTTGAGATCGCGACGAGTCGCGTTACGAGCGGCGCCGAGACCTTTTGCGACAATGAGCCTTCGATATGAAGTCTGCACTCGGATTCGATGCGCTCGTCGGTGCCCCGCGACGCGTACCGTTCGCGCCGCTCGGTGATCGCTACTCGATCATCGGCAAGCTGCGAGGCACCGGGCGGGCCGCGGTATCGCTCGGCCTCCCCACGGGGAGCCGTAGCGTCAAAGATCTGGTCGTCGTCAAGACGTACGGCTCCGGGCCTCTCGATGGCGGGCTTCGTCCCGTCGAGATCCCGCCGGAGGTCGAGGTCGCGTCGACGCCGAGGCACGAGAACCTGGTGCGCGTCGTCGAATGCGGTTGGGACTCGGGCGGGCACTTCATCGTCAGCGAATACATCGAAGGGACGACGCTGCGACGCCTGCTGCGCTGGCTCGCGGCGTGCGATCAGAAGCTGCCCAGCGCCGCGGTCGCGCGCATCTTGCTCGGCATGTTCGCGGCGGTGGAGCACGCCAATCAATGGACGCGCAAGCCCGAGGCGCGCGCGCTGGTGCACCAACCGATCGACGCGACGGACGTCTTCATCACCTACGCGGGCGCCATCCAGGTGCTCGGCTTCAAGCCGCCACGGTCGCGCGACGCCGCGGGGAGCGGCGTGGCACCGATCGAACCCGCGGCGGTGGATGACCTCCTGTCCACCCAGCGCAGCCCCGAGCTGGCCGCGGCGCTGGCGCGCATCGGCAACCGCGTGTCGGCAGCCTCGCTCATCGGCCTGTGGCAGGTCGCTCGAATGCTGCGCGAGTGGCAGCACGAACATCTGCGGAGCGACGGTCGAGCGGAGCTGGCCGAGGTGATGGCGAAGGTGCAGCCCGAGGGTAGAGCCCTGCGGCGCTCGCAGCTCGAGGCTGCGGTCGCGCGCGTGGTGCGGGCCCGCGGCGAGGCCGAGCCCACGGCAGATGCGCCCCCCGTGAGCGGCTATCGCGTCGCCCCCTCGAACGAGCCGGCCGCGACCATAGTCGGGGCCGAGCCGATGCCAGGGGTGCCGCTGGCCACGCCAGCGATGTGGGGACCCCAGGTCGTTTCACATCTGCAACGCGAGCCGCTGCTGCCGCTGCTGCCACAGCAGCCTTCCATCCCGCAGCTCGCCCCTCCGTTGTCCCATACGGAAGCGTCGGTGCAGGCCCTCGCGCTGCGGGCGCCCGTTCTTCGATCGCCCGACGCACGCACACGACGCAGGCTCATGCCTTGGGCCAGCCTGCTGGTCGTCGCGGCGGTGCTCGCGGCAGGCTGGGTCGTCGCTCGATATCGCGGAGCACGCATCGAGCGGGCCGCCTCACATCCAGCGCTCGCGGCTGTCCAGCATGCGCCAGCGGCGTCGGTCGCGGCGTCACCGTCTGCAGCGGCGCACGGCACGGCCGCCGCCGGCGAGTCCCTCGCGGGTGAGCCCGCCGCGGGCGAGCCTGCCCTGAACGAGCCCGCCTCGCCGCGATCCAGTGCACCAGACTCCGAACCGAAGCCCGCGGGAGCTCCGGCGCGAGTCGCATCGCGGAGCCAGTTCGACCTCGGCTCGCAGCGCCGCGATCCGCGAGCGAGCCTGCTCGCCAGCGCCACGCATGGCGCGCGCGCCCCGGCGGTCAGCACCGCGCCCGGCTATCTGACGCTCGACACCACACCCTGGTCGGCGGTCTCGGTGCACGGCGCTTCGCTCGGGCAGACGCCGCTCGTGCGGGTCGAGCTGCCCCCGGGGCAACACCTGCTCGAGCTCGCCAACGCAGAGCTCGGCATCGCGACCAGCGTCCTCGTCGATATCACGAGCGGCTCGACCACCGTGCGCCGCATCGGGCTGGAGCAGCCCGCTCACGCTACCGGGCGATGACGGCTCGAGCCCTGCTCCGAAGCGCCCCCGCCCGGTTCGCGCTGGCGACCCTGGCGCTCGGTCCGCTGCGCGCCGTCGCCGCGCCGCCCAGCGCCCCCGCGCCCCACGCGGTGTCGAGCAGTCCCGCCAGCATGAGGCCGTCTGCCGGCGCGAGGCCAGCCGCCGCCGGGGCACGCCCTGCTGACGCGGAAGCAGCCGCCGGCGCGACGGCTCCCGATCCGCTGGAAGCCGCCGAGCGGGCTTACGAGAAAGTCGACTTCGCCACGCAGCTCGAGCAAGCCACGCGCGCGCTCGAGGCGGGCCATCGCGACCCGGCCACGCTCGCCAACATCTACCGCTTGCTCGGCATCGCGCATGCCGCGCTCGGCTCGTCGGACGCTGCCAAGCAAGCGTTCATGCGGCTGCTCGCGCTCGATCCCGCGGTCGCGCTCGAGCACGTGCTCTCGCCCCGCCTGCGCACGCCCTACATGGAGGCGCGCGGCTTCTGGGACGTGAGCCGCTCGCGCCTGGCGCTCGGCGTCGACTGGGATGCGACGGGCCACGCGCTCGAGCTCACCCTCAGCGATCCTCTGCAGATGGGTCACCGCGTGCGGGTGACGAGCGTCGCCCCCGAAGCGCGCGAAGTGGCCATGCTGTCGGCGGCGCCTCGCCTCAACGTCGACGCGGGTGCGCTCGAGCCGCACGCCGGTACTCCGCTGCGGGTCGAGCTGCTCGACCCATACGACAACGTAGTGCTCGCGCGCGTGATTACGCCGCCACCCGCGCCAGAGCCGCGCGCCGGCGGCAGCCAGCGCGCCGCTACCGAGCCCGCCACATCGAACGAAGAGAGCGCTCCTTCCGCGCTGCCGCTGGTGTTCGGCGGCGGCGCGCTGCTCGGGCTCGGCGTGGGCGTGACGGCACACATCATCCGCGAGAACCGCGCGCAGGAGTGGAACGGCGTCAGCTGCGAACAGAGCGACCTCGGCAGCCGCGCCCAGCAGTGCGCCACCGTCGACGACCGTCGCCGTTCCGCGCAGACCATCGCCATCATCGGCTACGCCACCGGCGGCGCCCTGCTCACGGCGAGCGTGGTGAGCTATCTGCTCGGCAGCGACAGGGGCTACGAAGCCGAGCCCCCCGATCGAGGCCCGGCGCTCGCGTGCGGGCTGAGCCCGCACGCCTGGGGCCTGAGCTGCAACGGCGCCTGGTAGCAATCGAGCTCGCGAGCCGCGCAGCCGACGCCCCTCCCACGGCGCCCGCAGCGCGCCGTTCAATCAGGGCGGGCGCCCCAACCCGCTCGGCGCGCGAGGACGACGTCGGGGAGGCGGCAAGCGCCACGCTCGCTGCGAGCGTGGCGCGGGGGTGGGCAGCTCACTCCGAGGCTCGCGCGCACCGAGGCCGCGACGCTGGGCGCGCCTTTCGAGTCTCAGCCTTTCACGCAAACCACCTCCCGCAGGCTGTGCACCACCTCGACTTCTCGCTGCTGGACGACGGCATGTCTGCCTCTTTCGGAGCGCCCGGGAGCCCGCTGGACCGCGCGCGTTTCACCATGAGGCATCGGGGCGGCGGAGCCAAATCGGACCTCTGCCCCCTGGTCACGCGCGCCGCGGGTGCCACAATCGGGGGCGAGGTATCTCGCCATGCTCGAGCCCGACCCCCAGTTCGACGTCCGCGACGAGGCGCAGCTCCAGACGATGTTCCCCGCACCCTTGCGCGCATCGGTCGCCAAGGAGCTCGACCACGTCGACGCCAACTATGCCGCTTGGATCCAGGCGGCGCCGTTCCTGGTGCTGTGCACCGCCGGCAGCGGCGGTCTCGACGCCTCGCCACGGGGCGACCCGGCGGGCTTCGTCGAGGTCGCCGACGACAAGACGCTGCTCTTGCCCGAGAGGCGCGGAAACCACCGGCTCGACTCCGTGCGCAACCTGCTCGTCGACCCGCGCGTCGCGCTCCTGTTCCTGATCCCGGGCCAGGGGGAGACGCTGCGTGTCAACGGGCGCGCTCGGGTCAGCGCCGACCCCGCGCTGTGCGCGCGCTTCGAGCTGCGTGGGCAGCCGCCGAAGCTCGTGCTCGTCATCCACGTGGAGGCAGCCTTCTTCCAGTGCTCGCGGGCCATCCTGCGCAGCGAGCTCTGGAACCCCGAGCGGCACGTGGCGCGCGGCACGCTGCCGACGCCCGGCAAGATCCTCGCCGAGGCGACCGCGGGCGAGATCGACGGCGCGGCCTACGACCGCGACCTGCCGGGCCGAGTGCGTTCGACATTGTACTGAGCGCGACCTCCTCGGCGCCTCACACCGCCAGGCGCAACATCGTCTCCGCGACCTGCTCGAGCGGAACGACATGGTCGACAGAGCCCGTGAGGATCGCCTCTTTCGGCATTCCGAACACGACGCACGTCGCCTCATCTTGAGCCATGGTGCGCGCGCCGGCTTGCTTCATGGCGTGCAGACCGCGCGCGCCGTCGGAACCCATGCCCGTCAGAACCACCGCGACGGCGTTCGCGCCCAGGTGTCGAGCACATGACTCGAAGAGCACGTCAGCCGCCGGCCGGTGATGATTGACGGGAGGGTCGCGGCTCAGGCGCACGGAGTATATGGTCCCGCTGCGCCCAACGAGCATGTGACTGTCACCGGGAGCGATGAGCGCCAGGCCGGGGACGATGCGGTCACCATCGCGAGCCTCTCGCACTTCAATCTGACACAGGCCGTCGAGGCGCTGCGCAAACGCCTGGGTGAAGCGCAGCGGCATATGCTGGACGATGACCATCCCCGGAGCGTCTCTGGGCAGGGCAGACAACACCTCTCGGAGCGCCTCGGTCCCTCCGGTGGACGCGGCGATCGCGATGACCTGTTGCGTGCTCTTCAGCAGCGCTCCGGGAGCCCGCGCGGCGATCGGTTTCGGCGCCGCCGAGCTCCGCGGGCGCCGCGGCTTGGCTCGAGCCGCCGCCCGCACCTTGCTGGCTATCTCTGAGCCGAGCTCGAGGGTGCCTCGGGTCACATCGAGCTTCGGCTTTGTGACGTAGTCGATGGCTCCGAGCTCGAGCGCGCGCAGGGTGGTCTCGCAGCCCTTTTCGGTGAGGGTCGACACCATCACCACGGGCATCGGACGCGCTCGCATCAGCTTGCCGAGGAAGGTCAACCCATCCATCTTGGGCATCTCGACGTCTAGCGTCAGGACGTCGGGCGCGAGCGTCTGGATCTTTTGCCACGCGCCATATGGATCCGCCGCTGTGCCGATCACCTCGAGCTCGGGATCTCTGGAGAGCATCGCCGAGAGCAGCTCACGCATGAGCGCTGAGTCGTCCACTATCAGTACCCGAGCTCTCGGCATCGAAGGCCCCTCTCGCTATGCTCAGAACAGCGTCACGTCGTCCGGCTTGGGTTTTAGCTCTCGCTCGAGCTGCGCTTTGAACGTCGCGTCCGCCCGTACGACTTCTCCGGCATGGTCACCCGCGATCTGGACATTCGCGCGCCCCATGTGTGTCTCGAAATTGACCAGCAGCGGCCGCTGCCCGCCGAGAGATTCCTCGATGAGCGGGATCCGTTCGCTGGCCAGGAACTCGCGGATGAAGCGGGCGTTCTCGGCCGAGACCTTCGCCTGGAGCGCGGTGCCGACGATCACGTGCGCCGCCCCGAAGGCGCGCGCCTGCAGGTGCTCGCGCCGCGCGCCGAGCCGCAGCAGCTCGTTGATGAGCAGCTCCATCGCGTTCGTGCCGAAACAGCTCGCGTCGTAGCCGTTGCCCCCCTCGCCGGAAGGCAGCATGAAGTGGTTCATGCCGCCGATTCCGAGCGCAGGGTCATAGAGACACGCCGCCACGCAAGATCCCAGCAGAGTGCTGACCACAGCGGGCGAGTCGCTCGCGAACAGCTCGCCGCTCATGATGCGCACCCGCCGCGGCTCGGGCGCCGGCTCGACGTCGCCTGCCGAAGCGGAGCGATCTTCGCCCGCGCGCGCGCGCACGGGAGGCTTTCGACTCAGTCTGGAGAGCTCGCCGGGCGGTGGCAGCCGGCTCGTGATGCGAAGCTCCAGCGGTGGGGAGCGAGGCTCCAGCGAAAACCGCGCCGTCGGCAGTGACCCAGGGCCTGGCGGCGGCCCGAGGGACGTCCACCGGTTGTCAGGCTTCGGCTGCGCCGAGAGCCGGCGGTTCGGGGCAGCGCTCGCTCGTGAGCTCGGGACGAGGCTGACCCGACCCGGACGCTTGCTGGCTCGACCTTCTCGAGGGCGGGCCGCTCGGCGTTGCGCCGAGCTGCGCCGGCGCGCGGGCGGGCGGCTCGAGGGCGCACGTCGCTGCTGCTGCTCGGCGTTCGGCGGGCGGCTGGCGTGGACGTGGACCGGAGGCCGCAACGACCGGCGCGACTGACCGCTCGAGCGCCGACGGTAGACCGTCTGCCCGATGGCATCGAACCGATGCGCCATGAACAGCAAGTTCTCGGAGTGCCCGGCGACGAGGAAGCCTCCCGGGTTGAGCAGCTCATGGAACCGATTGTAGATCTTCTCCTGCGTGTCACGGCCGAAGTAGATCATGACATTGCGACAGAAGATGACGTCGAAGCGCGTGCGGATCGGCCATGGCTCACGCACGAAGTTGATCTGCCGGAACGTCACGAGCTGCCGCAACGCCGGGTCGATCTCGAACTCATCCTTGGTGCTTCCGCGGCACCAGCGGCGGCGCCGCTCCGGGGAGAGCTGCTCGCCAGCCTCGCGAGGGTAGCGCCCGAGGGCCGCTCGCTCCAGCACCTGCGTATCGATGTCGGAGGCGAGGATGCGAATGTCCCAGCTGCCGAGCGGTTGCAGCACCTCGGCGACGGTCATGGCTAGCGAGTAAGGTTCTTCGCCGGTCGAGCACGCCGCGCTCCAGATCCGGAGCTTGCGCTGGCCGCCGGACGCAGCGCTGCGCGCGAGGGGCTCGAGCACGCGCCTCCGCAGGAAGTCGAAGTGATGCGGCTCGCGAAAGAACTCCGTCTTGTTGGTGGTGATACAGTTGACGAGCTCGCGTCGCTCGTCGCCGCCCGGATCGCGCGTGCGCAGATAGTCGTAGTACTGACTGAAGGTCGACAGCTCGAGGCGGCGCAAACGCTTGGCCAGGCGAGCGCACACCAGGGATCTCTTCTGGTCTGTGAGCAGGATGCCCGTCTCCTTCAGGATCAACGTCCGAAACAGCTCGAACTCCCGATCGGTGATCACCATATCCTCGGACATGTCGCTCCTCCTCGAGGCATGCGCCGGCCCGCGCCGGGAGATCGCCTCGACCGGTCAGCGCTCGACGGGTGGATGGGCAGCCTCAGTTAGGCCCCGGCGGAAGCAATGAAGGGATCACGTTCGTGTCACTCGGCAGCGGAAACTCCTCGTCTTCCCAGCGCGAGGAGTCGCTCGAGCGTGCCGCGAGCGCGGGTCTGGGCACCGGGGCGACCCGCGCTCGAGGGGTGGCCGGCCTCGGCCTCGGCCTCCCCTCGTGGCCGGCGACTCGGAACAGAGCCACGAGCTCCTCGAGCTCTCGCGCGCTGTCGGCGAGGTGCTGCGCCGTCGCCGACAGCTCCTCGGTCTGAGCGGCGTTGTGCTGCGTCACCCCGTCGAGCTGCGAGATCGCCCGGGACACCTGGCTGATCCCCGTGTTCTGTTCGCGCGATGCGCTCGCGATCTCCTGAATGATGTCCGTCACGCGCTTGACAGCAGACACGATGCCTTGCAGCTCATCGCCTGACTGGTTGATGTGGGCTGAGCCCGCGTCGATCTTGGACACCGAGTCGCCGATGAGCGTCTTGATTTCCTTCGAGGCCGAGGCGCTGCGCCGCGCCAGGTTGCGCACCTCGGTCGCGACGACCGCGAATCCGCGGCCTTGTTCGCCGGCTCGCGCCGCCTCGACGGCGGCGTTCAGGGCGAGCAGGTTGGTCTGAAACGCGATCTCATCAATCGTGGTGATGATGTCTGCGATCTTCTTCGATGATTGGGTGATCTCGCCCATGGACCCGACGGCTGAGGCCACCGTGCGACCCCCTTTTTCGGCGGTGTCGCGCGACTGCGTCGCGAGCAGGCTGGCTTGCTGGGCGTTGTCCGCGTTCAGCTTGACTGCCGAGCTGATCTGCTCGAGGCTCGCGGCGGTCTCTTCCAGGCTCGACGCCTGGCGCTGAGCGCCGCTCGAGATCTCGTTGGCCGCTGACGACAGCTCGCGCGAGGCGCCCGTCATCGTGTGAGCCACGTCTCGAACCTTGGAGACAGTCTCTGCCATAGCCTGAACGGCCTGGTTCAGCCCGGCAGCCATCTTGCCCGCCTCGTCACGCGATTCGACGACGACACGGCAGGTCAAGTCGCCCGCGGCCACCTGTTCCAGAGTGCTCGCCACCATCGTGATCGGGGTGGTGATCAGACGCGACACCCAGGCCAGGAACAGCGCGGCGGCGCCGAAGGCGACCAGCGCAAAAACGATGAGCGTGGAGAGGGCGTTCGCGATCTCTCCACGCGCGGTGTCCTCCAGGGCCTTGGCGTCAGCCGCAGCTTGGGTGACGACGTCGTCCACGGCCGCCCGGTGCTCGGCGTACTGCGCCGCCATCGGGCCGGCGAGGACCTGGCGAGCTCTCTGTACGTCGCCTTGGCGCAAGGCCGGCAGGAACGCGCTCTGGAAGAGCTCGAAGAAGGCCGCGCCGGGGCGCGCCGAACGCGCCAACGCTTCCTTGCTCTTCCCCTCCTCCAGGTGCTTGCCCCAGTGCTCGCTGCGAGCCTGGAAGTCCGCCTGGAGGGCACGGACGCGAGCGGCGAAGCCGTCGAGCTCGCCCGGAGAAGCGTCGAGCATCTGGAACGCCGTGAGGTTGCTCTCGATGATGTACGCCGGCGGCGGCAGGACGTCGGCGAGCAAGTCTTTGCTCTCGATGATCTCGTAGTAGCGCTGGCCGTTGATACGCACGTCTTCGAACGTGCGGTAGCCCATGGCGGCGATCGCCAATGTGCTCGCGATGAAGATGATGTTCGCGAGGCCGAGCTTCCACTTGATCTTCAGATCTTTGATGGCACTCGTCATATGCCGACCCTCCCCGGAGTTTCTCGAGCAGCCCGGCTGTCGGGTGCCGCGCCGTGCATGCTCTTCTCTGCGCCGTTTGTCAGCGACACCTCTGCCGCACGGTCGACCCCCGATAAGACCCGGTCGATCGCCAGCAGGATGATGAACTTATCGTCCGCTCTCCCCATGCCACGAACCATCGACGTGTCGACGCGTGCGCCCAGTTCTGGAGCCAAGTCGATGTCGGCGACGGCCAGGTCGATGACCTCGGAGACCGCATCCACGAGCAGGCCCACGACCTTGTCATGAATGGCGGTGACGATGATGACGCTGAACTTACCGTACTCGATCGCCGGCATGCCGAAGGTCTCGCGCAGGCTCAGGACCGGCACGACCGCCCCGCGAAGGTTCATCACGCCCTTGATAAAAGGCGGTGCGTTCGGGATCGGCGTGATGGGGGTGTGGCCCTTGATCTCCTGCACGCGCAGGATCTCGATCCCATACTCCTCGCTGCCGAGCTGAAACGTCAGGTACTGGGTGACATTCGCGGCCTGGGTCACGTCAAGCTCCCGCATGGCCAACCGCCGGGTTCAGACCGCGCGCGCCGCTCGCCCCGGGCCATCGTTGCTCCGGGCCGCCCGGGTCGAGCGTCCTGGGTCGATCGTACGCGCTCTTTCGCGCGACACCTTCGACATCGAGGATCAGCCCCACCTTGCCGTCGCCCAGGATCGTCGCACCCATGATGCCGTCCACTTTGCGATAGTTGGTCTCGAGGCTCTTCACGACGACCTGCGCCTGTCCAACGATCTCGTCCACCAAGAAGCCGAGCTTCGAGCCCGCGGCCTCCACGATCACGACCAGAGCCTGACAGGGATCGACGTGCTCGGGTACCACCCCCAGCACCTGATACAAGCGCACGAGCACGATGGGCTCGCCGCGCACCCGCACGACCTCGCCGCTCCCGAGGATCGTCTTGAGCTGCTCCGGGACGGGTCGGAACGACTCCAGGACGGAGAGCAGCGGGAGCACGAAGGCTCGGTCACCGATGCGAAGCGTGAGGCCATCGACGATGGCCAGGGTCAGCGGGAGCCTGATCCGTACGCGCGTGCCCTTGCCGAGCTCGGAGCTCAATGTCAACGCACCGCTCAGCGCGTCCACGTTGCGCCGCACGACGTCCATCCCCACCCCGCGTCCGGAGATGTCGGTCACCGCCGCCGCCGTGGAGAATCCGGGGGCAAACAGCAACTCCTGGAGCCGCTCCTCCGTGGCGATCTCATCGGGCTGAAGCAGGCCCTGCGCCACGCCCTTCTCTCGCACCCGCTGCCAGTTGATGCCCCGACCGTCGTCACTGACCTCGATCACCACGTTGCCTCCCTGGTGGAAGGCCGTGAGCAGCAGCCGGCCGACCTCGGGCTTGCCACAGCGCGAGCGCTCCTCGGGTGGCTCGAGGCCATGGTCGATCGCGTTGCGGATGAGGTGGGTGATGGGGTCGACGATCTGCTCGATGATCCCCTTGTCGAGCTCGGTCTCCTCGCCCGACAGCTCGAGCACGATGCGCTTGTTGCACGCCTCGCCGAGGTCGCGGACGAGCCGCTGGAAGCGACTGAATACGCTGCCGATCGGCACCATCCGAACCGAGAGCACCCGTTCCTGCAGATCGCGCGTGTGCCGTTCCATCTCGATGACCGCGTCACGCATCCTGGACAGCGAGTCCAGAGACAGGTCCTCCAGCGCCTGGCTGATGACGGACTGGGCGATGACGAGCTCACCCACGAGGTTGACGAGCTGGTCGAGCTTGTCGACGGCGACCCGCAGCGTCGCGCCCCCCTTGGCGCGCGCAGCCGGGCGCTCCAGCGCTGCCGCGGCAGGAGCGGGGTCTGGCGCAGCCGCGTCGGCTCGCTGAGGCCAGCCCTCCGCGCTGGACGCCCCGACCTCGGGTGGAGTATGGGGCGCGCCGATGGCAGCGCCCGGCGCGGGCTCGAGGCCCACGCTGATCTCGATCTTGCTCGTATCCTCGACGAAGGAGAAGACGTCGCGGACGTCACGCTCAGGCTTGTCGGTGGCGAGCTCGAGCTGCCAGCCGAGATAGCACACCTCGGCGTTCAGGTCGCTGAGCCCCGGCAGGCTTCCCAGATCGAGCTCGCGGCGCGTGAGGTCTCCGAGGGAGGCCAGATCTCTGAGCAGCAGCACGGGGTCGAGCCCGCGCTCAAAGACCTTCGGGTCGGGCACGAAGCGAATGCGATAGATGAGCCGCCCGCCCGCAGCGCTGCCCGCAGGTGGCGCGTCGGGCGACTCCGGCGCCCCGCCGGCGGATAGACGTTCCGCAGGCGTCAGGCTCGCCGCGCTCAGCAGCTCCGCGAGGAGCGGTCCCGTGCCGGCGTCACCGGCCTCGCCGTTTCGTGCCGCCTGCAGCAGGCACTTCAGCGCGTCACACCCCTGGAACAGCAGCCCCACGAGCGCCGGTGTCAGCGGCATGGTGCCTTCGCGCAGCCGGTCGAGCACGCTCTCCAGACCGTGCGTGAAGTGCGCGAGCTCGTCCATTCCGAACGTGCCGCTGCCCCCCTTGATGGAGTGGGCAGCGCGGAAGATCTGGTTCAACGTCTCGGGATCACCGCCTGCCTTCTCCAGCTCGAACAGGGAGCTCTCGATGACGGCAGCATTCTCCAGAGCCTCCTCGAAGAAGGCCGCTCGGAACCGGCTAATGTCGAGCTCCACAGGACTGCTCGCTCAGGGCAAGACCTTGGCGATGGTCTGCAGCACTTGCTGGGCGTTGAACGGCTTCGTGAGCCACCCCGTCGCGCCCGCGGCCTTCGCGGCCTGCTTCTTGGTGTCCTGCGACTCCGTCGTGAGCATCAGGATGGGCGTGAACTTGTGCTCGCGCTGAGCGCGCACCTTCGTGATGAACTGGATACCATCCATTATGGGCATGTTCAGGTCGGTGATGATCAGCTCGACCTTCTTGCCCTGCAGACGGTCGAGGCCCTCCTGGCCGTTGGCGCCTTCGATCACGCTGAACCCAGCTCCAGCCAGCGTGGCCGACACCATGCCGCGCATCGATGGGGAGTCGTCGACAATCAGGATAGTCTTACTCACGATGTTCATCCTCTGGCGGAGCGCCGTGGCCGCCGGTGTCGGCGACGTTCCCCCGTTCAAATTCGTCTGGTGCGCCACCGCCCTCGCTCGGCTCGAGGCCGGGGTCGAGCTGCGCCGCGTCGCGCTCGAACCGTGCAATCCGAGCCAGCAAGGTGCTGGCACCGGCAAAGTCGAGATAGCGCTCGACAGGGCCGCACACGTCGTTCAGCGCAACCGCTCCTCCGCGAGCACAGACCTCTCGCTCGATCACCAGGAGGAGCTGAAGCACCGACGCGTCGATCCGCTCGAGCTCCTTGCAATCGATGACCCAATCGCCGCCGAGGGCGAGCTCACGCGCCGCGATCTCGCGAAGCGTCGACGCGACGAACAGATCGACCGCGCCGTGTAGGCTGAAGTGAGCCGTGGCGCCCGTTCGATGAACACGAACCGCTTCCTGGGTGGGGTCCGTCATGCAGCGACGAAACGGTCGAATCGTCGCCGACGAAAAGAGCCCCGCCACCTGATAACGGAGGCGATGAAACAGACCGTTATGCCGCTCGGGTATTCATGACCGACGACGACCACCCGCGCATGAGGGAGAACGCTGCGCGGCAGACCAGAGCCGAATCCGTCACGGCGACCATTCTCGAGGCGTCGACTCTTCGGTTGCGATTGTTAACGGAGCGTCGCGCTGGAGCGAGCTCGTCGACGGTGGACGGCTCGGCGCGAGAAAGCCCGCGATGGCCTGCTCCAGCCGCGCTACAATTTCCTTCGATGCCTCCGACGGTAGACCGCTCACCACCAGGGAGAAGCCGTGGTCAACGATTCTGATCTTCGATCTGCGGTGCTGGATCTCGCGCGAGTGATCGGCACCGGCCCCGCAGAAGACCTGGCCCACGCGCGAGGTGAGATCAACCAGTTGCGGGGCTTATGCAATGACTCGATCGTCACCCTGCAAGGCAGCTTCAATCAGCTCAACGCGTTAATCCAGAGCCAGCGCGGCGAGGTCGCCGGCCTGCTCGGCGCGGTGAGCGGGACCGAGATGGATGGCTCCCGCCCGGACTCGTTGCTGGACGAGTTGACGCCGTTGCTGCGCTCGCTCACCGAGATCCTGGGAACGGTGACGGACAAAGGGCTCGAGGGGGCGCGCCGCGTCGAGGCCCTGGCGCTCGACCTCGGGGAGACCTTCAAACTGCTCGGTAAATTCGAGGGTGTCGAGGCGCAGACCAACATGCTCGCGCTGAACGCGACGATCGAGGCCGCTCGCGCCGGTGACCGGGGACGAGGGTTCGGCGTCGTGGCGCAAGAAGTGCGCAATCTCTCCAAGCACTCCAAGGAGCTGAACGCGCGCATCTCGGATCAGCTGACCAAGGCTCGCGCGCGCATGAATGATGTTCGCAAGCTGCTGGTCGAGGCGGTTCCGGATGAAGAGGCCACGGCACAAAAATCGCGGGATCGCATCGATGTTCTGCTGGTACGGATGAGCTCCGTCGACCAGCGGGTCGCGACGGGCCTGGCCGCGCTGGAGCGGGTCGCCAATGAAGTGTCCGAACAGGTGGGCGTCGCGATCCGCGCGCTCCAGTTCGAAGACATCGCCACCCAGCTGCTCGCGTGCATGGATCAAAGGCTGGAGCGTCTCGAACTAGCAGTACAACACCTGCATGGCCTGACAGCGCTCTCGGACGCGGGAGACGACACGGTGCGAGAGGCCCTGCAAGATCGCTCCTCGCAGATATCCGAGAGCTACAGCGTGCCCATTCGCTCACCGGTGCAGCAGACCTCCATGGAGGGCGGAACGGTCGAGCTCTTCTGAGCGCCTGAGTGCGGAGCTCCTCCGCGGATTGGTGCAGCCGAAGCGAGGCAAGTGAAGGCCGCAAATCCGCGGCGATGTCCCGCCATTCGCCCCTGGGACCCCGCGTCTCATCGACCCTGAATCTGCGATTCGGGAAGCCGGCGCCGCGCGGCTGTGCCGACCTGGAACGTCGCGAAACACTCGTCGGCGCGCAGTCTGCGACAGCGATCGCGGACTCACCGAGAGGCGCGGAAGCGGTGGCCGTCGATTCGAGTTCGATTGCGTGGGCCAGCGCGCGACCCGAGCTGGATGTCGCGAGCGAGCAGTGAAGCTCGATGCGGCCAGACGAAGCCATCGTGCGCCGGGTGACTTGAGCGCGCGCCTGGGTTGTCCGTTGGAGGAGATGGGAAGACCCGGGGGTCGTACCGACCGACATGCGGTCGCTCTGGCGCCGAGGGCGCGACGAGAGCGGCAGGCGAAGGGCTCGATTATGGCGAATGAGATGGACGATGTGCTGCGCGAGTTTCTCGGCGAGAGCCGCGAGAACCTCGACCGCGTAGACGTCGACCTGGTCAGCCTCGAACAGAACCCGGATTCGACCGAGATCATCGCTCGCATCTTCCGCGCGGTCCACACCATCAAGGGCACTTGCGGGTTCCTCGGCTTCGGTCGCCTCGAGGCGGTGACCCACGCGGGCGAGAACGTGCTGTCGTCCCTGCGAGATCGGACGCTCTCGGTGACGCCCGCGCTGACCTCGGCGCTGCTGCGCGTGGTCGATGCCATT
>Ga0247763_1000818_pt1 | contig 18660 bp, 11 predicted proteins | sample UWRJL141409B4_FD_179926 | JGI IMG/M metagenome (GOLD analysis project Ga0247763, IMG submission 179926) | Plant litter microbial communities from Arlington Agricultural Research Station in Wisconsin, United States - UWRJ-L141-409B-4 | ecosystem: Environmental > Terrestrial > Plant litter >...
CGTCTGACGGTGGGCACGAGCTCCATCACCATCGGCCCCACCTCGATCACGCTCAGCGCGGGCGGCGGCGCGAGCCTCGTGCTCGACGGCAATGTGCTCGCGGGGTCGAGCGGTGGAAGCCGCGTCTTCCTGGACGGGACGGCGACCGTCAGCTCGGCGGGCAAGGCGGCGCTCTTCCTCGACGAAAGCGCGTTGACCTGCTCATCGAGCGGCAGCGGCCTGCTTCTGAACGGAAGCGCGAGCCTCTCATCGAAGGAGGGCGACGTGCTCATCACCGGGAAGCTGGTGTCGCTCGACGGAGGCAGCGCGAAGGCGAAGCTCGACCTCGACGGCTCGGGCGCGACGCTCGCCGGGTCGAAGATCGCGTGCAACAGCGCCGGGGTGAACGAGATCACCGGCAGCGTGGTCAAGATCAACTGAGGAGGCTGGCGACGGCACCCTGACGGGTGACTCTTCGAGTCTTCTTCGCGTCTTCACTCTCGCCAGGCACCTCAGGGGACAGGGGGTCGAACCACTGGCTCACCCGGATGCACGCCTCCAATGGAGCTCGGATCGAGCAGCGGTCTTCCGGTGACCGGGTCGACGTCTCTCGTCCATTGCAGAGCAGTGCGCCACTCGACGGGGACCCCCCCGACATCGACGAAAGTACGCTCAAAGATGTGCCCGTGCCTCTCGAGCTTGCCCTGCAATTGATTGTCGTGGGCGTCCTGCAATCCGAGAAACTCGGGGGCTCCCGAAGCGTTTGTCGTGCGGTGGCCAGCCTCGACGTACCAAGGCTCAGGGTCATGATCCTGGCCCGCTCGCGGTTGTGACAGGTCGTCCTCCGACCTGCCGATCAGTATCTCATGACGACGATCGGGGATGAGCCTGCCCCTGTTCGAGAGCTTCAGCGGTGGTCTCTTGAAACGCATTTTGCCAGGCGCGGCGGGATCAGGCTCCAGCAAGAACCGTAATGGGTGATTGTCCTGGGCGCTGATGAGTTTCAGCATCTTTTGCTTGAACAGGAACTTCGGATCCGCTCCGGGCCCCCTCCTTCGCCTTCGCGGTCGGCCTGGCGGTGGTGGTGCGGCGGCTTCCGTTCCGTCGGGCGCGGGAGTGCCGCCTTCGTTGTTTGCATCGGCGCGCTGACAGCTCAACCCGAGAACGTCCACGTCGACGAGCGGATTGGCGCAATACGCATACAAGTTGACGGGACTGCCCGCGTGTCCGATCGGATCGCTCTGCAAGTACCTGCCGAGCGCTGGATCGTAGTAGCGGTAGCGGTTGTAATGCAGGCCCGTCTCGGGGTCGAAGTAGTGGCCGGGCCAGCGTAGGTTGTATTCGATGCGCGCGCCGATGCCGACCCGCACCGAGCCGTAGGGGTCGATGCGCTCGGCCACCCAGACGCGCTTCCCGTCGGCAGCCTCGATGTACAAGGCGATACCCACGGAATTGACGAACACGTGATATGGCTGCGCGGTGGATGGCTCGGCTGCGCGGCTCGCGTACTCGGTGAAGGCGATCGGCGTCAGCGCCTCGGCGCTCGCGTACTGGTAGATGCGCAGGCCCCCCGCGGGGAGCACCTCGGCGGCGAGCCTGTCGCCATCCCAGTAGAACTCGCGTCGCTGTTCAACCCAGCGCGTCCACAGACGGCGGCCGAGCGCGTCGTACCCGGCCGTCCACGCCTGCGCGTCGGCCTGGGCGGCTCGCGTCAGAGGCCCTGCCTGCTCGATACGCACGAGCATGTCGAAGCTGTCGTAGACGTATCGTGTCGTCACCCCATCGAGGCTCTCTCGCTGCGCGAGGCGGTGCCGTGCGTCGTACGCGAACGTCTCTCCCCCCGCACGCGCCAGCTGGTTGCCGTCCGTCGTCGCGCCGAGCGTTCCGTTCGACCAGGACTGGAGGTTGCCGGCGGCGTCGAGCGTCCAGGCGTACCGATCACCCTCGGGCGTGCGCTCGGCTACCAAGCGATGCGCGGCATCGTATTCGTATTGAGCGGTGCCGCGGGCGCTGTCGGCGAGCTGCAACAGATCGCCGGCGGCGCTGTAGGCGTAGCGGGTCGCCTCTCCTCTGGACTCACCGTATGGCCCTCTCCGGTAGCGCAAGGAGCCCTCGAGGCGGCCCGCTTCATCGAACTGCAGCGCTTCGGTCGTGCCGTTGCCGCAGCGCCTGAGGACGAGACCGCGTCCGCGCGGGATGATCTGGCTCGCGCTGCCGGCCGCATGCCGGATCTCGTGCGCGCTGCCCGTCGTCACGCGCGAGTGCTCGAAGCGGCCGAATAGGCGCGTGCGCACGCGAGCGCCATCGCCGTCGTATTCATGCTCGACCCCCACCCCATCCCGATAGTCTGCGATCCGCCGTCCGAGAGCGTCGTACGCCAGACGCACCTCGTGCGCCTCGGTGGAGGCCTCGATGATGCGGCCTCGCTCGTCATAGTCGAAGCGGTGCTCGCCGCCGCTCGCGAGCTGGCGTTTGGCCACGAAATGGTTCGGGTGTATGCTGTTGGTGAAGAGGACGCGGCCCTGCCCGTCGCGCTTCTCGATGAAGTGGTCGCCCTCGTCGTAGCTGTACTGGTCTCTGGTGTTGCCGTTGCGGTAAACGCAGACCAGGCGCCCCTTCTGGTCGTAATCGTAGCGACTGACATTGCCGAGCGGGTCGGTGATCGCGACGATCTGTTCGATCTTCGAGTACTCGTAGCGGACGGCGTTACCGAGCGGGTCGATGCGGGCGCCGGTCAGGTTCCAGGAGGTCGTTTCCTGAGTGCTGCGGCGGCCGTCGCGATCGATGCTGGCGACGAGGTTGCCGGTGGCGTCGTAGCGCCACTCGCGGCGACGGCCGATGGCGTCCTGTTCGACGAGCTTGCGACCCAGGGCATCCCGCTCGACGCGTAGCGCGGGTCGCCGCGTTGCCGGGTCGCCGTTAGCGGTGCGGAAGCAGCCGCGCGCAAAGCACTGGAGCTCCTCGGGCAAGGCGGCGAGCTCGGCGGGGTCGATCCCGAAGAGGGCGCCGGGTTCGGGCTCGATGGCGCCGCCGAAGAGCCAGCCGAGGCACGTGCGCGGCAGCTCGCGAGCAAAAGGATTGGGCAGGCGCGGCTGGTCGCGCTCGGGCGCGTAGCGATGGCCGAAGCGGTCCTCGCGCCCGATGTGGGCGCCGTTTGCGTCGTATAGCCAGCGGATCTCGCGGCCGCCAGCGTCGGTCTCGCTCGCCATGCGCCCGAGGTGATCGAGGCGACGGCTGAGCTTCCCACCGTGAGGGTCGACGATCTGCGTGACGATGCCCGCGCCGTCGTAGTGGTACTCCCAGGTGGCGTTGTCGCCCTCGGTATAGCGAGTGAAGCGCTGCTCGGGGAAGTACTGGACCCGGCACCACCACAGGCCATCGTGCCCGCTCGCACGAATACAGCGTCCCTGGGCGTCGTAGCGATAGCGGTAGGCGTAGCCGCGCGCGTCGGACTGCAGCGTGAGGCGGTGGAAGGCGTCATACTCGTACCGCGCTTGGCCTTCGAGGCTGTCGAGCGCGAGCTCGAGATCTCCCGCCCCCGAGTAGCGGTAGGCTGCGCGGCGGGTGCGTTGCTCCGCAGGTCGAGCGTCGGGCGACAGATCGACCTGCCAGAGGCGTCGGATCCGGCCGTGCCCATCGAGCTCGAGCTCGAAGCGGCGGCGGCCGTCGGCTCGCGCTTCGTCGAGGGCCGTCAGTCTTCCGAGCGGGTCATACGAGAGGTCGAGCGCGGCGCCGTCTCGTTCGACGCGGGTCAGTCGCAGCTCGTCATCGAACTCGCCACCCCTGAACTCGAGGTGGGGCTGGCCGCGACGACGAACGCGGAAGTGCCCCGGCCCGAGCCGCTCGAGCACGTAGCCGTTGGCGCGCGTCGCGGTCGAGCCGAGCGGAAAGGGCCCAAACTCGGTGCGCAGCCCGTCCCAGTCGACGAACGTCGCGCGGTGCAGGCGCCGGCGCAAGGTGCTCTGGTAAGAGTGGCGCCAGCCGTACCCGAGCGGCCCGCCCGTGGTGTTGCGGGCGCTCGTATAGTGGCGGCGCCACTCGAACAGCCCGTCCGACGCGAAGTCGAGGTAGCTGTCGAAGTTCTCGCCCGTGACGAGGTAGATGGGGTGGCTGCCGTTGCACTTGACGCCGTTGGCCTCGCGCTGCGCGGCGTTCGAGCCGTCGAGCGGATCGCCGTGTTTGCGCTCGCCGCCCTTCTTCTTGCCCTTGGGCAGCGCCTTCTTCAAACCCCCGAGCAGCTTGCCCATGGCCATGTCGCCGAGCGCAGGGCACGGGAAGCCGCCGATCAGCACGTTCGGGACGGGCGGGCCCAGCAGAGCGCCCGGCAGCATGGGGAGGCCCGGGTCTTTCCCCATGAGCGCCTTGACGCCGAGCATGGCCGTCTCCGCCGCGGCCTGCGCCACTGCGCCGGCGTTGCTGTCGAGCGCGCCGGCGGTGGCCGCCGCCGCGTTCATGATCAGATCGAAGGCGCCGGGGTTGCCGGCAGAGGTGGGGTTGCAGTGCTTGGTGAGGTCGCCCAGGCGCGCCGCGCGAGCGCCACCGATGAAGACGTTGCTCGAGCCGGTGGCGATCTCGAAGGGAGGCGCGAGGCTGCCGCAGGTCACCGAGATGCCGATGTCGCCGCAGCGGGCCGCGGGCAGGCCACCGAGGAAGACGGTGACCGCGCCGGCGCCGAGGACCACGCCGATGCTCGGCAGGGGCACGGGCGTCGGCGCGGGCGGCGTGAGCGAGGGAGGGTGCGTATGCGTGTGGGGCGGCCCCACGTGCAGACCTCCGAGCGTGATCGCGGGCAAGGCCGGAAAGAGCTTCGCGATCGGTGCGGTGAGCACCGCGAACCCGGTGTCGACCAGATCGGGCACGACGCCCACGACGCCCATCGCCGCGTTCAGCCCTGCTGCGACGCGCTGGGCCGTTCCGAGCTCCGGATCCATGACATCGTGAAAGGGCTCGGCCGTTGCGTTCACGACATCGGCGACAGCGTCCAGGCTCGGGTTGCCCGTCGGAGCGATCAACGGCGCTGGCGCTGGGGCTTCCCCGGGGGGCGCCGAGCGCGAAGTGGAGACCGCCGCTCCGGCGCTCATGCGACCGCGTCCAGGACGGTGGTCTTCGGCACTGCCCGCAGCTGGTCGGCACCCGTGCGGTGCGCCTCGAGCCGCGACACTCGCTCGAGCTCGCGCTCGACGGCGTCGACCTCGGCTCTCATCCGGGCGCCGGAGTAGAGCGCCCGAAGCTTCTGCAGCACGGACTGCCAGACGAGGAACTGTTCGTACATCTCGGCGAGCCGGAGGCAGCGTCGGTAGGTCTCGACGGCGTCGGCGGGTCGCCCCTGCGCGAGCTGGGCATCGGCCTTCTTCTCCACGAAGGTCACGTAGACCGGCGCGTTCATGCAAGACTCGCTCACCCGGAGCCCGGAGTCGGAGTAGCGCTCGGCGTCCTCGTGCTCGCCGAGCGCCACGCAGACCTCCACGATGGAGAGCAGCGCGCCCACGAGCGGCACGAGGGCGCCCTGCTCGAGCGCCAGCGCGATCGCGCTCTGGAGCGCTCGTTTGCCCTCCTCGGGCTTGGCCGAAGCGCGCAGGCAGTCGCCACGCCCCTGGAGACACAGCACCTGCATCACCGGCAAAGGTGGGTCGCGGTAGTACTCATACAGCACCCCATACTTTTCGAGCGCGGCGTCGAAGCGACGATAGGAAAAATCCAGCGCCGCGAGCTGCAGCAGGTTCGCCATGCGCTGGGCCACGGGCACGCTCGGGTCGGCCGCCTCGCGAGAGAGCGCGTCCGTCAGCGCGTCCGTCGAGAAATCGACCTCATAATAGAGGACGCGGCGGCGTCCCTGTTCGAGAGAACGCCGCGCCAGCCGCCGCTCGCGGCGATCGTCGGCCACGATGACGCGCAGCGGCGCCATCCACTCCGCGCTCTCCCGCGCGAGCACGGCGCGCTCCATGAGCTCGCTGAAAGCGTCGTCGTCCAGGCGCTCGAAGGGCAAGAACGCGACGACGAAGGCGTGCTCGCGCTGGTTCGGTAGCAGGGAGGCGAGGAACGCGAGCAGGCGGGCGAGCCGCTCGGCGGGGGCGAGCCGCTCGAGCTCGGCCGGCAGCGGCTGAAACGGCAGCTCGCGCCGCCCGCGACGGGCCTCGTCGGCCTCGACCAGCTGCTCGGCGACGCGGCGCACGACCGCGTCGACGTAGCGCTCGGCGTCGACGAAGGGCTCGACGAACGTCAGGACGAGGTCGCTCGGGTGCGACTGATCCACCCCGTCGAGAAATTGCGCGGCGTACGGCGCCTCGGCGGGCGTGCATCCGAGCAACAGGACCGAATAGTCGCTCTGTTCGGCAAACTCGTTCAGGTTCTCTCGCAGATCATCGAACTTCTTCTTCACGTTCCCTTCCCCCGGGGCCCCCTGCTCCGCGCGCCCCATCCCCGCGCGAAGGGCGGCTCCACTCGAAGCGGTTGCCCGTCGGCGCATCCGCACATTCACGCATCGACGCATCCCCATTCGAGCAGGGAGCGTGCCAGCCCTCGGCGCCGTTGGTCGCCCTGGAAGGAAGCTGGGGTTCTCGCCGTGCGCCGCTGGGGATGCCCGCCGCTGCGGCAAAGACTTGCGCAAGCGCTTTGCGCAGAGCGCGCAGCCCGCGTGCGCGCAGCCCCGCGCCCTCGCATCCGCAATGGCGCTCGGCGCTTCGCGTCAGAGCTACGCGGCGGCGGGGGGCGGCGCGATGTTCATCTTCGTCACGCTGCGCGAGCCGGTTGAAGCGGCTCTGTCTTCTGGCAGTCAGGCGAGTCTGTCCGAAGCGACCTGAACACCTCTTCTCCTCGGGCGTCACGGCGCCGAGGACGACTCCGTCCCCGTCGTTAGACCTCCGTTGAGCGCGCCCGTGAAATCTTCCTTTGACGGAAAACTACTCCGTCCGCGTGCCCACTTCTCTCGAATGAAAACGTTTCCACCGAGCAGTCTTCCTGTCAGACTCCGGCGAGACGTTGGGGCAAGGGGAGCACCCTCGGCGGGTCGTGCTCACCTCGCCCATGGCTCACGCTTCAGGAGAACCATCCATGCATTCACCACGCCTTACCCTCGCGACCTTTGCGTTGCCCTTCGTGTTCGCGGCCTGCGCCACCGACGAGCGCAGCGATCTGCCCGTCTTCACGGAGTCGATGCCCGACCCAGGCATGGGCGACGAGCCACCCCCGGTAGACGAGACTCTGAACCCGGCGCCGTCAGCGCCTGGCGGCGACGTCCCCGCGGGGACCGGCAACGGTGAGTCGATCGACCCGACCACGCCTCTCGAGCAGCCAGGCGCGAGCGCCGCTCCAGGGGGCGGAACGCCCGAGGGCGACGGCACGCCAGAGGGCGATGGCACGGTGGTCACCGAACCCGTTCCCGTTCCCGTCGATTGCGTCCTGCCGGAGTTGCCGGATGCCCAGAATCTGACCTACGTGAACGAGAAGCTACCCGATCCGTTCACCTTCCTGGACGGAACGAAGGTCACCACGAGGGCACAGTGGGATTGCCGCCGCAAGGAGATCCTCGCGATAGCGGAAAAGTACCTCTACGCTCCAGTTCCTCCTGCTCCGGACGCAGTGAGCGGAACCGTCAACGGAAACGCGATTTCCATCGCGGTGACCGTGGGTGCAACGACGGCAAACTTCACCGCCAACATCACCGGTCAGGGAGACGCGATCGTCGTTGGGGGAAATCTCCCCGGAGTCACCCACAAGAGCCTGGCGTTTGGGGCTGGCTTTGCGGACCAGGTGCGTAACCTCTTCGGCTTCGCCGAGCTCAACCCCAACATCGCCCGCGGGTGGATGATCGACCGCGTGATGGACGTGCTGGAGCAGAACCCGGGCAGCGGCCATGATCCCCAGAAGCTGGCGGTCACGGGCTGCTCCGGATGCGGGAAAGGTTCTCTCCTGACCGGCGTCTTCAGTCGTGTGCCGTTGACGGTCATCGTGGAGTCGGGCGGCGGCGGTGCAACCAGCTTTCGCCAGGTCGAGTGGTTCAGGAATGGAGAAGGTCAGTCTACCTGGACCTGTCCGGATGGGCCGCCGCAGGGGATTGACAACCTCGAAGACAACGGAGCCTGCGGACCGTGGGTGACCAGCGCGGCGCGCCTCTTCCGAGACAATCCCGAGAGAGTCGTGAACCTCCCCATCGACCAGCATCTGCTTCTGGCGACGATTGCCCCGCGGTACGTCGTGCACTTCACGAACGACAACGGCAACGGCTGGTGTCACCTGGCCGGCACCTCTGAGGCGCTCGCCGCCTATGCAGCGAAGCCGGTGTGGAGCGCCCTCGGGGTTCCGGAGCGCATGGGGTTCTCGATGTACAGCGCGAACCACTGCGGTGCTTCCGTGGCTCAAACCTCGCTCGTCGGAGAGATGGTCCGCCTGGCATTCGACGGCGATACCAGCGCAAACACGAACGTGTTGAACATCCTGCCCAATGGCGTTCAACAACCGGTCAGCGAATGGAATGCCATGTGGATTGACTGGGATATGGCGACGGTGCTGCAGTAGAACGCCGCGCGCTGGGCGGCGCAGAGCGCGCAGCCGCACTCGCTGCCCAGCACTACAGCGACGTCGAGCCGAAGCGGCGCTCGAGGCACCAGTGCCGATCCGACGCTCGGACGATCTTCACACCCGTCCAGCCGAGAGCGGCGCACATGCGTTGAACCTCCGGCGCCGTCAGGCCTGCATGCAATGAATCTCTGAACGCTTTGCGTTGATAGTCGGTGCAACCGGACGCATGGGTGTTCACCAGCTGGTTTAGCTCCGCCTCCGTTTCGGGGCGGTGCAGGTCTTTGATGAAGAGCGCCGCCCTCGGCGCCGCGACGCGGGCCACCTCGCGAAACAGCGCCGCAGGTTCCGGGATGTGATGAACCAGGCTGTTGGAGACCACCATGTCGAAGCTCAGCGCCGGCAGACCGGTGGCCTTCGCATCCGCCTCGAGGATCTCGACCCGCTCGCCTAGCCCCGCGCGCCGCACGTTTTCCCGCGCCATGGCGAGCATGTGCTGGCCCAGGTCGATCGCGACGATCTTCAACCCGGGAGCGCGCCGCGCAAGCAGGATCGCGATATCTGCTGGCCCAGTCCCGATGTCTAGCACCCTGCCGGTTGGTGGCGCCAACTCCAGGGCTCTGGCAACGAACTCTTCGTTGACTCCGCTGTTGTCAAACGAGGCGTATTCGTCAGCGTCTTGCTGCGAATCCATGACCTCTGGTTCGAGTATTCGCTCGAGCATGCCCTACCCATCCCTTCGGACCCCTCACCTTCGCTCCGGTGAGGCGTCGTCCATCCTGGCCATGCGCGCCTCGTAAGCTGACAGCGCCTCGTGCAAGTGAGCGAAGTCGCGCGCGATGAAATACTGATTCAAGATCTCCGAGAACGCATTCTCGTGCTCGACCACCTCGATGCTGAACGGCCGCAACCCTGGCTCGCCCGCGCAGACGGCTCGGAATTCCGCTGGCGATGACAGCAGCGCAGCGCCGTGAACGTGAAAGTCGTCGCGGGTGCCCAGCAGGCCGAACTCCACGCTCCACACATAGAGCCTCCTGAGGTGCGTGAGCGGCGATGCATTCTCGGCGATCCGGCGGACGACATGTGTCATCTGCGCGTCTGCTGCGGCGATGGCTCGTGCTCGCGACGCTGGATTGCTCCGGATGGAGGCCAGGTTGCGAACGGTCGTGAAGAACTCCCGATCCAGCTCGTTCGACTCGGCGCGCGACATCACCCGGGCGAGCCGTCGCAGGTACTCGCGATACTCCGCACAGAAGAGCATCGGCAAATGGCCGAGCACATCATGAACGAGATCTGGCTCCGGGGAGAAGTCGACGTGTTCGGCAAGTCGCACGAAGCGCGAAACGGGAAACACGCTCCGCGACATCAGTCCCACATAAGCGGAGGTCGGAATGTATCCGTCCACACAAACGGTCTCCCATCCGGTCGGCGCCAGTCGCGCATTGAGCTCCTCGATCTGCGGAACTCGCATGGGCAGGGCCAGCGCGCGCAGGCCAGCGACATACGCGGGATGCATTCTCGCGCCGCAGTGGTCGATCAGCGCGACATTCCGCGCCAGTACCTCGCGCCAGACCGCGTGCGCGGCGGGCGGGTACATGGCGTGCTGCTGCTCGACGATGTGGGCCCGAAAGGGCTGGGCTTCGCAGCTTGGTAATGGTTCGTCGACCAACACGTGGCGCCCTCGCTTCCCGTCCCCTCGCTCGGCGCAGGCCATCACCCCGTGCTGCTGCGCTGCCCCCATCACCCGCCGCGCCGATGCTGGCTGAACGCTGCGCCACAGCGCCGCATCCACTCCCCAGCGTGCTCATCGACGAACGACTCTGCCGCATGAGTAACTCTGCCGCATGAGTAACTGACGCCCCGGCTAAACGGCGCCGTGGACGAGTGCTCGCGCCGCACGCTCAGCTAATGACAAGGCGATCTGCACATTCGCGCGACCTGCTCGCGCCCCATCTCCAGTCGGCACCCCGCCTCCTCTCGTCGAGAGTTTCACAAAAACAATCGACGCTGCAATACCCTCGTGATCGCCACCACGACACGACTTATCGAGTCGCCGCGGCGGCGGGGAGTTCGCGCTGGTGCCTGCTCGTGCTCTGCCGAACGGCAACAGACACCCTGCGAGCGACAATTGGCGCGACATCACGCGATGTTCCCTCGATGACGCCGCGGCGACGGGAGCCGCAGCACGAGCTGTCGCCGATCTCGATGCGATCAGCGAGACTCACCCCCACGGGTGGCGCCGAGCTCCGCGTCGCTGCGAGTGGTGCTGAGTTGCTCTGGCGTATGGAAGCTGAGTTGCTCCGGCGTATGGAAGGCGCCTCGCAGTTCGGCGTCGCGTGGCAGTTGCGTGCGGCAATCGAGCGCGGCAATCAAGTGCGGCAATTCAGCGCGGCACGTGGGGGCTCAGCGAACTGACGAAGCGCACGTCACCGAGCGCGAAGCGCTGCGTGCTCGGGCGCTGCTCGAGGTGCTTGACGAAACGGGTCTGCTTCAGTGACCATCTTAGGCGATGGGCGGGCATCTTCGAATCGCGACGAGTGACGGTGGTGCGGTAGAGCTCGAGGAGGCGGTGCTGAGCGCTCTGGCATCGCGCTTCGGTGGCCCGCTGTTACGCGTCGGGCAAGAGGGCTATGAAGCGGCACGCCACATCTGGAATGGGCGGGTCGAGCGGCGCCCGGCGTTGATCGCCCGCTGCACGAGCGCGACGGATGTGCAGGAGGTCGTCCGCCTCGCTCGCGACCACGGCCTGCTCCTCTCCATACGCGGCGGCGGACATAACGTCGGCGGCACCGCCGTGTGCGAGGGCGGCTTGATGCTCGACCTCTCGCGCATGAAGGGCATCGAGGTGGATGCAAAAGCGCGTCGCGCCCGCGTCGCCCCCGGCGTGCGCTGGAAGGAGCTCGACGCCGCCACGCAGGCGCACGGCCTCGCGGCGCCCGGAGGGCAGCACTCCGAGGTCGGCGTGGCGGGTTATACGCTGGGCGGGGGCGCGGGTTGGCTGCTGCGCAAGCACGGACTGGCCATCGACAGCCTGCGCAGCGTTCAGATCGTCACGGCCGACGGCAGGTCGCTGCGGGCGAGCGCAACGGAAGAGCCAGACTTGTTCTGGGCGGTGCGCGGCGGCGGCGGAAACTTCGGCGTGGTGACGGAGCTCGAGTTCGAGCTGCACGAAATCGGGCCCATCGTGTTCGCAGGCCTTGTGGTGCACCCCTTGGCTCGCGCGCGAGAAGCGCTGCGTTTCTATCGAGAGTTCACCCACGGCGCCCCGGAAGAAGTCGAGTCGGTGGCCGTGTTGATGACGGGGCCCGATGGGCAAAAGGGAGTCGCGTTCGGGCTCTGCCACTGTTCTCCGCAGAATGGCCCGCAGGATGGCCCGCAGGATGGCCCGCAGGATGGCCCGCAGTGTGCAGCACCGGCGGCATTGGCGCCGCTGCTCGGGTTCGGGCCCCCCGCCATCAACATGGTGCAAGCCATGCCGTACGTGATGTTTCAGGGCATGCTCGACGCTCTGGCTCCCGCGGGCCACCGCTACTTCAACCGTTCGCGCTTCGCGAAGGAGCTCAGCTCGAACGCGATCGACGCCGCGATTGGCCGTTTCGCGGAGGCGCCGTCGCCAGGTTGCACCCTATTCATCCATCACCTCGGAGGGGCGATGGCGCGCGTGCCGGCCACCGCCACCGCGTTCGCACATCGCGACGCACAATATTGCTTCATCGCCGAGGCAGGTTGGCAGGGCAGCGACGCCGACGATGCGCACTGCGCCTGGGCGTCGCGCACGATGGAAGCTCTCGAGCCTCACACGACGGGTGCGGCCTACGTCAACGATCTCGGGCGCGCATCCGACGAAGGCGCCGCAGAGATGCGCGCGGCGTACGGCTCGAACTACGCGCGGCTCTCCGAGCTGAAGGCCAAGTACGACCCGACCAATCTCTTCAGCCACAACCAGAACATCCCACCGGCGCGCTGACGGCGGCTCGCTCGCGAGTCTTCACCTCGAAGGGTGATGACACGCTCGAGCTCGCTGGCGTTTCACTGCAGCGACTCGATGCAACTGGTGGTACTGTCGCCTCACCTCGTGTGAGCGTGGGGCGCGACGGGGGTCGCGCTCGCGCTTTCGTGGGGCAGAGGGCCACGCGGTCGTCCCGGGCCGCCCACGGCCGCTACCGCACGGAATGGATCCGGAGCGCAATCTTCATACGCGCGCGCCCTGAGCGCCGATTGGCGAGCGTCGAGCCGCGCCCAGGCTCCGTGATGCTGCATGAGCTTTCTCGTTCTCGAGCACGTACCCAGCGCACTCAACTCGAAAGGCGTGGTGAGCGAATGAACTCTGACAACGAAGCGACGAGCAATCCCCAACGACCGGACCTGATCGAGTCCGTCGTCATTCTCGGTGGCGGCACTGCGGGTTGGATGGCCGCGTCTTATCTGAAGCGCGCGTTCCCCGGCGTGCGCTTCACATTGCTCGAGGCGGCGAGCATCCCGAAGATCGGTGTCGGTGAGGCCACGGTGCCCAACCTGCAGAAGGTCTTCTTCGATTTTCTCGGTATTCCCGAGGACGAGTGGATGCGCCACTGCAACGCAGCCTTCAAGACCGCCGTCAAGTTCGTCAACTGGCGGCGCCCGCGCGCCCAGGGCGGCGACGATCACTTCTATCACACCTTCGGCATCTTGCCGGAGTGCGCGAACGTGCCGCTGTCCCACTACTGGGCGCTCGAGCGCGGCGCAGGCTTGCAGCAGGCGTTCGACTACGCCTGCTACAAGGAGCCGCCGCTGCTCGACGCGAAGCTCTCGCCCCGATTCCTCGATGGCAACAAGGCGATGTACTACGCCTGGCATTTCGACGCGCACCGGGTCGCCGACTATCTGAAAGGCGTGGCCACGGGCTGGGGGGTGGAGCATGTCGTGGATGAGCTCGAGCGGGTCGAGCTCGCGCCGGACGGCACGATCCGCGCACTCCACACCCGGCAGGGTCGCGCGCTCTCGGGCGACCTGTTCGTGGACTGCTCCGGCTTCCGCAGCCTGCTCATGAACAAGGCGCTGGGCGAGCCGTTCCTCGACATGAGTGATCACCTGCTCTGCGACAGCGCCGTGGCCACCGCCATCCGCCACGACGACGCCCGCCACGGCGTCGAGCCCTACACCTCCGCCATCGCGCTCGACTCGGGCTGGACCTGGAAGATCCCCATGCTGGGCCGCTTCGGCACCGGCTACGTCTTCTCGAGCAAGTTCACAAGCCGAGAGCGCGCCGTGCAGGAGTTCTGCGATCTGTGGCAGCTCGACGAAAACAAGGCAGACTTGAACCAGATCCGCTTTCGCGTCGGGCGAAACCGCAGAGCGTGGGTGAAGAACTGCGTGGGTATCGGCCTGTCTTCCTGCTTCGTGGAGCCGCTCGAGTCGTCCGGCATCTACTTCATCTATGCTGCACTGTATCAGCTCGCGAAGTACTTTCCGGACAAGAGCTTTGACCCGGTGGTCACCGACCGCTTCAACGCCGAGATCGAGACCATGTTCGACGATACACGCGACTTCATCCAGGCGCACTACCTGACGACGCCGAGAGAAGACACGGCCTTCTGGCGCGCCAACAAGCATGAGCTCGTGTTATCCGATGACATCCGGCACAAGCTCGAGACGTACAACGCCGGGCTGCCGGTGAACCAGCCCATCACCGACGAGAACACGTACTACTCGAGCTTCGACGCCGAGTTCCGCAACTTCTGGACCAACGGCAGCTACTACTGCATCCTCGCGGGGATGGGCTGGGAGCCGCGCCGGCCGCTGCCCAGCATTCGCTACCGTCCTGACGCGCGGGAGCGCGCGCGGCAGATGTTCCAGGTCATCGCCGCCCAGCAGGCAGAGCTCGGCAGCACGCTGCCCACGAACTATCAGTTCCTGCGCCAGCTCCACGGCGCGGGCGCAGCCTAGTGCTGGCGCGACGGCACGACCGCACGATGACGGAGGGATGGCGATGAAAGAGATGTGGAAGGTGCTCGACGCTCAGCGCGCGGAGACCGAGGCGCACCCGTTCTTCAAATGGCTGAGCTCAGACGAGGTCCCGCTCGACGAGCGGTTCGTCTTCACGCCCGTGTTGATCGACTTCGTCATGGGCTTCGCCGACTTGAACAAGTGGTTCTTGCGCTACTCCGACCCCGGCAGTGACTGGGAGCATGCGATCAACGAGCACACGTCCGAGGACGCGACGCATTCGCTATTGTTCGTCCAGAACTGGACGCACCTGAACATCGGAGACACGCCAGAGTGGCCCGCCTCCAAGGCGCTCTGGTGGATGTTCCAGGCGAACGACTGCCTCGTCGTGCGGCGGCTGGGCATGGCGATCCTCGATCTATCCGTGCGATTCCCCGATCCGCTCGTCCGCTTTCCAATCATGGAGGCGATCGAGATCTGCGGCGACATATTCTTCGGCCACAGCACGCGCATCGCCGAACGAATCATGGAGCAGCAGCAGGTCGACCACGTGTATTACGGCCCGTACCACCGCGCACGCGAGACGGGGCATCTCCAGGCCGACGAAGGGTCATTCGTCAGCGCCCAGCTTTCACCAGACCAGCGTCGCGAAGCCGAGGGCGGCGTCCGCGCGGTGTTCGGGCAATTCCGCGGGCTCTTCGATCACTTGCTGGATTTCAGCCTCCGCGCGACGTCCGATCCAGCGAGCCTGGCCCGCGCCATCGACCGCGAGTACGCGCTGGCGCTGTCTCCAGCCGAGCCTCGTGCGGAGCCGGCCCGCCGCGAAGCACCCCAGTATCAGCCCCGCGCTCGGGCCGGGCGCGTTCACCCCGAGCAAGCGCCGCTCCTCGGCCTGCTCGACGAGCGCCGAGCGCGGCTCGGGCGGCACGGCCTCGTGTCATCCCTGCAAGCGGGCCCCTTCGCGCTCGAGCGACTGCAGAACTTCGCGCCGATCTGGGGGGTGGACGTCGTCAGCTATCGGGACTTCAACGAGCTGGTGCTGCGCTATCCGCAGCCCTCGACCGACGCCGAGCGCACCATCAACCGCTGGTCGAGAGACCTGGCGAGCCACGGCAGGCTCTACTTGCGCGATTGGAAGACCCTCGGCCTCGACGAGCTGCTCGGTTGGAGAATGGGCGACGCGGTCACTTACTACTTCCTGAGCGAGCACACGGAGGTCCACCGTCGCAACATGTCGAAGGTAAAGAAGCTCGCCATGGCGCATCGCGCGCCGCTCTCGCGCTGGTGGCTCATGCTCGCGCTCGAACAGAGCGGCGACGTACTGTTCGAAGCCATCCGCCCGCTCGCCCTCGCGCTCGAGGCAGAGCTCGGCGCGCCGCTCGACTACTGGGCTTACCGCCATGGGCTCGTGGAGCCCGGCGAGCGCGACGCAGCGCCGCACGCCTTCCTGGAAGACGACATCACGCCGCGCGAAGCGCACGTGATACGGCACATCATCGGCACGGTGTTCGACAACATCGAAGAGCAGTTCGATCAGTGTGACCGGCTGCTGCACGAGCGGGTGTTCTCCACGCGGGCGAGCTCGTTGCCGCCGCACCCGAGCCACATCGCGGAGCTCGTTCGGGCTCGGCACGCGGCAATCACGGCAACGTCGGCATAGTCCGCACGCTTCGCCCCGCGCGGCGCGCTCCCGCCCGCCGCCCTTTCGCCGCCGCCATCTCGACGCCTGTCGATGAGCGCTTGCCATCGCGCGCCAGGTCGCTGGCAGTCGTCGCGTCACCGGTCAAGTGACGAATATCGACAGACGATTCAATTCACGCCGTTGTCACCCAGCTCGCGAGCTTGCGTGATTCGCCCATGAAATGCGGGTCGTGCGCGGCACCTGCGGCGGCGCGCCGAGCGAGTGCGTCGTGGCAGATGGCGTTCACGTTACATTCGCGTCGGCACCCGGCTCGGGTGTCACGGCCTACGAAGGGGCTCGTTTCAAAACACGCGAGGGACGTGTCTGCCTCGCTGGCAACAGAACGAGCGGAGTAGAGATCATGGCGATGCCGTTTCCAACACTCGGGGCGTACGATGCTTGGGGACATCGGGGGATGTTCATTGGTGAGGTTCACTCGGGGAAGGCGCCCGACCCGCAGGCGACCATCGTACGGATGCTCGAGCTCTGGCCGATCATCACGGCCAACGTCGACGTCTTGTTCTTGGAGGCATTCGATGCTGGTGCGACACCAGACACGAGCTCCCAGAAGGCAGTGCTGTCCGACCTGGCGCGCACTACGGGGGTAAAAGCGTGGGAGTGGGAAGCGGGTGGGCGAGCTTGGGTCGCGCCAGCCTATCGATCCATGGGCGCTCTGGCGAAGCGCACGAACACGCCGCTCATCGGCGTCGACCTGTATCCACATCCGTGGTGGACCCGTCATACGTACAACCCGACCTATCGGCGCATGCTCGTCCAGTTTCGTATGGAGCCAGCGCTTCACCAGGCGTGGGCGACGGTCATACGCCAAGAGCTCGAGCGCACTAACAAGTCACGTTTCGCAGTGCTGGGAGGAACTGGCCACGGTCCCGAGCTCGCTAAGGCGATGCCTGGCCTCGTTCTTTACGCCCTCGACGACCAGGGAGAGTTCAAGCAGTACACCCGCATCGCACCCCCGGCGTGGGGCCCAGTGTTCCTCCCCTGAGTTACGCATCAGCAGGGGCCCGCACCCGCTCCCCGCCCCCGCCGCGGGGAGGTGCCCTGCGGCGAACACCCCCTGCCCGCGCGAGCCGCTCCGCTCGCGGCCGAACCACCCGCCCAGAGACAAATCGTCGCCTTTTGACCAGCGCGCGCTGTCACATCAGGGGCGCCGCTCGCTCTAACGAACACGCGCCAGAGCGATTGCGTGGCGCGGTACGGTTTCACCCACGCCCCGTGTGAGTTCCATGTCCTTCGCTCGTCCCCGCTCGGGAGTTCGTCCCCGCTCGGGAATACTGCCCACCCCGGGTCGCCGTCTGCGTGGCTTCATGGCCGTCGCCGCGGCGTTGTCGGCCCTGGCTCCTTCCGCGCACGCTGACGACTCCCCGAAATCGTTCGGGCTCGATCTCTCTGCGGCGACGTGGGTGCCGCTCTCGGTAGGCCCCGAGCTCGTCGTGGAGTTTCCAGGGCGGCTGCTGCTCCAGGCGCACCTGGGGTGGCTGCCGGAGCTCTACAGCCAGACCCTCTCGGATTCGCTCGAAGAGGCGGATGTTTACGGCGCCGACGTGGGCCATCTGGTCGACGGCGCGGTGCGCGGAGCCACCACGTGGCGGCTCGCGGCGGGTTGGCGCCCGTTCGAGCGCGCCGGGTTGGAGCTGACGGTCGGTTACGCTCATGTGGCGGTCGACGGCGGCACGAGCACGGGCGAGATCATTCCGCTGGTACCGATCGACGTGGCCGAGCAGATCGCGGAGGAGCTCGGGGATCTCGGCGTCGATATCGGCATCGATCTCGACTCCTCGATTCACCACTTCACCATCGCAGCGGGTTGGCGCTGGCTGATCGGCGACCATCTCGTGGTTCGCGCGAACCTCGGCTACCTGCAGGCGTTCGCGTCCAGCTCCACGCTGAACATCGAAGGTAGCCCGGAGCTCTCGGCCCTGGCGGAACCGACGGTAGAGGCCGTGTTGCACGAACAGTACATCCGGTACATCAAGGTCCCCCTCGTGGGGCTGGGGATCGGCTATCGATTTTTCTGACGGATCGCGCCCTCGCATTCCGTGGCGAGCTCGCCGCTCGCGGTGTCGAGCTCGAAGCGCCGAACATCACGCCGTGGTGCCGGGGGTGCGCGACGCGCGCCGCGGCCGCGAGCGCTGCCGCGGCTCGTTCGATGCCTGCTGCCCCGCCTCGGCCGCGGGACGTTGCTGCACGGGGGGCCGCTGGGGCCGAGCCTGCTGCGGTCGTTCGCTGCGCTCTCCAGGGACCGCGCCGCTGCCGCTCGCCAGGTGGGGAGCGGCGCCGCTTTGCCGTCGCTTTCTCCGCCGACGGCGGCGAGGAGCCCCGGCGCTCGGCGGGTCTGCGGGGCGCGGCTCGGCGGCGGCCCCTGGGCGCGGCTCGTCGGCGGCCGCGGAGCGCCGAGGTGCGGGCGCAGACGTGGGGCGCGGTGCAACCGGTGCGGGGCGCTGCGCTGCCGGCGCGGGGCGTAGGGCCACCGGCGCGGGGCGCTGCGCTGCCGGCGCGGGGCGTAGGGCCACCGGCGCGGGGCGTAGGGCCACCGGCGCGGG
>Ga0247763_1000819_pt1 | contig 18658 bp, 14 predicted proteins | sample UWRJL141409B4_FD_179926 | JGI IMG/M metagenome (GOLD analysis project Ga0247763, IMG submission 179926) | Plant litter microbial communities from Arlington Agricultural Research Station in Wisconsin, United States - UWRJ-L141-409B-4 | ecosystem: Environmental > Terrestrial > Plant litter >...
CGCTGCCGCACCAGCTCGCTACGGCCTGAGACCGACGACGCTCAATCCGGCACGGCGGGCAAGACGGGGCTGGGCGAGGAGGTACGCCAGAACGGGCGCGCCGACCTTGTCAGACCGTCACGGCTCCGCCGACCTTATCGAGCAATCACCCATCGCGCAGCACCGCCTCTTTCTTGCGCGACGGATAGACATGGGACCAACGGCTGCCCCGTTCGAATCGGCTCGCCGCGAACGGCGCCCGTGACCGGGGGCGTTCGATGACTTGTGCCATTCTGCGGCGTGAGCGTACGCGACCCACAGTTACTGGATCTTAACCGACAGAGCTCTGCTTGCTGTGCAGCCCTCAGCTACATCGGGCCCGGAGGCGGTGATGACAATCGTCTACGCTCTCGACATCGGCGTCTACGACGTCGGGCTACAGGGACAGGTACTCTCGAAGACGACTGCAGCATGGTGCAGGGCGACCTCCGGGACGAGCGACTTGGACAGCCTTGAGCGCGCCGGGACGCCGGGTGAGGGCGTGTACACCTTGTACACCGGCAAGGACGCGCAACACTTTGCCTGCGGTCGAAGCCTAGAGAGGTTGGCCGTCATGCTCGCAAGCGACATCCGCGCGGGCAACCAGGTAGCCCTCGCTTTGAGGCGCCCATGTGGCTGCCGCTAGAGCACCGTCATAGGCCGCAACTGAAATTGTTCGGTCCCAGGTTCGAAGCCGAGCGGGGCAGCGAGTGGTATCTGCAATCCGGCGCGGCGGCCACGATGAAGAGCATGGCCCTCGGCGTGCTGTTGAGGGAGCACTTGCGCTCCGAGCTTGGGCACCTACCAACAATAACGAGTTCTGCTGGCGATCGATCGACGGCACTCATTGTCTTCGAGGCCTATGTTGTCGGTCCCTTTAATTCCCGGTGGTATCCGTTACGAAGACGATGCGCTTGTCGCTACCCTTGCTTGGGGAGCTGCCTTCCGAGGATTCTCGCTACCTTCCACAATGCGGTCGCGCTTGCTACACTCGGGCGGCAGCCGATCTGGTCCTAGCCTTTCGGTCTGGACGACCATTTTTAGCGGCAGCAAGGTAGACGGACCAGTTGATTGTGACGTTGTCGCTCTTGAGCTTTTGAGCTGACATCGAAGGCCGAGCGCCGTCTAACGGAGTAGCGTTTTCGCGGTGACGAAGCGCGAGCGAACGCAGTGAGCGGCGCGAGGCCAGCGCTAAAACGTGTGTTGAACAAACCCAAGAAGACGTGAGCGAGTCACCTTGCGGTTTCGACGCGACCCGATGTGTGGGCGACGCTCAGGGGAAACGCGGCGAGGAGCTGGCGCGGGCGTGTTCGAAGCGCGACGGCGAGCCACGGGTAGCCTCGACGTCGCTGCATGAGCGGGTGGAGCTGGCGATGGCGGTGAAGATCGGGCCGTGGGCGCGGCTCCGCCGGAGCACACGCGAGTTCGAATGCGCCGGCGGACGATACGGATCATTGGAGGTGCACACCCGGATTGTGGGAGGGTGGACCGCGGGCAGATGAGAGCGGCACGAGCGGCGACGCCGTGCGGAGGAAGGTGGCGCACTGCTCGGCGGAGAGGCGGCGGACGCGACGCAGCGCGCGCTCGTGGCAGTGGGGGCAGCGAGGAGGCTGCCGCGCGGCGCTCGAGTCATCGCCGCCGGTGGGAGTGGCAGGCGCGGAGGAAGGGCTGAGGAAGAGTTGGAGGCGGCGGAGCGTGGTTCGCTCGGCGGGATGGAGCAGACCGAAGGCGCGGACGCGATGGATGCCGCGCAGCGGCACGTGTTGGAGATAGCGACGAAGAAACTCGCGGGCGGGTAGCGTCATGACTTTGCGCTGGCGGTCTCGACTGTCGCGGTAGGTGAAGCTGACGGAGCGGTCGTCGCAGGCGGTGATGGCCTTGTCGGACAGGGCGGTGCGGTGCACGTAGCGAGCGAGGTAGTCGAGCACGACGTGGGGGCGAGCGACGGGCTTCGCGAACACGACCCAGCGCTTGTCCCAGGGGATCTCGGGCAAGTGCAGGCCTGGCGTGGCGGCGCGGGCGCGCGCGAGGAAGCAACCTCGGAAGAGCTTCGCCAAGGCGTGGACCGGCACGAGGAAGGGTTGGCGCCGCTGGGGCGGCGACCGCCACGTGCGGCCGTCGCACGAGACCCCGCAGGCGGGGACGAGCAAGTGGACGTGAGGATGCCACTCGAGGGTGCGCGTCCAGGTGTGGAGCACGGCGAGCGCGCCGACGCGCCCGCCGAGCCAGTGCGGATCAGCGCACAGCGCGGCGAGCGAGTCGAAGGCGGCGCGGAAGAGCACGCCGAGGAGGGCTCGCTGGTGCTCGCGCACGGGGCGGCGAAGCTCGGCTGGGAGCGTGAAGACGACGTGGAAGTACGGCACCGGCAAGAGCAGGGCTCGCTGGCGCTCGAGCCAGCGACGGGTGGCGTCCTGGCCGCACTGCGGGCAGGCGCGGTGATGGCAAGAGTGGTAGAGCAGATGCTCCCGCCCACATGCAGTGCACTCGGCGAGATGGCCGCCGAGTGCCCCGGTGCGACAGCGCGAGATCGCCTTCAGGGCGCGGACGTGTCCGTGCGGCACGGCGGAGCCGTGCTGCGCGAGGTAATCCTGCCCGTGCCGGCGAATGACGTCGGCGAGGCCGGGCATGGGCTGCCCGGTTAGAGGCTCGCCATGAGCCGGTCGAGCACCTCTTGGACGCGTTCCACGCCGGGCTGTGTGACGTGCATGTAGATCTCGGTGGTGCGCAAGGACTTGTGGCCGAGGATGGCTTGAATGGTGCGCAGCGAGATGCCGGCTTCGAGCAAGTGGGTCGCGTAGCTGTGTCGGAGCGTGTGGATCGAGGCGTGCTTGGCGAGGCCGAGCTCGGCAAGGGCGGCGGAGAAGGTCTTCTGGAGCGTGGTCTCGTGCAAGGGCGCGTCGCCGCTCTGAGGAACGAAGAAGTACCGAGTGGGCGATGCGGGTCGCTCCTGCTTCCAGTAGCGGCGCAGGCGCGCGAGCAGTGGCCGCGGCAGCGGCACGCCGCGGTCCCTGGCACCCTTGCCGTCGCGGACCCAGACCATCAGTCGGTCCGAGTCGATGTGGGCCGTCTCGAGACGGAGGCCTTCGCCGAGCCGCAGCCCGAGAGCGTAGATGGTGCCGAGGGCCATGCGGCGGACGGGATGGCGAACGCTGGCGAGCAATGCGCGGACTTCCGTGGTGCTCAGCACGGTGGGCAGCATCCGAGGCTTGTTGACCCGGAGCAGCTCGAACACGGGCCAGTCGCGGCCGAGCGTCTGGGTGCAGAAGAAGCGCAGCGCGCAGATGGCGACATTGATGCTGGATGGCGCCTGCTTCTTCTGCTCGCGCAGGAACAGAAAGTATGCGCGCACGTGCTCCTCGGTGAGCTCGCCGGGCTCGGTCTTGGCCCAATCGAGGAAGAGCCGCGTGGCGAGCTCGTAGCCGCTGCGCGTGCGCGGCCGGTAGTCGCGCAGTCGCATGTCGGCACCCATGCGCTCGCGCCAGTTTTCCAATGTGATCACGATGTCCTCCGGGGTGGATGCCGCGGCTCTCGTGCCGCGGAGTGGAGGACTCAGGGGAAGACGGCTTTCGCGACGTCGCTCGATCGGCTATGATGCAGGGCCTCGACGCAGCGAGCACGATGTATGCGAATGTCTCGCCGGGGACGGTTGCATCGTGCGAGCCTCAGCTACCGCGTCTGCGCGGTTTCGTTCAACTCGGCCGTTGAAGCTGACGTGGCCCTCAGTCGCTGCGCTCCTTTGGGTCAACGCAGCTTAACGACGGTCGTTAGCCATAGAACGACGTGATCGCGACTTGAAACGGTGATCCCCGAAGCGAAAGCTCGATGGCGCGCTCGATCAGGGGGAGAAGGTTCCGCACCCGGTCCCCCCGTTTCCGGGAGCCCGTACCCGCCTACTCAGAACGTTGCGGCGAAGTCGAGCATGGCGGGGTCCAGTCCGGGGGTTTGGCGTTGCGGCGCAGGGCCTCGATCCGACCCCATCTCTCGTTGCCCCTGCCCGGGCAAGCGACGATACTGCCGACGTGGCCGTAAAGCACTTCCTCTCCTTGCTGGACTGGGGCGCAGCCGGGATCTTCCAGACGCTAGACCGGGCCGATGAACTGGCACGACTCTGGAAGGCTCAATCTATGCCGCAGGCGCTGCGCAACAAGCGCGTCGCGCTTTGGTTTTTCGGGGATGGATTTCGCAACCGTATAGCCTTTGAGTTGGGCGCCAAGGAGATGGGCGCGTCGATTGCCTACATTCCGGGAGAACTCGGAGTCCACGAACCCATCGAAGACATTGCTGGGTACCTGGAGAATTGGTTCGCGCTGATGGTCCTGCGGGTGAAGCGTCACCAAGACCTGCTGGAGGTTGCCGCGCGGAGCCGGATTCCAGTCATCAACGCAAGGACGGATCGCAGTCATCCGTGCGAGATCCTCGGCGATCTGCTCTACATGCGCCGACGACGCGGGGACCTGGCAGGACTCAAGGTTGTCTTTGTGGGAGAGCCGTCAAACCTATGCATGAGTTGGCTCGAGGCAGCCGCCGTACTCCCCATTCGTGTCATGCAGGCTTGTCCGCCAGGATACGAAGTGGCCGAGGCAGTACTGCGTGACCTTCAACGGAACGCTGCCGGGGAGCTGCGGGTGACGCACGACCTTGACGATGCGCTCGTCGATGCTGACGTCATCTACACTGACTGCTGGCCGCACGCGGTTACTCCTGAAGAGCGAGCGCAGATCAGAGCGGCGTTTCTTCCGTATCAGATTGGGGAGCGGCATCTGCGAGTACTCGGAGAGGAAGGAGCCTTCTTGCCGTGTCCACCCGTCACCAGAGGCGAGGAGGTGTCAGCAGAGGCTATGATGTCGCCCCGCTGTCAGAACCACGCGGCCAAGGACAATCTCCTGCACGTCCAGAACGCCATCATGGAAGCGGTGGTTGCTGGCTAACTCAAGCCCTGAGGCGGGCCGCTAGGAAAAGCGACGACTAGGTCGAGGCCTTTGCGGCAAAGGCAAGCAGCGGAGCCTGACGCTTCTGGAGGGCCATGAGATAGCGAGCTTCGTCGTACGGCTTGCGCTCGATCCAGCATCGATGAAGGACGCGGATCCACCTGAAGGCGAGAGCACGAAGCGCAGCTTGATGGGAGCCGCCACGTTCGCGGTAGCTGTGGTGGAAGGCTTTGGCCCAGAAGGAGCGAGGGACGGTTTGGCCCACCCATTCGATGAAGGTTTGGCGTTGGAAGGTGGGGCACGCGAAGCGCCAGTGGACCCAGCTCTTGTTGCCACTGCGTTCGGTGACGGGGGCGACGCCCACGTACTTCTGCAGGGAGGCGGCGTCTGGGAATCGCTCGCGTCGTTTCACCGAAGGCAACGAGCAGGCGAGGAGCGAGGGCGGGACCGGCGCCGGGGAGAGCGTCAAAGAGCTCGTAGTCCGGGAGGTTGGGGGAGAGCGATGCTATCTCTGCATCGAAGCGAGCGACAGCGGCGTTGACGGCACGGAGCTGAGGTATGGTGGTCTCGACGAGCAGCAGCAGAGGACCGATGACGGCAGAGTCGGTGGTCAAAGGCTCTTCGGACTGAATGGCATCGAGGCGCCGAGCGATGGTACTCTGGCTCCTCACGTTGTGGCCTCTGAAGAAGCTGACGAGGGTCTCCTGTCGAGCGCGTTTGGCGGCCTCGAGTGTCGGCCAGCGCTCGAGAAACGCGGCAAAGACGGGAGTGTCTTTGTCGCGAAACCAGCCGAGAATCTGCGGAAAGTAGCCTTTCAAGGCGCTGGTGAGTCGGTTGGTGATGGCGACGCGAGCATCGCCGAGCGCTCGTCGCAGCTCGACCATTCGCCTGAGGCGGCGCATGTCGGCACTTTCGGGTTGCAGGCGAGGGAGCTTCTCGGGGTACCGAAGCAGCAGCTCGAGCGCGAACTCGGCGTCAGTGGGGTCGTCCTTTGCACGACTCGGGGTGAAGGTCCCCCGATACTTGGCGAGCATGGTGGGTTGAACGGGGAAGAGCACGAAGATGTCGTGCTCGAGGAGCGCGGAGACGACGGGGCCCTGAGCGAGCTCCAGGGCGACGGCGATGGGGGCGCCACCGAACCGGTCGCGAAGCTTCTGAGCCCACTCCCGGATGGCGATGGGGCGATGCTCGCGGACCGAGCGTCGCGCTTCTTCTGCCCAGGGACGTGCAGGCAGACGTCGTGCTTCTTGTCGGCCCAGTCGATGCCGATGAAGGCGGCAAACGGCAGAGCCACTTGGCTCATGAGGAATACTTTCGTAAGATTGACGAGCGGGACATGCAGAGCCAGACCCAGCGAAGTCGATATGGTGAGCCGGTGAAGCGGCTTTCCCTGAGTGTTCGTTGCGGGCAAGGCACACCCGCCGGCGCGAAGTTGAGTTAGTGAGCATCACATGCTCGGCGTTGCAGATTCGTCGCCGGTGGGTGCATGTCCCGCTCCCATTCTCCTCCAGGTGAAGGAGAATGGAAAGCGAGACCGGTACACCCATATCGGCCGTTGAAGCTGACGTGGCCCTCAGTCGCTACGCGACTTCGGGGGCCACGCAGCTGAACACAAGTCGTTATGCGGACTAGTTGGCCCAGACGCTCCGAGGCGGCGGGCACTACGGCCCGAAATCTACGGGGCGGCGCCTTCCCGCAGGGCTCGAAATATGGCGAGCGCCTTCTCCAGCTGTTCCGCAAAGAACGGCGGATCCTCTCCGGGCGTGTTCCGAAAGCGTTCGATGACGCTGGAGAACTCGGTGTGCGCATCAGCCTCACCTCCCAACGTGCGAATGAGCGCGGCGTAGCCTACGTTCAGCAACTCACTGTTGCCATTGCCGGCATCCCGGGCACGCTCTCGCGCGCGCGAGAACTCGGCGAGGGCGGCGTCGTCCTCAGCGCGGGCGAGTCGATGGGCGCCCACCAGCCAATACCCCCGGGATTCCGCGAGCGGGCCCTTCTCGAGCTCGCGCGCTAGCCGCAGATTGAGGCGTGCAGCATCAAAGCCCGCGTCGAGATCCGACACGCCAATCACGATGCCCTCATCCCCCCAGCCGGGCCACGTGTCCGCGCCGAGGTTGAAGGCCAGGACCTTGGCCTGATGCCGCAGCGTCTGCCGTTTCGTCGCGTCCGCCGTGTAGCACAGGCAAAACTGGATGCCGGCGCGTCTGATGGCGACGGCCTCGGAGACACTCTTCTCAATAGAATGGAGGCGCTTGGCGAGCTGCCCGAATAAGGCTGCGGCGTGCTCGGGATCAGGTTGGAGTGAGATCTGCTCGATTGCCGCGAACAAGTCCACGGCTCGGGTGAGGGCGAGCAGTTCGTTGATGTCGTCCACGGCAGCCATCTTGCGCGCTCCCTTCCCGATCAATCATACCATGAGGTGTGATGTGCATCAACGGATGCTGCCCGAATGCGACCCGAAGTGGCCTCGCATTACCCAGGACGTCATAACGTCTGTGTTTTCAGCGGAGCAATGCTGTCATGCTTCCCATTTGGATGCCGGCGCGGTCGGGCATACCTGCAGGCTGGACAGGCGGGGCTGCAACAGTGGACTGAGTTCGCGAAGAAGTTCTGGGAACTGCATTCGTCCCCCCGCGCAGCCGCATCGGCGTCCGTCACGCATAGCTAGGAATGAGGAGTGGACACAGCCGCGAACGCTCTTTCGTCGACCTTTTTTCGAGAGCGGGACTGCGGCCAGTTCTCGTCGAATGAGTCCCTTGTTGGCGAGCCGCATAACTCGGCCGTTGCTTGCGTTGCGAAAGCTTGGATGAGGAGGATGCCGTGTAACCGAGGCTGAACTTCATTTGGGACCTTGCGGGGTCGCGACCCCCGTCCGGTAAAGGTTGGCCACCAGCCGGAAGCGAGTCTTGCGTGGCGGTACGACCGCGAGAGAGCGGGAAGGAGAGCTGCGAAGCGTAGACAGCGAGTGTGAGAGCCGCGTGATTGAGCTTCGAAAGAAGGATTGTCGTGGGTAGCCGTTGCTGTTCAACAAGTACCGGCGGAACCGAGGCGCCGCGAAGCGGAGAGAAAGCGGTGATGGTGAGACTGAGGCACCCGCAGATGGCGAAAGCCGCCGGCAAACAGCAACTCCCCGCACCTGCAGTCGTCCTCAAAGGCTAGGCGCAAGGGTCCCACCGGAGTCTGAGAAGGCGGCGAGCGCACGGAGGTCCCCCAGGAACGCAAGAGACCCCATCGTCTCCGGCAACGTCGCGAGACGTGCCCGTACCGCGGAGAATAGGGACGACTGAAGCAAAGCGGGAAGGGCGTTGGCGAGTCGGAGTCACCCATAGTACCAATGAACGCTGGGACAGCTGCCCGAGCGACCCAGTGGAGGGAAGGGGTTGACCGAGTCACGGAGCCGTCCGGAGGAAAGGTGCCGGAACACCGAGTCCACAACAGCACCTCAACGCAACTCGGACGGATAGCACCAGGGATCGCTTCAGCGCGCCAGCAACACGCGCCGGCACCAGGACTGCACCTTTGCGTCGTCGACGGCGAAACTCCACATCGCGGCGACCCAACGCTCCGCAGCATCGAGTCTTTCGGCAAGGCCCGCCTGCTCCAGCCATTCGTGGCACAGCGCGTGGTCCGATTCGACCGTGTCGGCGGTCATCTCGCCGCGCAGGTAAACCGCTACCGTGAGCGGGTCGAAGTCCGGGTCGCCAAACACTGGAACGCCTCCAAAGTCGAGCACGGCCGTGACGCTGCTACCGTCAACGAGCACGTTGCCCGCGTAGAGATCGAGGTGCACGAACCCCGGGGTTGCCGGCTCTTCAAAAGGGACGCACAGGGCCTCCAGGTCCACGCCAGCGAACGCGTCACCAGCGGCAGCCAGGCTGGTGCGAGCGCGCCGCCGCAGATACTCCTTCCAAGAGGGAGTACGTATGGGCGGCACCCGGCACAAATCCCCAAACCACGGCCGGGTTAGCGGAAGTCGGCTGAGGGCACGACTGGCTTCGAGCGTTGACAACAGTAGCTCACGCCTGCCCGTTCCCCGGACTTCACGCAGTGCTCGCGCCAGCGTTCGCCCGTGGAGGCGCGGCTCAAACGTGACGAACCGCTCCGCGATGACCCGGAGCTCGCAAACGTGTGGGATGGCGAACGGAAGCTGCCCGTGATGAGGGCGAAGCTCGCCGAGGAGGGCCGAGCGGGCCTCGACCGCTGCGCCGTCCGCTTCGGCGTGGTGGATGCGTATGATCTGCTCGTGCCCGTACGCGAACACGCAAGCTTCCCCGCCGTAGCCAAGGAGCGCACCCGGGTCGACACCCAGTTCCTCGAGAACGCGCAACAGGGACGGATCACGGAGCAGGTCCACCGCATCGATGTATAGCGGAGGGCAGCCCGCCGTGCCTCGAAAGCATGTCCCACCGGACAGCGCTTGCATCGGTTTGGCCGAACGTCGACTTGAGGGCCTGCCGGCGCCGAGCGGTATCTGTTTCCATCACGTCGAGCCTGACAAGCCAACGCGGACCTGAAGGGGCAAGGCGACTTACGTGGATGCGCTGACAGTCCGGCAGCGAGAAGGCTATGGTCGAAGGCTGAAGGCGTGCGCGGTCCAACTCGGACGTTGCTTGCGTTGCGAAAGCTTGGATGAGGAGGAAGCCATGTAGATGCGGCTGAAACTTCATTTGGGACCTTGCGGGGTATCGACCCCCGTCCGGTAAAGGTTGGCCACCAGCCGGAAGCGAGTCTTGCGTGGCGTTACGACCGCGAGAGCGGGAAGGAAGGCTGCGAAGCGTAGACAGCGAGTGTGAGAGCCGCGTGATTGAGCTTCGAAAGAGAGATTGTCGTGGGTAGCCGTCGCTGTGCAATGAGCGCCGGCGGAACCGAGGCGCCGCGAGGCGGAGAGAAAGCGAGGGATGGTGAGGACTGAGGCACCGGCAGAGGGCGAAAGCCGCCGGCAAACGGCAACTCCCCGCATCAGAACTCGTCCTCAAAGGCTAGGCGCAAGGGTCCCACCGGAGTCTGAGAAGGCGGCGAGCGCACGGAGGTTCCCCAGGAACGCAAGAGGCCCCATCGTCTCCGGGCGTCGCTAGACGCGCCGGTACCGCTGAGACTAGGGACGACTGAAGCGAAGCGGGAAGGGGCGCTGGGGAGTCGGAGTCACCCATACTACCAATGAACGCTGGGACAGCTGCCCGAGCGACCCAGCGGAGGGAAGGGGTGACCGGGTCATGGAACTGGTCGGAGGAAAGATGTCTGGGACACCGAGTCCAGAGAGCGTCTCAACGAAACTCGAACAGATAGCGAAACGCGCGAGGGAGATGCCTGGCGTGGCCTTCAACACGCTGGCGCATCACATTGACATTGAATGGCTACGCGAGGCGTACCGACGCACGCGCAAGGACGGAGCGGTGGGAGTCGACGGACAGACAGCGGAAGAGTATGCGGTGCAATTGGAGGGGAACCTCCAGTCGCTGCTGGACCGTGCAAAGTCTGGAGACCACTACCGAGCGCCGCCGGTGCGGCGAGTGCACATCCCGAAAGGGGACGGGTCGAAGACCCGCCCGATAGGGATACCGACCTTTGAGGACAAGGTGCTGCAGAGGGCGGTGGCGATGGTGCTGGAGGCGGTGTACGAGCAGTCGTTCTACGACTGCTCGTATGGCTTTCGGCCCGGGCGCAGCGCGCACGACGCGCTGCGTGCGCTGAGAGAGCCGTTGATGGCGATGAACGGTGGTTGGGTGCTGGAGGCCGACATCGAGAAGTTTTTCGACTCGGTCGACCGAACGCAGCTGCAGGAGATCCTTCGGCGGAGGGTGCGCGACGGGGTGTTGCTACGACTCATCGGCAAGTGGCTGAATGCGGGAGTGATGGAGGAAGGGCAAGTCTACCGCCCGGATGCCGGCACACCGCAAGGCGGGGTGATATCGCCGTTGTTGGCGAACATCTACCTGCACGAGGTGCTGGACGAGTGGTTTGCTGGCGAGGTGAAGCCGCGGCTGCGAGGTCGCGCGCACCTGGTCAGATACGCCGACGATTTCGTCATAGCCTTCGAGCTCGAGGGAGATGCGCGCCGCGTGATGGACGTGCTGCCGAAGCGATTCGGCAAGTACGGCCTGCGGCTCCATCCAGAGAAAACCCGATTGGTCCGATTCAGTCGTCCGAGCCGTAACGCCCCGTCCGGGGACGAAGCGGTAGAGCCGGCGAGCTTCGACCTGTTGGGCTTCACGCACTACTGGCGTCGGTCGCGGCAGGGCAACTGGGTGGTGTATCGTAAGACGGCCCGGTCCCGTCTCAGCCGAGCGCTCCGAGCGACGTCGCTCTGGTTGCGCGAGAACCGACACGAGCCAATAGAAGAGCAGCATCGAATGCTGGTGCTGAAGCTGCAAGGCCACTACAGCTACTACGGCATCATCGGGAACTTTGCAGCGCTGGACTCGTTCCGGAACTGGGCCCGGGAGCTGTGGTGCAAGTGGCTGTCGCGGCGTTCCAGAGCCAGCGCCGGACCAACTGCGATGGGCGTGTGCCTGGATGCATACCCGCTTCCACGGCCACGCATCACGCATGCGGTCTGACCGAGCGCAGTGAAGCCGTGACCTGACGAGCCGGATGCGGGAAATCCGCATGTCCGGATCCGTGGGAGCCCCGGGGGAGCAATCCCCTGGGGCCACCCGGCCGCTGACGTTGCCCTCAGTCGCTGCGCTCCCTCGGGTCCACGCAGCTGAACTAAAGGCGTTGGACCGACGAATGGCCTGAGCTGCAGAACTGCTCGACTGGATCACATGCCGCGCATCGGCTTGGGGCGCTGAACCAGACCGTGCGGCTTGGCTGATGCCAACAGGACGCGGCGAGCGTTCTTCGCATGCCCGCTTGGCGGGGTCCCCGTCCAACGGGAGCCGCAGTACCGGAATCGCCTGGTTCCACGCCCAGTCTCGTCCATTGGACACGCCTCCGGAGTCGGAGGGTGGCTGCCCAGGATAGGTTCTGGGACCGCTTGCGGGGGCGTCGGGTCCGCTCCTCAGCGAATCCGATGGCCAGCTCGCAGTCCCCGTGAGAGAAACCCAGCAACCGGCTACGCTTGTCGGCCGAGGGTATAGACATGGCTGTTGACATCACCGCGATTGACACGTCGGACATCGTCGGGTTCCTCGCGGCGGCGACACGTTTTGCGATGCCGGGCAAAACCATGCGTTGTTGTGCGCCATTTCCGCAGTCTTCAGCGTGCCGGTTTACGCCGGAACTGGCGCCCACAATCCGGTCTATCGCTTCAATTTTGGTCGGTACGAGCGCTGCGTCCCGAGCGGTAACTGCGAGAGCGACGTTCCGAGGCCGGACTGATGGACACGGACTCGTCGGACAGCCTTATACGGATGCGCGCTGCCGCGGTTCTGGCTACAGTATCAGCCGCGCTTCTAGCTGGAGCCCTTGCGGCATTACTCATTGGCTGGTTCTGGGCCGGAACTCGCGGAGCCTGGCAGGCCATCGCGCTATGGAGCTATTGGTTTGGCGCACCGGTTCTGAGTGCAGTGTCAATCGCGACAGGCCGCGGGAACGTGCCTCTGCGACGACTTAACTGGGCGCTGATAGGAACTTGGATTGCTGCGTCGATATTGACGCTGATGCTGCCATTCTAGCCCGACGTAGACCTTCGACGAAAGGGCGCCAACGCGGTCCAACTCGGACGTTTTGCAGCTGACGTGGCCCTCAGTCGCTGCGCTCGTTCGGGGCCACACAGATCAATGTAAGTCGTTAGTCTGACGCCGCGCTCCGCAGGGGCTATTTGTTGGGAGCGGGACGGCTTGCCAGACCCCCGTCGGACGTGATCGAGAACCGAGCAATGCGGGCCGTCGGAAGAGATTAGCATGCTGGACCGCTTGCGAGTCCTTCAGTCGCGGCGCTCTCTGGTGCCACGCAGATCGTTTTGTCTGATGGGGGGTGCACCGCGCTAGCGAAGCGTCGGCTGCGCCGACGTGTGGAGCTCGCGGCCTGTCGGGGTTCGTCGCTCGAGGAATCGGAATGGCTCACGAGCTGGAGCGAGAGCAACTCGGCACATTCCTCGCCGAGCTCGAAGCCGCCCTGGGCCCCGTGAGCAAGTCCTCGCTCGCCCAGGCAAGGCGTCGTGGCCGAAGCACTGATCCTGAATTCGGAGCCGGTCAACGCTCTGGCGCACGCGACGGTACGCGCCGTGCTGGCGGAGCGCTCTCGGGCGATTCTGCAAGTCGCTCACGAGCGTCGAGCGTTAGTCCGAGTGCCCGCGCCCGTACTGGCAGAAGTCTGCCGCGGCTCGAGGTTTGATGCTGGTATCGATCGGTTACTCGAGAACCACGGCATCGCGGTCTGTGCGCTGACGCAGGGCATTGCGCCGCGTGCAGGCGGACTGCTGGCGAAGGCCAGGCTCACGTCGGCGCACGCAGTGGTTTTGTCGTCGCCACGGCGCTCGAGTTCGACGGCGCCGTCGTCGCGACGAGATACCCGGGAGACACCCGTCGGCTGTCGAGCACGCCCCGGCAAGTGAGAATATTCGCTCTCTGAGTTCCGGACCCGAGAAGCGGAGTGCGGTATAGCTCGGCCATTGAAGCTCTTGTACGGGCGTCAAGACGAAAACGAGAGCGGTGGATCAGCCTCAGTGAGCACACCACGGAAGCGTGAAGCAGGTCACACGGGATTTGGTGTAGTGTGGGGTTCGGAATCCCGGAGGAGGGCAGCATCGACATCGACGCTTCTTCGCTGATCGCAGGCCTGCTCGTGTCGTCCGTCGGCTTCGTGCTGTTCAGCTATGGCAAGAAGATGAGCCGTCCGCCGCAGATGGTCGGCGGGCTCGTGCTCATGGTGTATCCGTACTTCGTGCCGGGGGTGGGCTGGATGCTCGCGGTCGGCGCGTTGCTGTGCGCCGCGATCTGGGTGGCGGTGCAGCGGGGATATTGAGCGAGCGCTGCGAGGGGGCCGGCGCAGTCGACTGGGGTCGACTGGAGGCGATTGACGGCGACCTGGGTGCCCACCGCTCCGAGCTGGAACGCCTGTCGTTCCACGCTGCAACAGTCGTCTCGAAGCGATACGGCGGCTCGGCAAGATCGTGCGGCCGATGTCATTTTCAGTAACCTCTTGGAGACTGTCTCCCACTAATACGCACCCGAGGTGTGCGCCCGCTTGAGGGCGTCACGCCGTCGGTCTGGAGCAACAGGTGTCGGTGCGTTCGTTGGGCGTCTGGTTCGTCGCTTGGGTGTTCGCGTTGGTGTTCGGGCTCGGCTGCGGTGACTCGCAGAAGCCGGCCACGGTGGGTGAGGCGGGGAGCGGCTCTGTGCCGAGCCGTCCGGAGCCGCCCGACTTCGTGGGCGGCGCCGACGGAGGTACGGGTTCGCTCGGCTGCGAGCGGGTGACGTGCGCGGCGCTCGACGCGCCCTGCGGGGTGATGGCGGACGGCTGCGGCGGCACCATCGACTGTGGGGCGTGCGGCGACGGCGCGGCGTGCGGGGTGGTGAAGGCGAACCAGTGCACGGTGCTCTCGGAGCTGTGCGTGCCGGCGAGCGCGGCGGAGGCTTGCGCGGGGAAGGAATGCGGCGTCGAGGGCGATGGCTGCGGCGGCACGGTCGAGTGTGGGAGCTGCGGCGCGGGTGAGGCGTGCGGCTCGCTGCGAGCGTTCCAGTGCAGCCCGGCAGCGACGGGCAGTGACACGGAGTGTCCCGCGCGCATCGAGAGCTGCGCCGAGGCGGGCGCGGAGTGCGGGCTCGTCGGCAACGGCTGCGGCGGAACGATCGACTGTGGCGGCTGCGGCGGCGGCCAGCTGTGCGGCGTGGAGGTGCCCCAGAAGTGCGGCGCCGCGCCCAGCTGCGAGCCGCTCGATGCGGCGACGGCCTGCGCGGGCAAGTGCGGCTTCGTGTCGAACGGCTGCGGGGTGGACGTGGCGGGCGGCGTGATCGACTGCAAGGTCGACTTTCCCTGCCCGGCGGGTGAGAGCTGCGGCGGTGGCGGGGTGGCGAACGAGTGCGGCTCGGGCGGCGCGGTGTGCGACCCGATCGACGCTGCCACGGCGTGTGCGGGCAAGGAGTGCGGCATCGCCAGCGACGGCTGCGGCGGGCGCCACGAGTGCGGCGGCTGTAGCGGCGACGAGGTGTGCAAGGCGGGCGAGTGCGGCGCGCCGATGGCGTGCGTGCCGCTGACGCGCGCCGTCGCGTGCTCGGGCAAGGCTTGCGGCCTCGTCGGTGACGGCTGCGGCGGCACCATCGAGTGCGGCATCTGCGCCGCCGGGATGGCATGCGGCTCGAACCGCCCCTTCCAGTGCGGCACGCCCGACCCGAACAACTGCCAGCCGATGACGGCGGCGCAGGCCTGCGCCGACAAGGAGTGCGGCATCGTGTTCGACGGCTGCGGCACGAGCGCGGACCACCAGTTCGATTGCGCCGAGGTGCGCGGGCAGAGCGGCTGCCCCACGGGGGAGGCGTGCGGCATTCGCGCGGCCTTCCAGTGCGACGCTCCCGCCGGGAACCCGTGCGTCTCGAACGGCAATAGCTGCGCGGCGCTCGGCTGGGAGTGCGGCCTCGCCGTCAACCGCTGCGGGCAGGTTTTCGACTGCGCCGCGGAGGGCCGCTCGTGCAGCGCGCTCGCGCTGTGCGCCGGCGGCATCAACGGCCCGACCGAGTGCGTCGACCGGCAGAATGACTGTCCCCTCTGCGGCGCCGTACCGAGCTGCGCCGCGGCCAGCCCGACGCGCCTCAGCGGGCGCGTGGTGACGCCCGGCCGAAGCGACACCGACGTCGCGAACCAGGTCGGCGTACCCAACGCCTTCGTCTACATCTTGCAGAGCGCGCGCGTCGCCGATCTGCCGGCGGTCGATCGCGGCATCCCGGCGAACGGAATCGCCTGCGATCGCTGCACCGAGCAAGACCTCGGCCCCGTGCTCGCGAGCGCGGTCACCGACAGCGCTGGCAACTACACGCTCGAGGGCAACATCCCCGTGGGGCAGAGCTTCTTGCTGGTCACCAAGGTCGGCAAGTTCCGGCGCGCGGTGACGCAGCAGCTCGCGCCGAGCGCCGCCTGCGGCACCACGGCCCTGCCGGCAGCGCTGCCGGGCAACCCCACGCGCCTGCCGCGCAGCGCGGGCGACGGGCTCGCGGTGAACCTGCCGCGCGTCGCTGTCTCCACCGGGCGCATCGACGCCATGGAGTGCGTGCTCGAGAAGATGGGCATCGCGCGCAACGAGTTCGGCAACTTCGGCTCGGCCGCGCACGTGCACCTGTACCGCGGCGGCGCCACGGCAGCGACGGCCGCCGGCGCGCGCATCGACGCGAGCACCCCCTTCGACTCCACGCTGTACTCGTCGCTCGCGCGCCTGTCGGAGTACGACATGGTCGTCTCCGACTGCGAGGGGCAAGACTGGGACGGCGAGAACGACTTTGCCCAGCGCATCGCCTCCGGCGAGAGCGTGCGCCAGTACGTCAACCGCGGCGGCCGCCTGTTCGCGAGCCATCTGAGCTTCAGCTGGCTGCACGAGAACGGCAGCACGCGATATTCGCCGGCGAACTTCTTCACGACCGGCCTCGCCAACGCCGCCAGCTGGGACACGGACTACCTCGCCGCCGGCAACCTCAACACGACGGGCACCGGCGTCGTCTCGCTCGGGCGGCCCGCGGCGAGCGCGCGCATCCAGAGCTTCACCGACTGGATGACAAACGAGGGCGTGATCGGCAGCTCGCTCGCATTCCCGATCACCGACCCCCGCAGCATGGTGACCGCCCTCGGCGCCGATTCGGAGGAGTTCGTGTATCGCAGCGGCGGCAACGGCCGCGTGCAACAGTTCTCGTTCGACACCCCCTACGGCGCCCCCGCGGCGCTGAGCTGCGGCCGCGTCGCCTACAGCGGCTTCCACGTCGCCGCCACGGGCGGCGGCGACGCCCCCTTCGCCACGGCCACGTTCCCCGCGCACTGTACGGGCTCGCTCACCGATCAGGAGAAGGTGCTGCTCTACATGCTCTTCGACCTGGGCGCGTGCGTGGGCGGCGTCCCGCAGGGCCCCGAGTGCACACCGCGGGCGTGCCCCGCTGACGGCAGCTGCGGCACCTTCGCCGACGGCTGCGGCGGGCGCATCGACTGCGGCTGCGCCGCGGGCGAGGCCTGCATCGACGGCGAGTGCGCCACCACGAGCTGCGTGCCCACCAGCTGCGAAGCGGAAGGCGTCATCTGCTCCAGCATCTCCGACGGCTGCGGGCGCGTGCTCGACTGCGACTGCCCGCTGTGCGATCCGCTCTCACGGCGCGACGCCTGCGCCAGCGTCTCCTGCGGCACCGCCTCCGACGGCTGCAGCGGCGTGTTCGTGTGCTCCGAGTGCCCCGACGGCTGCCGCCGCATCACGGCTTGCCCCGCCGGCATCGACTGCGGCTTCATCAGCGATGGCTGCGACGGCTTCCTCGACTGCGGCGACTGCACGGACGGCAAGCTCTGCGGCGCGCACGAGGCCAACGTCTGCTCCACCCCCGAGTGCCAGCCCCTCGATTGCGCCGATCTCGGCGCGAGCTGCGGCCTCATCGGCGACGGCTGCGGCGGCAGCAAGAACTGCGGCCCGTGCCCGGCGGGCCAGGCCTGTGTCATCGCGGGCGGTCGCCCCAACCAGTGCGACGGCTGCCAGCCGCGGAGCTGCAGCGACGCCGGCGCCGAGTGCGGACAGATCGGCGACGGCTGCGGCAACGCCATCGACTGCGGGCCCTGCCCCACAGGCGAAGTCTGCGGCGCGCAGGCGCCCAACCAGTGCGGCAGCGGGCCCTCCTGCCCCCCGACGAGCTGCTCCGCCGTGGACGCCGAGTGCGGCGTGATCGGCGACGGCTGCGGCGGCACCATCGACTGCGGCCCGTGCCCGCCCGGCGAGCTGTGCGGCATCGAGCGCCCCTTCACGTGCGGGCCCGCGCCCGTGTGCACGCCCATCACCTGCGAGAGCGTGGGGGCGGAGTGCGGCGCGCTCGGCGATGGCTGCGGCAACCTGCTCGACTGCGGGCCGTGCCCCGCCGGATCGACGTGCGGGCTCGGCGGCGCGAACGTGTGTCGCACGATCCGTTGAGCGACGGCTCGCGACGGGTCGGGCCGCTCGTGACGCGCGAGCGAGCGGCTCCTCGGCGACCTGGCGGCACGCCGCGCGCGCTGTCTCGTGCGCCTCAGCGCACGTCGCATTGGCGGGCCACGGCTGCCGCGCGCACCGCCTGCGGGTGACTCGCGAGGAAGCGATCGCGCGCCAGCCGGCACTCGGCGTCGCGGCCCGTCTTCGCCAGCGCTTCGATGCGGCGCGCTTCCGCGTCTTCGAGGAAGAAGCCGTTGCCGGGGTGCGCCAGCGCGAAAGTGAACGCCTCGACTGCGCCGCTGGCATCGTCGAGGCTGTCGAGGCGGATGCGGCCCAGCATGAACGCGGCATAACCCGCCCTCGTGTCGGAGGGATGCCGCCGTCGGAGCTCGTCGAAGGCGGCCGCGGCCTCGCCCGCGCGCCCCGCTCGATGCGCCGCATTGGCCCGTTCGAACAGCTGGCGCGGTCCCGCCGCTGGGAGCTCGGGTGAGACGCCGCGCGCCGTCCTCGTTCGCGATGCCCGTGCGAGCGTCGACGCCGGCTTGGCCGCGCCGCCGGCGCCTGCGTCGGGCGACGCGGGCGAGTCTTCGCCGGACGGAGGGGAGGCGGCAGGCGGCGGCTCGGACGCGGCGGGCGGAGCGGATGTCGCGGCCCCGTCGCTGGCCCAGTGCTGGCCTGCAGCGAG
>Ga0247763_1000820_pt1 | contig 18630 bp, 19 predicted proteins | sample UWRJL141409B4_FD_179926 | JGI IMG/M metagenome (GOLD analysis project Ga0247763, IMG submission 179926) | Plant litter microbial communities from Arlington Agricultural Research Station in Wisconsin, United States - UWRJ-L141-409B-4 | ecosystem: Environmental > Terrestrial > Plant litter >...
CACACCGAGACATTCCGCACGAGCGCGGAATTTTCCGGCTTTGAATTCTGAACTCTCAACAGCCGCAAAGCATCGACTCCGACCACTATGACGGGGCAGTTTTCTTTCTCCTTCGCGGGGGACGACATAGAGGACAATGGCCAGGTGTTTGTGTCTCCTGCTGTGCAGGCGAACGGCGCAGCTGGCGATGCCACTGTAGCAGTAGCCGCACCAACAGTGAGTGCCTTTCCAGTTCAGGGCAAGCCGCTGCTCGCACCCGTCCTCCATGATTTGGATCACATGTTGTCTAGGCTGCCGTCAAAAATTGCCTATGATATCCTCACAGTAACCATGGATGATGGTAATACCCTTGACATTCCTCGCCGCGAGTTGTGGGACGTGCGGGTACAACTCATGGCCGAGGACGATGACCCCTCTGAATCAGGCCTTGGACAACATGATGTGAAGACTGGAATCTATGAAGGCGGATTCAAAAGCTGGGAAAGTAGCCTCGACTTGGTAAAGGTGCTTGCAGCCGAGAAAACGATCGATGTCTTGAACCGCGGTTCCTGTGTTGTAATCGAGGTGCGTCCTATACCACAAACCATGGTGAGTGAGGCGTTTTCGAGCTGAAGAAGCTGACGATGACTTAGCTTGGCTGTGGCACAGCGCTGCCATCATTGGCCATCTTCCGATGGGTGTTGAATCAAAGAGCACCGGATTGTACACCTCCCTTCGTGCTAGTGCTCGCCGACTACAACCCAACTGTGCTCTGTCTTGTCACTCTGCCCAATTTCATCCTGGCATGGGCGCTCCAGCAGCAGGGAAAGGTTTCGGTACTGGATGTGGCGTTTACTTCAGACGGGGAGTTGGAGTTATCCGCAGAAGTTCTCCAAGCTTTTCGGGATCATCTCTCATCGAATCATATCACTCTATCCTTTCTCTCTGGAGCATGGTCGCCCGAGTTTGTCGAGCTGCTGCATAGCTCGCCAGGAATAGTGGCAGGGGCCGAGACTTTGGTGATGGGATCAGAAACCATTTATTCGCCGTTTGCCCTTGAAAGCTTTGCAGCTACCCTCTTGTCCATCCTTAAACGACAACAACAAGGGCAAACAACCAGTCATGCAACTGCCATCGTCGCTGCCAAGAAGCTTTACTTTGGCGTCGGCGGCTCTCTCGATGACTTCACTAACAGGATAAAGACGCTCGGAGCTAACGTCGAGACTCTCAGAGAAGAGGTTGATGGGGTTCACCGAGGCGTGGTGAGATGCCGCCTCTCCTGGACTAGTTAGAAGGTTTAGGAATCTCGATCGTTGCCGACATGACCCTGGACGGGAATGGACATCGTCACGAGATAGGTCTGCGCCAAGTATAGTCGACCTACGGGCACGAGTCGCCCACGGGAAGGTGATGATATCATTGGGATATCAACAATGTTTCAGACTTCTGGCTCGCCTTGTTTGGGCCGTCTTCGGGAAACGGATCCATATGGTTGCACTTTATCCGCCGACGACTGACACTTGCGAGTGTTGCGGCTTTGGGCGGCACAGAGCCATTGAAACCTCGTTTCTCCCTTTGCCAGCGGGAGAATAACCGGGAACAGATCCTCCTTCGACTCTGATGCGTGCATCGTGCCATATTAGCATGGGGGGTGGGATAGGAAGTCGGTGTCGAGGTTCAATTCTGAGGTGACATCATCTGCCTCATGGTGTTGTGGACGCACCTCGGTGCTTCATCGCTCATGTGTACTTTGGTGCTGCTGCGGCTCGTTTCTACTCCTGAACACGGCGGAGACTAGTGCAGCAGCAGGAGGGATCTTTCTCGTGCTTCCTCCGAGTGGTAACTGATTTGTCGACTTGGGCCCTTCAGTTTAGAACTTTACGACTGTTTCCTAGTTGATAAGTGATCGAGCATGGAGGAGTGGGGATCTCGTATTTTGTTCATGGCGTCAAGTTTTCCGATCCTCCATTGTCGACTATCCCTCGTTGAATAAATGAACTGCCCGCCCAATGACTGCATCTCGGGACGAGTCGCGCGACCTGCAGTCGGCAATCGCAAGAAAGATGGTGTGTTTCTCACCAGTTTTTGTGGGGCGCATCCCTTCTTGCAGCTGCCTGGACTTGTGGTTGATTCCATCAAGCCTGTACGACGACATTGCCCTGTTTGAACATGGGAAGACGCTGGACGTTACAATTGGCTGCCGGCATACGGAGGACAATCGGCGTGCAACGGTGCGACTTGCATGATCCGGAGTACTTTAGCGCCTTCTGGCCAACATTTCCGCATTGCAACGCAGACCTTGACAGCTGAATGCACCGTGCCGATGTCTTGTACCCATCAAGAACCCTGCTCTGAGTCCTGTCATCGTGGATACACGTACAAAGTGCGGGACCCGCTCTGCCTCGACGTCGTCCAGAGATTGGGTCAGAACTGTGTGCGAGCCACGTTGCGGCCCCACATTCTTGGCTTGCGTACTTGGTGATAGTTAAATTCGGAGGGAAACTTACAGGTCGGCGCGTCTTTTGTGGTTGCCACAACTGGGCATGGAGGCACCCTGCAAAACGGCAATGCAGAGATTGACAGATCCACGCTCAAATTTGACCCCTGTAGCAGCAGACTGTCGTTGTCGCGCGACGAGGCGCCTGCCTGGCAATGGACGGCGTCAATAATCGTTTTGGGCGAGGTTTTTCGCAAGACGCGGCTCGTGGCGAGCTGAATGTTGAGGATGCACCATTTCGGATGGAAGGGGGAGTGGGAGGAGGAAGCCGCTGGGCGTCATTCCAGAGGATAACCACCCAGGCCCCCGTTGCCGTGGCGGCCAGCTGAGGGCAAGCCACCATCCCCGCCCTGCATCACCGCAAAAAGCTACTCTCAAGACTGGAAGAAACAAGAAGAAAGTTATCCATTCTCGAGCCAAAACCCCTGATGCAAGATCCGTGACGAGGCAAGACCTTGGGCCCTTCAGGGAACCTGTTCAAGGCCAGAGCGCGGGCCGGTCAGCCCCAGGTCGATTCCCCGGGTTCTTGCCCCTGCCTTGCGAGGGATCGCAATGTCGCCCAAAAGGGGAAGCAATTTTCCCACACCCGCTTCTTATTGGTGAGGAGTGGACGTAGCGTCCCTACCCCCGTCTCGTGTCCTGGATTCGTTTATTTGGGGCCCCCTGCCCTTCAAGTGCCTGCTGCTTCTCTCTCGAATTCTCTTTCCCTTCCCACCTCGAACAATCTCTTCTGTCACTCGACGCATAATAATAATAAACTTCACCACGATCGTTCTGTCAGCTTATCCTGACCACAACCGTTCAATTGCCCTCGACACGCATTTACTACAGAGCATTTCAGTCTCGGTACGTGACACAAGCTGAAACTCCTCCCATACACGCGCTACGCTTTCTCCAATGTTCTCGACCTCGACTGACTTTCATCTCTTCAGTTAACTTTGAACATTTAACATCCACGTTTTAACCGCCTCACACACAAAATGAAGTTCACTGCTACCGTCATCGCTGCCCTCGCGGCCGTTGCCTCGGCAATCCCCGCCTTCACCAACAGCGATTTCAATCTTCAGGAGGGCAAGCCCATCACCCTGACCTGGTCGGGTGCTACTGGCCCAGTGAACATCCAGGTCCTGAGCGGCCCCAACAAGGACTCGCTGGTGCCTGTCGTCACCATTGGCTGTATGTTCATGGCTGCCGATGTGATGGATCTGGTCGTTGAGCTAACAAATTCTCTGTAGCGGGTCTCACCACCACTTCGCTCACTTACACTCCCTCCGGTCTGCCCTCGGGCAAGTATGCTTTCAAGATCGTTCAACCCTCGACCAACGAGGAGAACTATAGCGTCCTGATCGACTACGTTGGCACCGGTTCTACCTCCACTCTCGTCTCATCCACCCGCACCACGACAGGAACGACCACCCGCGCGACCTCGTCCTCGTCGACCACCGAGGAGTCGTCCACATCCACGTCGCAGACCACCACTACCACCTCCGCTCGTAGTAAGTCCATTGCTCTGATTGCCACCCTTGACGGCGCACCAGTCTAACCAGAACTCGTAGGCTCCACTACCACTGCCGCTGCCACCACTACTCGCGCCACCACCACTCCCGTTAACAACAACGAGGGCCAGCGCTTTGGCTCATCCCTGGCTCTAGTCTTCATCACCGTTGCCGCTCTTGTTTTCTTCAACTAGAGGGTACCGCCTTGATACGATGGCTGGCAACAAACTGTGGCCGGCTACGTATTAGTCAGGCATTTCCGGTATCAATTCCAGTACATAATTTACGAATAAGGACGTTGTTGCTTGGAGTTTAGTGGCGAGCACCGGGGAATGACGAACGAGCTGTTGCGCAGGCTGCACTGTGGAGAATCTGTGTTGGCTATGTCTGAGTCTAGATCTCAATGATACGGTGTGCGCATTGTGCTATGGAATTGGGAAGACAAAATTGGTGGCACGAGTGCTGGGACAGACCGCACTCGGTGTTTTGTTCATGTTCTGTTGCCACCAGCCAGATGGGGGCACGGCGCGGATTGAAGCCGTGGGAAGAGCATTTAATGGCTCGAGTAAGACTTAATATGAATTTATTTTCGGCTTCGATCTCAATGCAGTCCCCTCAATACTCCATCGTGGTGGGAACAGGACAGTCTATCGTTTTAAATTCGTCCGAGTTTTTTTCATGAGCTTGATCTGCCCTCCCCGCCGTCGGCAGTGTCCTCGGACGATTGCATGTATGTAGGTCATCCTGCAGGGACGTGCAGGGTCTGCAGGGTTTGCACGAGGAACTAGCTATTTTGGAGGGACCAATTGACGCAATCTGACCAGCACTTGTCGTCATCCAGAACTGGGTTCCCCGAATTTCTGCTCCGTATAGAGTTCATGGTCCCGTCTGTATCGTCCCGACGGGAGCGGAAACTCGGACGACGGGTGCCAGGTTCTTCGGCCAGGTTGAGGCCGGATTAGCTTGGTACAAGTGTACCAGCATCCGCAGCAATGGAAGACAATCTTTCGTTGTCAACAACATGGACAATAGACTGCGTATACTATGGGGGTTCGCCCGCACATAATCCGGGATCATCACTAGAGCCCACCTGGCAGTCATACCTGCTCCGTGCAGCGATTCTATCTGTTAAAACGACTGTTGTAATTTTCTACCAGGCGTGGGTGGGTAAGCCACGCAGGATTCTGTCAGCAGAGTTACTGTCAGGCAGAAAGTCTTGCATTGATCATTTCTGTTGTCTTTACCCTCTTGTATCTCCTGCAATGTAAGAAAGATCTTGCCGCCCAGGAATTTCGAATACCGCGTGGCGTACGAAAAAAAGGAGAAATCCGCAATCGCTGAAAAGGAAATCGTACCTTGGTACTGTACGAAGGCTGGCTCCACACAGACGTTTTATGGGCCCGGGATGGTCGTTTTAGCAGGCCCTGTCTGCAGCGGCCAGAGAGTCTTTGAAGTCTTCACAGTCATGCTCAGTACTACCGGTGTCAAGGAGTCGTCTCTGCTCAATAGCTGCTACGTATTACGATTGGCTCTGGACCTCGTCTTACTTATCTATATAGTTTCTGTGCGCTTCTACTTTACTCGTACAAACCCATTGTAAACCGTCGTCACCCCTCCCGTTGCTATCGGAGAGCATGCACAATGCCCTTCCCACCGCCTTCACCTTTCTCTCTCTCTGTTGAAAACTTTGATTCATAACGCTCGACACCGACTGTGCCTCCTCCCTCGGAGATTCTCCAGACTGAGAGCCAATGCTCTGAGGCAATGGCATCTGTCAACTGGTTTTATTTGTGGGGCCAGTTTGATATCTATGGTCCGAACATCAATCATCGGATTTTCACAGTTTCGCCTTGGGCGGTGGCGTTGTGCCCTCCTCAGACACGAGTACCACCACAATGCAGATATCGTCTTCCTTCCCTCCGTGCCACTTCTCGAGCGGGTAGTACTTGTTTAACTCCTTAGCAAACGGCCCGTCGAGCTTCGTGTTTAAGCTGGCAGCCTTTGCCGCGCTTACAATCTCCGTAGCGATGAGACTCTGTAACGTGATGATGGGCCGTGACCGATTTCTTTCACCGCCGCTCTCCGCGTCAAGGGGCAGTTCTCTTGGTTGTGTATATTGCGACAGATCCGCCGCAACTTGCACGCCAGAGTCGGTGGTCGCCCACGCGCCTGTCTTCGTCATCGTGCGGCTGACGATGCGTAGGATATCTTGATTAAAGAGATTATCCCACAGCCCATCGCTGGCAAAGACAAGAACATCGCCATGTCGCAATCCAAGCCTGGCCACCTCGGCGTCTCGCGGCTGATCCATCAACCGCGCGCCACCAAATCTCGCCGCACGAAGCAACATGCTCGGGGGCACGACGCTGAGCTGATACGGGGTGTTGAACGCATGGGTCTGGGGCTCACTGTAGGTGTGCACACCGTTCAGCCGTAATAGGATGAAGCCACTGTCTCCCAGATTAGCTACTTCGAGTGTTCCGCCCTCGCCCAGGAGAGCCACGGTGGCCGTGCTCCCTCCTGCCTTAATGGAGGGGTCGTGGCAAACGGCCGAATAGCCCTCATGCATGAGCTGACGCGCCGTTAGTGGCCTGGAAACCGTCGCCGGCTTATATTCGTAGGCCGTCTGCGCCATGTAATCGCAGAAGGCGTGTGAAAAGTCGGCCGGGTCTACACCGCTATCCATCCATCCGCCCACGCCGTCGGCAACACCCAGAGCCACCTCATTTGGGCTCGTGCCGAGCCGACTCACGAAGAAGGCGTCTTGCCCGGACTCGGGCCGTGAAGACTTCGCTCGGCCGGGCTTCGGCGGCTGGACGCGGTTGTAGGGATTGAAGTGGAAGACATGCATCGTTGGGTCATAGGTGTGCCCCTTGGCGATGTACGAGGCAGCAACATTGTACATAAACCTGCCATTTCCTGCCCCAGGCTGCGCAGCTTGTGTTGACGAGTAGTCGCGCTCGTTGCCGCTGCATTGCGTGTTGTACGGATTCGACGAGGAGAGCGCTGAGGGCCGGGAGCTTATCGAAGATATATACCGTATCGGTAGTGATCTTTGGCTGGCCATCGGTCTCACAAGCTGTAATCTTGGATGACACGGCAGCCATAGCAGTCGGCCTGCGCCAGTTGCCATATCTTAGCGATGGATGCGCGGGAACGCGACGGGGAAAGAGGCGTTGCGAAGCCGAATTGCGACGACAATAAAGCTGTGCGAAGCCCGGCTGGGCTCGCCTGACGGAAATATTACTGAATAACAAGGTTTATCTTAGACATCATCGAAAAGTATTTAACGTGGTGCGGATAGGCCAGATGCTCTCGGGTACGCGCCGCATCCGGCCCAGACCCTTAGGTCCAAAATTTAGCGTGGAAGGTGCCGCGCCATGTTTTGCCCGCCTGTTACGAATATCACCAACCCCTAGGCCACGCGAAGTCCGGACTTTATACCAAATTGCACTGCAACACCCGCCCAACCTACGCGGAATTAAAAATCAATACCGTGGCCGAATCAAAATGATATAATAAAAATAACAAAGCAAATTTGAACGGTAGATCTGCATTGCAAACGGAATCTGACCGAGTGTTGGTTTGTGCAGCACCTGGTATTGGCGCCAGTTGCAAAGAGCCGGTAGCAGCTGGGGTCGGTATAGCTGACCAGACCCCAGTGTCGGGCGCTAACGGGCGCTCTCATTCGCGGGCACTTCAATTGGAATTCGCAGGCAGGTAATTGGCTGGACAGTGCCGAGGTGTCCCGGGAAGCCGAGTTCCAAGTGCAGCAGAAAGGATCATCGACTGCGAGCACATTCGAACTTTATTCGACGCCACCAAACACCACCGCCTCGCGCCTTCCTTCGTCGCATGATCAACCTCAACTCTTTCAAACGTCAGTTGCGACAGTAAATACCCCGCGCGGGGCCAAGCAGCTGACCTTCCTCACAACGAAACCTTCCTCTGACGACTTTCTCCGACTCTCTCACCCGCCGCGATCATGGCAGCTCTCCGCTCTACTTCGGCCTGGGCTCTCGGCTCCGCGCGCCCGACCTTTCGCCTCGCCACCGCTGCCCCCATTCGTGGCTTTGCTCAACTCGCCGATGCTGCTCAGCAGAGCAACACGGCGGCGAGCGAACCGGCCAAGCTGAAGACCTTCCAGATCTACCGCTGGAACCCCGACACGCCGACTGACAAGCCTCGCATGCAAAGCTACACCATTGATCTGAATAAGACAGGGCCCATGGTGTTGGACGCGCTCATCCGTATCAAAAACGAATTAGACCCGACCTTGACGTTTCGTCGCAGCTGCAGAGAGGGAATCTGCGGAAGCTGCGCGATGAACATCAATGGCACGAACACACTCGCCTGCCTGTGTAAGTGACCTTGGAATTAGCTGGTATTTTACCACAGCGCCTACTGACGTTGCGGCAGGCCGTATTCCTGCTGAGGACTCCGCCGAGATGAAGATCTACCCTCTGCCGCACACATACGTCGTCAAGGATCTGGTGCCCGACCTCACCCAGTTCTATAAGCAGTACAAGTCGATCAAGCCGTACTTACAAAGGGATACTCCTTCGCCAGATGTCAGTTCATGGGCGGATCTGGGACCTAGGAAAACGTACTGACCATATTCTACTGTAGGGCAAGGAGTACAGACAAACCAAGGAGGACCGCAAGAAGCTCGACGGTCTGTACGAGTGCATCCTGTGCGCATGCTGCTCGACCTCGTGCCCGTCGTACTGGTGGAATTCGGAGGAGTACCTCGGCCCCGCTATTCTCCTGCAGTCGTACAGGTGGTTGGTCGACTCTCGTGACGAGCGCACCGCTGAGCGCAAGGATGCCCTCAACAACTCGATGAGCCTGTACCGCTGCCACACCATTCTCAACTGTACTCGGACATGCCCCAAGGGATTGAACCCCGGTCTGGCCATTGCTAAGATTAAGAAGGAAATGGCATTTTAAGGAAAAGATTTTGATCTCCGTCGTGTACGTTTTAGATGTTGGCCGCGCATACGTCCATGTGCAACTCAAAATGAGTAGGGAAAGCCGAAAGTTGGATGTACCCTCTAGTCTTTACGCATGGTTGGAGTTTACTTTGTCAAAATAAGGGCAACGGGAAATATTCCTTTTTCCAAGATACAGTTATATCTACCACATGTCCAAATTCTGGTACTGTACTTCCCATCAAGCCATGTCCGTCTGGTTACGGTGGAAATCCTTATCTTGTTTGTAACAGCCCATGCCATATCTGCCTAGGTATGGTAAGCTTCCGAGAGAGAGAAAGCAGTAGCAACTAGTTAATCCTCATCCCACTCGTCGCCGCCTCTCACGCCACTTGGCTCGGCTCGTGAGTCTGTGTGCTTCTTAGCATCCGGCGGAGGTGCATCTTCATAATCCTCGTCAAGCGCCCGGGCCAACTCGTCGGGATCTTGCATTCTGGCATCGGGGTCCACGGCGTCCGTTACGCCTTCGTCCTGGAAAGACTGCTCGTGCTCAAGGACACCTTCATCGGCACTGACTGAAATACCGCGGGATCCCCACTTCGCTCGGGATCCCCCCCGGGAAGCGTTGTTTCCGTCCCTGCCGCCCTGGTGATCGTTGTAAAACGGCGCACTCTCTTCATCCTCCGGCTGTGTGAACTGCCTGTTGCCAAAGATGCGGCTGAGCAACCAGCCACGGCGAAGGTCGTCAGCGTCAACAACACCGCCGTTTCGAAGCTTGACGCGCTGGCGCGTCCAGTACACCCAGGCGAAATCAACGTATAGGGCGGTTTGAATAATGCCAAAGATGACGGAAATTGCGTTTGGTTTCTTATTGCTCGTGTCGAACTCGCGGAGAATCCAGTTAAGAAGGTAAAGGCCGCGGTATGAGCCGAGGAAGACGATGTAGAACGAGGTTATGACGGTTGGGACAGTAGTTTGACGGAGGAGAAGAAGTTGCGGGAGGACACAAACGGATTCGAGAATTTGTGAAAAGACCCAGAGCCACTGTCCACGTGTCAGTGCTTTGCTGGTGTGCCGAACGACGAACTCCCTACCTCTGTAAAGGACCACCTCGGCGAAAACGTCATCATAACCAGTGGCGATAACAGCAAACTACCTGCCAGGATCAAGGCGCCCATCTTCCACGCAATCTCCTTCTCACGGGTGCGCGGGTAGACGAAGCGCATGATGCCGACTGTGTAAAACGACGACAGGAGGTAAAAAACCTTGAAGAAGTAATTCCAAAGCCATGTTTCCTGGAAGAGATCTGTATATCGAGTGATAAATACGGCGGCGTAGAAAACTTGTGTAATAAGGGACACGCCTGCATTGCGGGAAGATTTAGTACTGTGCTTCGGCAGCTTGGGAGAGAGCATCGCACCTTCGGCGCTCCTATTTCGGTGAATGGAGAAAATGAGAATGCATTTCGCCGTAATGTGGGACAGGTCGGCCGCTATCCTGAAGATCTACCAGCAGTAAGCTGCCCATGCCCACTTTCTCACAAGAGAAAACTCAACGTACGTTCCAGGCCACCATCTTGACTTCTCAGTATGATCGGGTGGCGCTGTGTTTCGAATCGCTATGTATTGTCGGGCGACAGCTTTGATCAGAATTATCGCATCGCTTTTTGGTGTTGAAGCGAACCGTGGGAGACGGTAAGAGGTTCTCAGGTATGGTTTGGTTGGAGTTGAGGATATATTGGCCTTTCGTGCTCGATCGAGTGTGCGGCTGCGTGTCGGGATGATGATCGGACTCCCACAGCTGACGCGCCGACAAGGACTGTTGGACCCCAAGGCCCCCACACGGCCACGCTTTGATCTCCAGGGTTAGGGTTATGACAATTGACAATTGGGGGCTCCAGAGTTACAACATAAGTCCCTGCCGTTAACATGCTGTTCTTTGGTCGTTTTGTGCCGACGGGGACTGCGACATCCAGCAGACAAGGATGCGTACACACCTCTTGCCGAAAAACTCGCCGTGGTGGTCATGGTACTGGAGGAATCTATCATTGCAAGAGCCGAGTGGATAAGATGTTGGGTAGTGGTTTTTGCATTCCCAAGTGGTCTACTACAGTACCGTTTGAAGCAGTCTTGATCAACGATAGCCTTATTTATACCCTTTTTACATGAGAGAGATCAGATGTCGTGATGCATAGTAATACACATTCTTCACTTACATTCGGTTTCTATCCCCACGCCATATGTAAAGCTGCCGTTTTTCATTACTGCGACTCCCCGCCCTCACCATACCCCTGCTCCCGGATGGCCTTCATAAGCTCATATAGTTGCCTTATTTGCTCATCTAGCACAGCTAAGTTAGGAATAATTCCTTTGCACGGGAGGAACGTGGGAGGCTTCGAAGTCACGGAAAATAAAACACTCACCACTCATCTTGGCAATTTTCCCTTCATCCAGCCGTTCACCCACCCAAGAGTCTCCTTCAATCTTTTGCGCGTACAGCTGCCATTCGGTGAGGAAGCCGATCTGGGGGTTTGGGTTGGGTTTATCTCTGTTAGTCAACACTCTGTGCTCGTCTGGCCGTCTTTAGCTTCCCAGGGGGGGGGGTGTTCCTCATTCCAGCCTGTGCAAAGAGAACCGCCCCCCCCCCCCCCCGGGAACAAGAGAGATTGGGGAAAGGAGATAAGGAGGAGGAATATTTAATACCAGGTGTACGGGATTCTCCACGTTCATATGCGCGCGAAACTCCGCCTTGACGTACTCGTCGCCTAGAAGCCGCATCTCGGTTGGCAGGTACTTGCGGTGCGCCCGGAGCAGGCGGCGGTAGAGCGGGATAGGCGGGAGGAGCCCCATGGGCCCTGGGGTGGACGGGCCTGTAGTGGTTTTTATATTGAGGGCAGAGGCGAGGAGGCGGAAGGTTGGTCTCATTTTTTTTGGTTTCCCCCCGAGCCTCTTCTTTCTTGTTTCCCCTTTTATTTATTTATTTGGTTTTTTTGGGGCTCTGGACATGCGTCGGAAAGAATGGGGCGTCGCGACAAGCTAACATACACAACTTCTCTCTTGTAGAAACAATGAGGTTGTTGACTTGGTCGGCGAGCTGATAACTGGAGCTCAGCGCAGAGTTCGAATTTTAAATGGAATTGGCGTTTAAACTATTGCATTTATGGAAATGGTACGGAGGTGCCTTTCAAAAGTTTTGCGCAATGCCAAGCCAGCCACACCCCTTTAACTGAATGATCAGCAACCACACCACATCTGGTCTGGCCACGTAATCTTACCCCTTAACCCCGCTTCCACAGCTCAACAGTCAATATAACGATTAAGATGTCGCCAAATACAGATATTTCCATGCGCGCTCTGATTGTTACCCTTAAATCTCCTATTGTAGGCCTTTCTTCAGCTGATATCTTTACACAAACCGGGGTTTCCGTTAGTACTATTAATCGAATATACGTTAAGGTTATTAAGCGTGGGTTTGATCCGAATATACGGCCTATGATTATTAAGAACGAATGGGTCGAAGATACTCCCTGTTCTGGCTGCCTACGAAAATATACTCCTGAAAATACTGAAAAGGTTATCGCTAAGGTTCGCAAAGATCGATACGGCTGAGAGAAATCCTGTGCTGATTTAGCCGGTGAGTTTAGTGCCGAGGGCCTCGACATCTTAGTTATTACGATTTGGAGGATCCTTAAATTAGTAGGGTTTAATAAAATAAAACCAACGAGGAAGCCTGAATTGACGAAGAAGATGAAGGAGGAATGACTGAAGTGGTGTTTTGATTATAAAAATTGGATTTTAGAGGATTGGAAATATGTTATTTGGTTTGATAAAACTTCTGTTGTATTATTTTATCGCTGAGGAGGATATCGTATTTGGAGGAAAGTTAATAAGCGTTTTCTTAAAAGTTGTATTCGTGAACGGTAGAAAGGATATTTAGAGTTTATGTTTTGGGGTTGTTTTTTATACGATTAAAAGGGGCCTTGCTATTGTTGGTTTCCGGAAATAAAGGTTGAAAAAGAGTAAGTTGAGAAGGATCTTGAGGAATGAAATAAAAAGCTGGAGCCGATAATACGTAGTAAGTGGGAGTTGAATACGTTAATGGGAAGGCTTGGTTTGGTTACAAAACGAGGTAAAAAACCACAATGGCGATGGAATAAAACGAACGGCAAATTTGTACGAGAATCGAAAGGAGGAATCGACTGGTATCGTTATTAAATTAAGATCCTGATACTAAAGCTTATTCCTTTCGCTAAAAGCTGTGGGCTGAATACGCTTGTTTAGGAGGATAAGGCTGGTTTATACGTTTATTACGCTTAATAGCGTATATACGATATCCATTAGGTACGCCGACTCCTTTAGCTAGGTAATTCCCCTGATTTTAATATAATAGAGCTTTGTTGGTTTTGGATAAAAAGAGAAACAACTAAAAAGGGAGCCCCAAAGAGCAGGGCTGAGGCTATTTGAGTATAGGAGCAGTGCTGGAACGAAAAGCTCACTTAAGAGTGTATTTAGGCCTGGATTGAAAGGATTATTAAGTATATACAGGAGGTAATACGCTGCGAAGGAGGTAACGAGTATCGAGAGGGCTGGAAACGAATAAGGAGCTAGGGGGGGAAATAGCCAGGGTTGTATGTAAATAACGAGGGTGGCTGGCTTGGCATTGCGCAAAACTTTTGAAAGGCACCTCCGTAATGTAGTGATATAGAACCGTGGCTGGCAGTGGCTGCCCGGGGGCACGTGCTTCGGTACGTGACCCACTGATCCAGGGTGGGCAGGCGACAACGAAGCGAAACGGTGCCGCAGCGCCTACGCACTGGTGATGCAAGGGATGGACGCACGCATAAAACAGCTGCAGGTAGTCAAGCTTGCAGAAGGACTTTTCCTTTCTGTAAGAATCAGTCATTGTATCAATGTGGAATCTGCTTCACCTATAGATCGATAGTGATTCGTCAGTGTATCGCCAAAGTGTCGGGCTCTTCTTTGATCATCCTGTATAGCTTATTACATCAGCCGAGCAACTCGACAGCATCAACGTTTACAAGCAGCACTGCGGCTAGGGACGCAATCCAATATCTCAGCTCCACGCAAGCCTACCAGCTATTCGGTTCTTGGGATTGGTCTAATTAATAACCAAGTACAGTTCTTATAGCTTGTGTTGGGAGGGTGACACTATTACCACGACTTCAATTCCAGGGGCCGGTCGCAGAACTCGACTCGGAAAGCGCGTATTGCCGCTCTAGCCTGTGGAAGTGTCGTCACCGCCGCCCCCACGAACCAGACTAGGTCCGTCCCAGGACCACTATCCAAACACATAAAGCCAAGTGACCATTCCGGTACTCCCAAGTTCGCGCAGCTAATGCGTCTCGGATACCTCGGCCAGGATCTTGCCAAAGTACATGATTCTCAGCACTTGGATCGCCATCAAATTCGAAAACAAATGATCCAGAACCGTCATCAGAATGTTGTTCTCTCAGCTTCTTCCACTCTTGGCCCTCTTCTTATCCGCAACTGCGATGCTTCGAAAAAGCAGCGCTGCAGCATTGGAAGAAGTGATCGAGGAGCAAAGCTATTTTCGTACGTTTGCGTCTCTGAATGGCATTCCGCCTAGCTAATACACCATGTAGACAGGGCAGCGTAGGGACTAGTTTTGCTCCTCAAGAGAAATCATATCTGACCTAGCTTTACAGTTTCAGTCCACATTATGATCCTCGTTTTGCCCCGGCGCAGCTGGGTAAGGAAGCAGAAAGGAGAGCTCTCAAGAAGCTCATCAAGTCGTACTTCAAAATTTGCCGCGACCTCAGAGTAGACACATGGTTGGCTCACAACACATTGTTGGGCTGGCGGTGGAATAAGCAAGTTCTGCCATGGGATTCAACAATAACAGTGCAAGTCTTCGATTCTGACATGGGTTTTCTGGCCAGAAATTATAACATGTCAGTCACCCACTTGCGGAAAGGGCTGAACTACTTACTCGATGTCAACCCGCAGTTGGCACGTGATGTTACCGATGCGAGGTGGATTGATATGGAAAACGGCTTGTTCATAAATATCATGGCTGTTGGGTACAGAACGGATCTTCCCGGGGAAGAGATGCTAGAATTTCGAGACGGCTACAAGATCAAGGTGCTAAGCTTGTTGTGAACCATGATAGGGAAAAAAAAAGGACTGACTAGTGATAGGATTCAGCGATTATCCCACTGAGGAAGACTCATTTCGAGGGCGTTGAGGTCACCATTCCGTATCTATATCGCGAGGTCTTGCGTGAAGAGTATGGGGAGAAAGCATTATCACAAACGGAAACTGACAGGTAAGGCCCTATCAACCTTGGAAACTGCTCGAAACGAGAGACATTGACAGAAAGAGATATTGGTTTGATGTCGACAGAATGCGGTGGGAGTCAAAATGACAAGCTGTCGTTTGTGGTAGCCAGGTATCCAAACCTAGAATAGCAATGGATGATAGGACATTGAAGAATGTGAAGCAAACGTAGGATTAGGTACACTAGTTGTAGGGAGTGTAAATTATGAGGTTGTTGAGATTGACTGCCGGCTTGGCGTTCGCCGCTAATTACGTAGGTGCATTCGTACTCATACACTAACCGTTCTAACGTTAGTTAGGTAGCTTAGCCCTTCGGAAAGCCAAGCCACCACACCTGTCGGCCAGCGCCAGTCGCGTCTCCCCAAATAACCGCGTTCAATTGATCGTAGTCGGGCAGCACCCCACCCCACCGAGAACGCCATCTTCAACTCCACCACCATTCTGCCACTTGGAACATGGCAACAAGTGAGGATCCATCCACACGTCTATCTATTGCCCGATACTCATCATGAACAGGACAAGAGCGCCTCCTCGAGCGCATGCGCGGGGCTCGGTACGTTTCCCACAGGAACAGACGCTCTCCCCTTTCAAACTGACAAAATATAGCATGCACCAGGTCGAGGATGTCTCATTCGGGTTTGAATTTGAGCTTCCAGTTCCAGAGCCCGTTGAGCCTGAAGACCATTCTGCAATCGCCGAACCAAGCCCGTCAGCTCTCGCACCAGTTGCGCCCACGCAGTCCCGGCCACCACCTAACACCTCCGTGAAACGTACCCGTTCGGAGCGAAATGCTGCCCGCGCCCGTATCAGCCCGTCCCAGACTACACGTACAACACGTACGCCACTGGGAAACACGCAAGAGCCGGCCAGGGTCCGGATTTCCGATGCAAGCGTCCACAGCAACCAAAACGACAAGGCCCCTAGCTCTTCGTTGCTCAGGAAATTGCCTCGGCGGTCGTCTGGGGTGAAACGAGTTTCGATATTAGAGCCAGACGAAGATGGGGGAATGATCGTGAGCCCGGCTGACGCCCCGAAGCCCACTTCTGCACCATCATCCTCACCCTTATCTTCATCTATGCGGCCGAGGACGGCAAGACGGTCACCGCTGGCCCGCTCGCCGCTCGCGACTGAGGTTTCAGCTGAGGAGGTCACTGAAAGCCCCAAGAATGCGCCGGGAAGTGGGAGGCGCCGTACTGTTGATGTCACAAATGCATTGCGTTCAAGCGTGTTGCTCCAGCATGTAGCGGGGGACATTGACGACCACACCGAGCATCCGCCTTCTTCATCTCCGCTGCAGAGAATTGCGGCGTCGAGGAATGGGGTGTTAGAAACATCACCCGGAAGCAACCAGCGGAGGAGCGTAAGGCTGTCTGCTGGGAGCTCTATGGGGAGTCTCCGAGGGCACGGCGAGGAAGATGAGCTAACACCAGACGGCCCCCGGAAAAGGAGTATCGATTTCAAGAAAGCAAGATTCAAGCCTAATGGAGAGAAGAAAGCCAGCGTTGAAGCTGCCCCGGAGAGAGATGTCATGCCAACAGAAACAGCCAGCGAAGAGCAAGTGGCAGAGGAAAGTCGCGACGAAAAGGTGGCCCAACGGTTGGCCACTAGAAAACGGCCCAGACGAAGCCTACAACCTGTCTTACCTGAACTATCTACGGCCCCGCCACAGGCTGAGGATGCGGGCCCGACCGCAAAACGCCGGCGAAAAAAGGACGTTGTTGCCAGTCCCGCACAGCATCAACATCCCAAGCCGAAACCGGCAAAGGACAAGCCAGCGAAGAAGCAGGCATCCGGCAAGAAAGTGGCCAGGTTCAGCACTGCTAACACCCAGGAAGATGATGGAACAGACGGTCCGGCCGTTACGGTCACGGTCCAGCGATTCACTAGCAGGGCCTTAGTGCCCAATGACAACCCCGACGCCGACATCCTTGGCGCCGACATCCCCTTCGCTAACCGGTCGGGGGTCAACGCTGTGGATGTATTGTCAACACTGTGCGAAGAACTCATTGACACGTTTCTTATTAAGCTAGCCGATAATGTACGCAATGCAGAAGACACCACGGCTCGCCGCGATCAGCGGATTATGTTGAGATCACTTGAAGCTTTTCAGGAGGAGCTGAGGACAAGACTACTGGAACACGTAGGTCTCCTTGGGGCGATTCTGGAGTTACGCTCATCAATCTGTGACTAGACCATTGCCCTAGACTCGCTCCATTCCCTCCGGAAAAGGGTGCGAGCTGCGCAAAAGGAAAAGCTCTCCCTGCGCGAAGAGATACTGCGTGTCCGGGCCGAAAGAGATCAAGTCGCTTTGCGGATGGATGCGATCCGGATTCGACACGAGACGGAAAGCAAGGCGACCTTGGTATGTTGCAACCGCACCTTAACTCGGTTTCCTAGTTATCACCAGCTACTGACAGCGCCTTTACAGCGCCACATATCATTATCAACAACAATGCATGACATCGACCTGATAGTAGAGAAGGCGCAAGCTGTGGAAGAGCTATCCACTGCAGAGCAGAAGGAGGCTGAGCTAGCGAACTTGGAGCTTCTGATAGGCAAGATATCGGACCAGGCGTGCACCAAGACCGACAGCGGTGGTGCGCTCAAGCAGATCAAAGAGTTTAATGCATTTTTAGAGAGGGCCGCGGGTACCCTGGAGCGTCGGTAGACTGGGTCGGTCGAATTTATCGGCCTTGTACATATAATTGGTTATTGGGTTCGATGACAAGAGGAAGTAATAAATCATGTCACTCCTGCACCGCAGAGCTGAGCCCCATACTCCGCAGGCATCGAGCTTCCCGTTCTTCTTGGATATGTCCTGTCCCGTCCCCTGAAAACCGCTCACAGCCATTCAAGTGAGGTTTTGAATGTATGCACCACCGTGCAGCAACGTGTTGTATACACATACATAATACAGGCAGGGCAAACTGAGCACCGTCCCTCCTCTACCTGCCAAACAAGCCCTTCACCTTGTCAGTAATCGTCTCGGTACCCTCCGCCTTCCTCTTCTCCCTCTCCTTGGCCTGCTCTTCCCACAGCGCGTGAAGTCTCCCCGCCACCTCCGCCTTGGCCCTGTACTCTGCGCGGAGTGCCTCCTCCTCCGCCACCCGGTCCCGCTCGGGCAACTTCTCCAGCTTCTCCTTCCACTCCTTCATAGTATCGGGGCCTGGCTCGAGCGGGACCGCACCGGATTTTGTTTCTGTTAATGCCGTTACCGTCGGCTGCTGCTGCGGGATGAGCGGCGCAAATGCTGGTACGGGCAGGCCCTCGGCGCGCGCCTTTTCCGCGGCGGATTCCTGGTTGAGCATCTTGTGGTAGAGCTCGTCAGCGCGCATCTGGATCTGCTCGTCGACTTCAGCGGGGCGTTGGTAGCTGGAGAGGTAACCAAGGGCTTTGAGGAGTCTCTGTAG
>Ga0247763_1000821_pt1 | contig 18629 bp, 21 predicted proteins | sample UWRJL141409B4_FD_179926 | JGI IMG/M metagenome (GOLD analysis project Ga0247763, IMG submission 179926) | Plant litter microbial communities from Arlington Agricultural Research Station in Wisconsin, United States - UWRJ-L141-409B-4 | ecosystem: Environmental > Terrestrial > Plant litter >...
TGGCAACAAAAGTTTTTTTTTTTTTTCCCCCTTGGGTGGTCCAGCCCGGCCCGGTCCGGTCCGGTTCCCCGTCTGCTCTCCAACAGTGAACACCAACAATCTTGTATCAGCCTCACTCACAGATGGACACGTCGGATGCCTGCCTGCTTTCCCGCCTTCCTGCCTCCCTGAAAACAAAAATGGACCCCAAACCTTCGATTAGATAGACTAATAATGTGTCCGAGCTCAAAAAGGCTGAGAGGGTTGGGATGTGGAACACGAGCAATTGCTATAGTGGTAGTAATGATAGTACTAAGAGTTTTTGTAATGGTCCACAAAAGCTGGGGAGGCTAGTGATGGGAATATGGCCCTAAAAAAGTAAAAGGCACATGTGTCATGTTTCTTTCTTTCTTTCCTTCCTCTTCTGCTTGGGTATCTGGATGGTTTCAGAGACATGTCACACACTACAAGTGAAAAGTTGAATATTTCCAACCCAAACAGTCACCAAAAAAGAATGGTCACCTACACAGCCCCTCTACCTCATGTCCGCATCAGACGCTGTCAAGGTGCTTTCCAGAACCAGTCGTCACCCATGCATGTCTCTCGCCACGAAGCACGCTCTTCCCACATCCATGGCTGGTGATACACAAGAGGCATTGTTCCTAACAAACTCACCGTGCCCTCGGGTTCAAGTCCCCTAAAGTTGATTGATGGATCGTAGGAAAGCAAAGACACACAGACTTGGTTTCTTTCCTTCCTTTCATAGTCCAGCGAGACCATTTTGTCATGGTAAATGAAACCCTCGCCACTTTTGGAATGAAACGGAACAGAGCTTAGCATCGGACAGACCATGTCGCCTATTCTTGTCTCCCAAGAATCGCCAAGGCCGCCAATGTCGAATAGGACTGGTCTCGTGTCTTGATCAGGGCCATCGATCAGAATCTGGTCTGACAGCATCAGAGTGCCCGACTGCTCGTCAATATGGAAGTGAACCATTCCGGGGGTTTCGGGACATTCTGCCGTGGCCGATTCGTCCTCGCTCCTTGGCCGTTCGTGAGGGTCCAGTATGTCTGGAGCTTCATCTCTCGTCGAGTCATTATCGAGAAAGCGGGCTTTCATCAAGCCATACTGACAGGCCTCATCGAGCGAGGAACGCGTTTGGTTGTGCCGGACAGCCCCCCAAATGTTTTGGCCAACTACTTCAAACCAAGCCGTATCCCCAGACTGGAGCATTCCATACCCCCAAGCGAAGGGCATGGGGTCATCTTGTGGGCGCGACATGTCACACACCCAATAGTAAATTTCATCGTCTTGACAATCGCCAAGCACCAAAAATCGCCGATTGTTGCGAACGGCGAGCCGTTTTTCTTCTTCAAAGAGTACAATCTGCTTCCAGTATGCGATATCCTTCCTTGTAAGGTCTATAGCAAGAATGAGCGGCGCATCTTCTTCCTCTGTCGGGTAGCAAGCGAGAGTGAAAATGTCGTGTGAGCAGTGTAGGGGTTTGGGGCGGATCTGATGCAAGTCTCGACCTGGCGTCAAGACGTCAAGGCGGCGGATAAGAGCATGTAAATCAATGACAAGTTCCCTGTCCACTGCGCCGCTGGACAAATCAAGAATCCGAAGTTGTCGCCTGTGGAAGCCGGTCCGGAAGTAACATAGCTTCCCCTGCTCGAGGATGAAGGGCGCCGACGAATCAAGGCGCGGCAGCCAAACCCGCTGGAAAGGAGAGTTTGATTTGAGGGCATGTCTCCGTTTGGTGTAGAGGCGGAAAGCGCGGGCGTACAAGTAGTTGTGCGTGTTGTCAGCTTGGGCAGCTTCGTCAGACCGTGCCTGGTAGGCCTCGGGTGAGAAAAATGCGTGTTTCTGGAAGGAAAGCCGATGAGTGCCCCGCAGTGCGGTATATTGGTGATTATTAGGTACTCACTTGGAATACTTTTCTACAGATTCCATCTACCCACCGCGTGGGGAGGTCACGGAGGCAACGACATGTTCCGAAAAAGTTGTCCAGGTCAGCAATGCCAAGTTGTTCTGCAATCATGCATATAATCTCATCTGGAAGTTTCAGAAGGCTCGCCATGTATATGGCCGTTGTGGGGACAATAGGTATCCGGAAACACAATCTATCCCGGTTGGACAAGCAAGAGACGCCAAAAGACACAGCGGTTCTTGGGAGTCTGGGAGAGAGAGCGCAAATCTGTCTCAACTCCACTTGCTCTGATTAACCCCACCCCACATATACCCTCAGAGCTGGCGGATAACATACTTGGGACCGAGGAGAGACGCTCGGCCCGGGTAGCCTAGCCAGTCCATTCTGCTGCATCCATGTTCTATGTTCTGGACTTGCGCCGATCTCTCTCCTCCAATTCGCACCCACACATCTGGAATGTGTTGCCACCCCACATGAGCTGGATTACACACAGGGAGAGGGTGAAAACAAGCCACTCAAATGAAAGGAGGTCATTTTTACGTCAAATTTACCCTGGCGCTTGTTTCCTGCTGGACGGCACTGGACAGCTTCGCTTTTCCATCACACAAGAGCAAGGGCCTGCCATTGGCACCACGTCAACCTGCATCAGATACCGGCAGCCAATGAATGATTCGAACGCGAGGACTTCTGGGGAGGTGTGGGGTGCATGTTTTGGAGTCTGGACTTACTGTGTGCCCCATTCACCCCTTAGCTCAGAGGGGGCATGTCCGGCGTGCATTGTGGTGCTAACGTTAGTCTGGGCTTCTGGTGGCGTTGGGGTTTTACCGGCGCCCCCAGTAGGTGCGATCTAGACCGTGGGGCGCAAAGGGACGCCAACTTAATAGCGCATGTAGGTGCGTCGGGTTTCCCATGCTGTGGTGGTTGGGTGGATCCCATCGTGAAGCTACCCAGCGGGCTGCCCGAAATGTGAATCCGTGGTATGTGATATCTTTCTCGGTTCTATGCATGCGGTTTCCTAGCGCTGGCGCTATCAGCCACCGACCTCCGACGGACATGATCCGGTGAAACATACCTAGGTCAAGCAATTTTGAAGGGCGGATTGATCGACAGAAAGACCCTGAAGCCTTCAAATGGTTTGGTTACGTTTACATTCTTTGTCTTTTTCTCGGCCTCTTGGTCCGACCCGTAGCTGGCTTGGCCGGTTCATCAGGCTCCGCCCCCGACTCCAGCTCCGGCTCCTCCTCCATAATGACATTAGGTAAAATGCCGTACTTGGGCAACAGTCGCCGTACAAACTCAGCCGGCGTCTCGGTGACCAGTTGCTGCGCACTTTCCAATTCTCTTACCAGTTCAGATATCTCCATGACTAGGAAAATCGCACTCTCTTTATTTTTAGGATGGTAATGTTAGATAGGTGGGTTGGTAGATAGGTGGGTTGGTAGATACGTAACGTGTAGAAAAACATGAGGAAACCTTCACCAGGCTAAACCACAAGGAGGGAAAATGGTATTGTAAAAGGGAAAGCAGTTTACATACCTGATGTAGATGACGGGAACTCGGCATCAGGGAAGCACGCCTTGTTGAGCTCATTCTGACTACTTAACCGGTGCTCTTTCCTCCTATCTGTCAGTGAAGCTAGAAGTCCGGGGCTGAGATGGTGCTTCTGGATAATGTGTCTCCTGTTTTGCCCGTGTCAGCACTGAACATTAGACAGTGTTGTCGATCGTGGTGGCTGTACTTGACTGCGGGCATGTCTCGAAAGCCTTGAGCGCACGACGGATAGACCCTTGCGTTGTATTTTTCGGGGTCACAAAGTCGGAAGGGGCAAAAAATGTACCTGGTCCTCCCATGTCCGGTCCTTTGTCGGGCATTGTCACGTTGTTCCTTCAGTCGGAGCAGGGACTTTATGCCTTGGGTGTCATTCTCCTCCACATGCACCGCAGCCTCCGCCAGATATGTTAGGCCGGTGGCGTGTGACTGGCCCACCACAATTGGGAGTGGCGGGATAGCATCGTGACGATTGAGTGGAGTTGTGCCTGTCGGACGGTACCTCTCTAGAGCCGCTGAGGGGTAAATAGGGTGAGGTGGTCTGTTTTGGAGTGGGATTTCGTCTGGAGAGGGCAAACTCAAGGTGAAGAAGCCGGTCGTATCCGAGAGGGAACTTGTCGAGATGGAGTGTCTGATGGTGGGTTGTGGAAACTGGATTTCTGGGCCGAGGAGAGCACTAATGCTCATGTTGTTAGAAGTTCTTGTACCTTGGCGGTCCTGCGGTCCGTCCATTGTTGTGCTGCGTGCATTTGTAGACAAAGGGGATGCAGTGGCACTGGGTTGAGGACTGATCGAAGAATGTTCAGCTAGGAAGAGGGAGACAGGGCATGGGTGCTTTAAGCCTGGTTATAGCATCTCTCGCCCCGGGAGAACAGATTGTTCTCGGACTCGACAGTCGGGAAGTAGCCATGTCTCTGCCCTCTGGCCAGCCGATTGGTCTGGAACCCGGGACCATACCCGCTTTAGCTGTCTCTCTTTGACGTTTCGCATGAGTGGAAAGCGGCGAGGTCATTTTCCTGATAACATGAGTTTTTTGTAGCTTCGTGTCGGAGCTGGGAGACTCCTGCCTGCTTCAGTTGAATTTGATAAGAACCTCTCCTCCCCGGCGTCTGGTACTCCTCAAATACCTTTCTCCAGCCAGCTCCCATGTCACCTGACTCGCCAACGAGTGAACGAACTTCCAATGGCGGCCCGCGAAATTCTGGACCCTGCCGTCGTCGGGGTCGCAATGACTTGACCCCGCTATTGCGCGCCATTTTTGGTCGGGCCCAAGTCATTCCCATCGACAAACCACCCAACAAAGCCCACCGAGATTGGCTACCGCGCGCGACCGTGACACCATGAGCTCAGCTCGAAACGACGCCGGCCCGAGCGCCCCGAAGAACGATGAGAAGACGAGATCGACTAGAGATGGCAAGCAGCCCGTAACAGATGACGACGAAGGGCCGACGGCGGTGGGAGAAGGCCAACCCGAGATGTTGACTAGGGGCGGAGTCGTGGGGGGGGAAACGATAACTTTTCAGCAACCCAAGGATGAACACGATCGCTGCCTGAAGGCATGGATCGACGGTGGCTATTACATAGACTCGGACAACACGGTGGCAGACGAACACGGGTACGCTAAGGGACTCGGCCGTGATGCCGAGCCTTTGGCGGGGGGCAAGACATCTCGGCGGTCGGCGCCTCGCTCCAAGTGCTCGTCTCTCTTTCAAAGGGACGTGCTTCCCCCTCCACTCGCAGATAGCTTCAAACGAGTGCAGCGGCCGCAAACAGGGCGTTCCTCGTTGCGCTTGACCCTCCGGTCACGGCATGTCAAGCAGCCTGCGGGGGATCAGAGCCTTGTGAGGCTCATGGCGGTGATGGTTGGGTCAGAGAGCTCAACCAAGGTAGCCTTCCCCGACTCGTTGGGTAAAGTGGTTTCTAGTGACCCAGTTTCTGCTGCGTGGGAGAATCTTTAGCGCCCCGAATGGCGCCCCACGCCCCATTCAATGGGGATGTGGATAAGGTAACCTGAGCACCAGGCACCACTTTTCAACGCCAACTCTCTTTCTCTCTCCCTACCATCCTCCTGACCTCGCTCTCGAAACTCGCTGCAAACGCGCAAACTCCTCCATCCTTCTCATTTTGTGACGCACAACATACGCCACTTGCTCTGGACAATACCATTACTCTGTCTCACCAAAAAGCAGAAGGCGCGTCGCCCACCCGATCCCAACGAGTCGATTCGAACCGAACCCACCCCCCTTTGCAAGTCGGCTAACCTCCTATAAGAGGCAGATATCAAAATGCCAGGCCTTCACAGCAGCATCTACAACTTCCTTCAGCTTGCGGTCGGACCCGCGGTGATAGACGGCCGCCTCAACCCCTTCTGTCTCGCCCTCGCCCGCTGGTGCTACTGGATTCAATCACAGATATTCCACATCCCCGACCGCTTCGCCATCATCTCTGCTGGTCCTCCTCGTCTTCAGGTTCATGAGTGTTGTATGCTCTTGGTTAAGCTACTGGTCTTCGCCCACATGGTTTCACTTGGAGGCTGGGCCTTTTTGACCATTTCTATGATGCCTGGTAAGCCTGTCAGAAAATACGCGACAGTGATCTTCTTGATGCTATTGTCTTGCGTGGTTCACGGTTGGATTGCTCAAGTCATGTCTCTGCGTCGTCACCGCACTCCAGGTTACATCTGGGAGGATTGGAAAGAGCACGTGGAGTGAAAGTACTAGGTATCTAGGTGGTGTCAGGGTACGGTGCCTGCCTGTGGCTAGATGTAGAAGGACTACGGTGCGGTACCCTGACTGCACAACGTTCCACTTTTTGTGGTGTTTACGCATTGCGTCCTTTGGTGCCGTGACAGGTGGTTGGTTCATTGACCGACATCGGGGATTATCGTGCAGGATGTAGGCCGCTGTTTCTTCAAGATAGCAATCCGGAAGTGGTCACATACGAAGCCAGCACTGGCCCCATTATGAAAGCTGCATCGTGAAGCGATCGCCGTAGTCCACCCATACTCTATATCGAATGGAAACGAATCACGCGATAGAGAACCCATCTTGATCTTAGACTGTCCTTGGCTGCGACGACTGAGGACCCCCAAGACGAGGGCCAGCAGCGTCATTTTTCTTCAACATATCCAGAGCAATCCTAGATAGTCGTTGGACAGATATTGGGCTGTGCATAGAAATACGCTTAGACCGTCTTCGCGATCATCAGCTGGACATTGGTCTCCGTCTCCGAGCCGGGTTGAGCCTTCTACATATGGATTGATGCGTCAAAAATCAGTCGATGCCTGAGGTGCCGGTAAGAGGTTTCCCCATTGGCATCCCAGATGCGTGCCGTATGGGTTCCTTCTAACCAAACGTGCTCAAATTCAGCTCATGCCTAAGGTTCCAGTATGTAACTTCCTCCTTTGCCCGCCAAAGTCAACATACGACCATAGCCTTTGGAAAACTCGGGATCCCGTCTGATCTCCTATAGATAAGCCAAAGTGCGCCAGATTAGTAGTCGGGTTGGTGACAACCGGCGAATACCTGGTGTTGTATGTCTTTTTTTTTCTTCCTTTTTAACCTTCTTGCCTACCTACCCAGCTGTATGTACCTCACTCAATACGCCCATCTCATCAAAGCTACTACTAGGTGGCGGTGAAGTTTCTAAAGCTTGCCTTAAATTATTAGACCCCAAAATGACCGACGAGCAACCTCAACTTCTGATAGCCCCTTGGGTGGGATATCTTGGTCGAGGTAAGCCGTCGTGCTTGATGGCCGCCTTGGGTTGGCGCACTGTCTGCCGCCGGGGGTAACCTGAAAATCAATGTTGCGGCTGCTTCGAAGTCTGTCACTGTTGATGGGGTCATCTAGCTGGTGGCGCAGTGGCTGTGAACGCAGGGGGGAGCGTAGGGACTGGAGGCAGGCAACAACAGCTTGAGCTCCTGACCATTTTGTCAGAGCAGGGACGGACCAACATTGAACCAAAGCAACAAAATTCAAAATTGCCCTGCTCGGCGAAATCAAACAGCCGCCCCCTCGATTGAGGCTCGCTGAGCTGATGATCAAATGGCGTGGAGAAAGCCAAAATCAGACGGAAAGGGGCGTGAGTGTAGACGAACAGCAATTTACAACCCCCTTCCACTCTCGAAAGGACTTGAGCCAAGGAAGCACGCACCAAACTCAGCCGGGCACACAAAACAGGGTTGGACACCTAAAAGCCATTTTCAACGTCCACCCATCCCCATCCGGATGACCGTCTCGCTTCAAGGGCAAAGAGGGGGAATGGCGCTCAAGATGCTTTCGCTCCTCAAATTTTCTCTCGAGGTGCAATGGAGCGATATTTTCCGACGGTTATTTGATTTAGCTTTGATTTTTCTTTTTTCTTTCTTACTCTCTCTTCCATCAGCATTGCTCGTCCACCACGGACATGCAACATCCACCCCTACTCCGTACCTTGGTATTCTCCCATCAAGCTAGGTAGTTCCAGCCACCAATGGCCAATAACTCCCTCACTCCCTTTTTTTCCTTTATTTTTCAGTCACATGCTACATCCATGTTACCCCAACAAACGACCTGGAGCAAGCAAGCAACTCCAACGCCTCCAACACAGCCTGGAGTTTTGAGACCCACGACGTCGGTCTAGTCTAGCTCGCCCGCTTGCGCTAATGTGATCACCAGTCAGTAGTGCGAAACATTTGTAGTTGGACTCCGCACATATGGGGACTTTTGGACGTTGGATACCTAGCTAGCTACTGACCTAGGGAGGTAAACTTCAGGGATCCCATCTAATGTCTTCATTCCAGGGGGGTTGAGAGAAGATAGCTTCCAAATTCAGGAGGTCTCCCGACAGCTAACTAACAGACAGTGACCATGCCCGTGATGTGATGCATTGACACCTACCTCTCCGGGCTTGGGCCAAAAGTATAGCGCCACCACAGACGCTAAAAAAGCACACTAGTCGGTCAATTATATCGTAGGTCCACTACAAGAACTGTCCATCACCCTAGCCTCCACTATATGTCTGGCATCAACCAGCAGTCTAACACGAACCACTCGACGTGTATCGCCGCCATCCACTTGTCAACTTCTGGTCTATGGTCCACTGCTTGTCTAGTCTGACACTCGCTTCCACTACTTGTCTAGTCTGGCACTTGTTGTCTATCATCCACTTTTTGTCTGCATGTCATCCACCAGCAGTGTATTATCCCACTGATCACCTGGGCCATCAACCACTAATCCACAACCGCTACACCCACTAAACCCACTAAACCCACTCACCCGCCCAGTTCAACGCCCAGCACCACCCTCCGGACAGTCATGACATTCCCCACCGATCTCACCCTGCTGCCCAAAAACATCAACGCCACCCAACTCAAAGACCTGATGCGAGCCCAAGCCAGCGGGCGACACAAGATCCGGATCCGCAAGACGTCGGAAAAGAGTATCCTCTGGGAATGCACCAAATGTCTTGTGGAAAACGACACTTGTCTCGGTCGGTGGGGGGCTTCGCTGAAAAGAGACCAGTGGGTGATTTATCCCACGGTGGAACGGGCAGCAGCAGCACATGCACATCAACCTAAAACTAAACCTACTGTACCAGGTCCAACACTTCATGTTCCCTCCCGGGAACCCATCACCACGATCAACGTCATCTGGGTCGGTGGACCCTGCAGCCTCACAAAACTAGACGAGAACAGCTCATTACCTCTGCGGAACGACCTGCTCTCGCCAAAAGAAACCCAAGTGCGTAAGCTGCTAAACGAGATCATCGAACGCGATCAGCTCAGCGAGCCGCTTGTTGGAGAGGTAGATGGGGTATTGCACATTTTTGAGCCGTTGCTAATGGCACTCTGGGCGACAGTATCATCACGTTTACATCTCGTCAAGGTGTTAATGTGGGATAAGACGCTCGAGACAAAACTCGATCGAGCATTATTGCAACCAACACAGCCACCACACATGTATCACACGTATGCGCATGCAGTCGCCAACAACAACAGAGAAAAAGACGCGGAAACGGAAAATCTAGTGCTGATTGGCCGCGTGACGAAACCGCCCAGAGGCACCATGAGCAGAGACAGACTCTTTGATAAGATCGAGTGGCTGCAGATGGCAAACCCGCGCATCCATGTCTTTCCTACCCGGGCCGAGTCACGCTGGGACAGCGCCAAAGTGGGTGATTTGCGTGTGTTTGATAGCATTGCTGATCAATTTCGGAACACGCCTGACAACAAATGGATGGGATTTCGGCCGCGGACTTGCAACGGCGGCTTGAACGGTGTTTGCAGTCTCCCTCCGTCCACCTCTTTCTCGCTATCATCACCGACGAGTTCTAAAGAAGTAAAAATGGTGGTAAAGCCGGTGAATAGCGCTGGCGGAGCCGGTGTCCGCGTGGTACCGCTCTGGGACCGGGACAAGCTGATCTGCACTGTCCAGCAACAACAAGAGGAAGATGCTGCCACTCCTACTCCTACTCCCACTCCCACAGCCACAACCAAGTCCAACAAGTCGTTATCGTCATCAAGAAGAGCAACAAAGTCCAAGTCTAAGGCTACGACGACAGCGACCAAACCCCCTATCAACAACAACAAAATCAACAACACACGTACCCTTGACCCAGCAGCAAACCACTATTTCCACCAAGAGTATATTGAATCCCTCACCACGTTCGGTGAGCTCCGCGTCATTGTAGCGCGGACCATTAATATCATCAACAAGGACCTATCAGACCCATCACATATGCCCGGGGTCGATAACGCCAGCGGAAGCAGAATCAGCAGCAGCAGCACCAGCGGCAGAATGAGCAGCGAAAATACGGGAGGAAGAGGAAGAGAAGGGGGAGGAGGAGGAGGAGGAGGAGAAATAATCTACGTTGCACTCACGCGGCCGCAACTCGAGAGTCAAGGGGGAGGAGCAGGATTCCCCAGCGGTGCTAGCCGGAATTTCACCGACGGGAGTGTCTTTGCCTCCATCATCCCTGACCGCGCGTCTCAAGAGGCCAAGTACAAGGAACTGGTGGCGTTCGTGTCGGCTTGGTATGACGCGCTGCTGCACTATAGTCAGTTCCATCCGGGGTTTGCGTCTCTGCAGTGCGGAGTCCGGCTGGACATTGGCATGTCGGAAGCTACGGCAAACGGGAGGTTTTGGGTCTTGGAAGCGACAAGGCTGACTTCTGCCTCGAGCTACGGACAGGGTTGGTGCTCTGAGGCGTCTAGTGCTTGGGGACAGGCGATCGGTGTGGTGGTGGGCGATGCCATTGAGCAGAGTGCCAAACGGAGGATGGAGTGTGAATTGGGTGCAGCCGTAAAGAGTCGGGGTAAATCAGAACTTATAAATCGAGCGTTCATCATGTAGAAGACGGTAGATAACTCTGTTGGAAATCAAACTGACGAATGAGTAATCTGACTCCCTAAGCCAACCCATCCATCACGCATGCCCCGATATCTTCACCTTCACAAGACCCCATATACGCCAAGCTGGCTGACCGGGATGGCCAATCTTCCGAGCCTATTCCCGTTGCCTCGTCTGGGGTGCTCTCACTGGCAACAGCTAGCCATGGAGCCATGTTTGAACTCGACGTGGCCAGATGCATTGAATGCGACGGCATAGGCACACTGCCGACCGACAAGTGTCCCTCCTCCGTCAAGGCGAACACAACATTAGCCGATATATCACTGGGAACACAGCTTGGTCCTCCCGCGGTGGCTGCGTCGTTGGGAAAACCGTCTTCGGTTGTAGGTTGGCTTGGTTGGGTGTATGGAGTGCCATCATGGCCTTGTCCTGCTCAGCCCAACTGTTAGTCCAGTTCCACCCAGGGAGAGGCAAAAAAGAGTAGGTCAAAATACTTGCCTGGCTGTCCCCGCATGTAACGCTCCTCCGCGTCCATGGACACCAGCACCGGATGGGTCTTGCCAACCACAGCGCTCGCCAGCGACTCGACCTTTGCATTCACCGACCGCAAGTGGTCGACGGTGCTTTGCATGTTTCCCGTGATTATATTGCTGACTTTTGTGAGTTTCATTTGTTGTCTCTCCAGCTCTCTCACGTCTCCGCTAAGACGTCGAATCTTGTTGGTCAAGCGTTCGAGGATGTCGGAGACGTCGGGAGTAGTTATAGTAGTAGCGGCTGGGAGAGTGGTTGTGGCAGTGGTAGCGGTAGCAGCCCTTGGAAGAGTAGTGCCGGCAGTAGAGGTTGGCATGTCTGCGGTAGTATTTTGGCTCGGGAGCAGGGGCGGCGGGTAGCTGGGTCTTTTCCGCTTTCGGGAGCCTGCGAGGGCGGGATCCACGGGCGTATAAATACACGTCTCTCCCTTCTTCATGCACCTAGAGCATGGTTTTATTTCGTCGCATTTTTCCTGTCGTAGGGACCAGCGGGTTCTGGTCAGCCTTGACGAAAGCCATTTGATCCAGCACCCGACAGACAAGCAGAGAGAGAGAGAGAGAGAGAGAGAGAGAAAATCAGGGGGGGTTTGAAAAAGTACCTACCTTTGAAATTCTGCAACCTTCGCAGGCGACACTCACCCTAAGCAGCATCTTTCTCAGTCCTGGTCCTTGCATTCTTGTGGAAGTATCGTCTTGGAACTGGCTCATAGTTGCAGGTCGGTCGCGGTTCGTCAGTTGGGACGGTCGAGAAAACAAGGGCTCTCGAGTGTGCGTCGGCAGGTGCCAGGCAAGGCTGAAAAGTGGAAGCCGGGGGGCCGGGGCCGTGTTGTATTTGATGTCGAATTGGAAAACAGTAGCCAGCGCTTAGCTGGGGTTTCCACATTGTGCTGCAGATCCTGGGCTGGGACACTTGTGGGAAGTAGCCAGGGGTGGCACCCAGCTGCAACTTAGGTACCTATTGACGAATACCTAGCCAGGTCGATGCCCCCGCGCACATCTTCCCCGTCCTAACTCTGATTTCTATGCGTCATAATAGCTGTACAATAGGACAGATGCGAGTTTCCTGGGATGGAAGTGTGCTTCCCGTGGTGGGCATGTGTGAATTTGTATCGGTCCGTAAAACCTGGTCCCGGAGGAGGACATGCTCGGTCTTGTTCCGACAGCCTGTGCTCGCAGCCGACCCAATTCACCGCCCCTTCCGTCTCTAACGGGGGTGTATCCCTATTCGACTCTTTTCTCTCGGCATTTTTTTTTTCTTCAAAACATTTCAGAACAATGTTCCTATACCTCGATATAGTGCGCTTCCATTGGGGTGCTACTTTATACCTCACTCCATATTTCCGACTTCTTGAACGATGCACCGTACCCTGGAAAGTATCATAACGCACGAAGAGGGAAAGCATGCGCTAAGTTCTCTCCCACAGGTTAGCTTCAAGCCTAAAGACGCTAATACGCAGCGCTGGAGCGCATCTCGAACCGAACCTTCACTCTCCGCGACGACCTAGAGCCTTTTTTCCGCGTCCACAGTCGACTTCATGGAATGCCCTTGCAGGGAATCCATCTGACTAGAGCTATCAAGTCTGCGTCGCGTAGAATTCTTGTGTCGAGAAGGACTACACCGTCTTCATACAAGGGTACTACACCTCCCTCGACCGGGAGTTGAAAGAAATCCTAAAAGACATCGAATCACCACATGGCGCTCACCTCCTTGCCACGGTTACGCCAGAGATTCCCAAGTCCATACATTTCTACCACTGTTGCTCTCGACGTGGCGAGTCCCATTACCGGAGAAGCGGGAGACGCGCCAACGCAGCATTTTGAGGCGTTTCGAGCCTCGTGTATGCCGTTGCTAAATACCATGTCGACATTACCACGTTTGCTACCGCCGCGAGTGGGAGGTCGATTTTCGTTCAGCGAGGTCACAGCGAGAAACAAGGCCTTGTCCCACGGCCGACATAACCTCAAAAGTCTTCTCCTACTTGATTCTCCATTGCATTCCATGATTTCCATCAATACCTACCAGGCGGTCTCCCGTGGTCAAACGAAAAGCCCAACGGCACGTTGGCCATGGGGCTCCCGGATACTATAGCTGTTAGATAAGATTCATATAAATTGCTATGATCCCATCTACTCTGGCTGCCCTGAAACATTCTTCGGTAGTGGCGCGGAAATTCGGACGCAGGCCAGGCACGCGAAGTCGTCGAGGTCCTTTATGTCGTCGTGGCTGATGGTCAGGTGTCTTTTGCAGCGCTTTCGAGCACGCTCTGTCCAGATTGTTCTGGAAAGGCTTATGAAGTTTCGTATGGCTCACACAGGGACTGATAATCTTACTGACGAGATTGAGGCTGGAGTTGAGGAGCCGGTGTAGGTCACCAGCTGTTGCCGTGAGGATGCTCACCGACGAGTGAGGGTTTTTTTTTTCAGCCATGGGGGGCATGCAGAAGATGGATTGCAGCATCAGAGATGTCGGTGGGTTGGTTATGGTGTAGGATAGGGAATGACAGCTCGGATGCTGTCCGAGAGCAGAAACTTGCATCTAATGTATGAAGATAGCTCACTAAACCAAAACGACATGTGGCCCTAGCTATGTCCTTATCGGTAGCCTACTCTATCACCTTCATCACATCTACCTCTACATCATAGCTCAAACCACGGTATACGACACCCTCGATGTCCCTTTACTCCTCGAGATCTTCTTGACCTTTGCCTCCCCACACAAATCCGTTGTCTCAACATGTGTCCCCCCACAAGGATACACCTCCGCTCCTACAATCTTGACCACCCGAAACTTCTCCACCGGCGGCGCCAAACTCCGATCCGGAATCAATCTCTCCAGTCCCTCCCTCCGAAAGTCCTCTTCATCCCAATAATCAATCTCCACCGGCATCGCCCGCTTCACATACTCATCCACCTTCTCCTGGATGGGGCCCTTCCACTTCCCCTCAATGGCCCCCTGGAATTCACACGCCGCCGAGTCCGGAAAATGCGACGCCTTGAGCTCGTCAAACCCAGGGATTTCCTTTTCCAACAAATGCCGCACCGCCGCGCCGAGAACATGTCCCGCCGTGTGCAAGCGCGAGTAGAGAAGGCGCTTCTCCGCGTCGATAGCCTGCTCGACTTCCTCGCCTTGAGAGAATTTCTCAGATGGATCCTCAAAACGGCCAAGATGCAACACCACACCGTCATTCACAACATCCATGCGCGCAGCGACGACGCGGAGCTTGGCGGCCGGATTGGCGATAGAGGTGATGACGCCTTCGTCAGAGGGCTGGCCGCCGCCTTGGGGGTGGAAAATGGTTTGCTCCGTCACGATGGCGAAGTCATCTTCTGTGGCGGATTTGAAAAGGGCGCGGTTGGATTCTTCCAGCGCGGAAAAGGACTTGATAGAGCAGATGGTGGTGGCGATTTGGTAGAGGCGCGCATTGTTGTGGAAGGCGAGTATGGTTCGGGGAATGGTGCTGCCCTGGGGGAGACGTTAATTCGATTTTTTTTTTCAGAGGGGAAACAGCTGAGATGCTTACCATTTTTAATCTTGGTCCCTTATCTGATCGAATATTCAAAAATGAAGGGGAAAAAAAAGCGCTGAGAGAGTGAACGGGCAGGGCCAATATCGCGAGGGATGGGGCTTAGAAATATAGGATCAAGAGTCGGAGCACGAGTGACTCGAAAGGAATTGAAGGAGCATGTCTGGTCATCAAACGCCCTGGGCGCCCTGGCGTTGACGTGTGGAAGCCCCTGGAATCTGGAATCGGGCCGTCCCGCGTTGAAACGTTCTTTTCTCCTAAACAAGGAAACAGCTGTTGGCAGCTGGCGCAGGCCGTCAAAATCAACAACACTAATCAACCACTAACTACTAACTACTAACCTGCTAGTACCTAGGTACACATCAATGCAAAGGTTAATGATATATCGACGGGTTTCATGAGTGGGTTAAACATACCTGACTTGTGGGAGCGCAGTGGGCGTGGAAAACGGGTTTGGTGAAGTTTTTGTTGGCCCAGAATCCTGGACAGATTCACCCAAGTTCCAACCCGTGATTGCCAAGGGTGAATCTTGACTCTCACTGTCCCTATTGACTTTCAGGAGGATATTCACACATGATCTCCACCCCGTGTCACCGACAGACCAAATGGGTTTCTGTTGCTAGAAGCTGTATTTAAAGTCAAGACATGGACGAAATCTCTCCCTCACTTCTGTCTTCTCAGTAGTTTTCACAAACACTTGACTTACTTAAGATGTCAAACCAACCAGAACCAGACATCATGCCTTCACACGGCAACGGGCCTTCTTCAAAAGAAGTCCCAACTACACCCACTCGCCATTCCACCGGTGCTTCACGTCTCCAAGAGCTCATAGGGGCGTCAGCACTGCCTAGCGTCAGCAACATCATTGGCGATTCAACATTCAAAGCTGAGGACAACAACGCTCGCGAGCCGCCCATGGCCGTCGTCGACCCGTCCAATAGCCCGGCGCTTCAGGAGATAATGCAAGAACCCCAGTTTGCTTGGCTTCAGCAGTTCGTGTCATTGTACTACCCGGACGGCCTGCCATCACATATCGACGTCCATCTCCTATATTGGGAGCTAAGAAGCAGCCCTGGTACCGACTGCAGGAACCACGGCACCTGGAAGCGCGTCTGCCGTATGCTTTCCGGAACAATCGCGTGGACTTTGGATGCCAGCCGCAACTGGAAGTTTCGACGTGAGGACGGTAGGATGCCGTGTATTGGCCCGCCCTCAGTTGTCATGGCAGCCGTTCTGTTAGGGTCCGTGGCGCCTGGAAGGCCGATCAGGGCAAGACAAAAGTCTCCGCGTCGTGAGATTCTCGACCTGCTCAACGAGGCGGGGCTGGCCTTCATCCTCCAGGAACCATCAAACAGGATGATACCAAAGTTCTGGGAAGGCGCCGACTTCGACTCCTTCGAGTGGCGTCGTGATAACATGAGGCCCTGGTACGCACCCATCCAGCGGCACAAGCCAGCTGTCGACCTCAACGCTTACTTCCGCGTCGGCCGGTACACTTTGATCAAGCCCCGGGGATCGCGTGCGGAGGAAGAGGCGCTGCGGACGATTGTGAGGAAACTCGACGCCGACTATGCCTGCTTCCAAAAGGCACGGAAGGCCCTTCTCGCAACGCTAGAGGCCATGCCTAAATGCGGTGCAACACTGGACTGGGTTCGGGAAAAGTTCCCCGCAGGTCCGCGGACTGCGCAAGCATCGAGTTCTGTGGCCGGAGTCGCGGGACTGGCTGAGGGGTCGTGCGTGACCCGAAGCAGCAACTCCAGTGATGGAGATAGTTGGGATATCCTCGAGATATCCAAGGAGGACTTCGCTCAACAGACCTCAACTAAGGTGGGGAAATCCATTGACAATCGTCGCCCTCCTAGGGACTTGGATGGATACCTCTCTCCAAGCAGGACGATGCGAGACCGGTCGCGATCTCCTCCTAAGCAGCATGTCCATCTAGACCATCGTGGAAGGCCGAGCGACAGAATGAACCCGATGGACATACAAAACCTGCTTAGCACGGGTGAGCCAACTCTATTGTAGAGAGTTTGTTCATTGTTGGCTCATCGTCCCCTTTGCTCGGTGGCCAATTCCGGGGTCCCACAATAAGTCTGGTTTCGTGGACTTCTCTCAACGCCACCACACGCGCATCGCTTTACGCGTTCCTTCTCTTGGCGATAGCTTCTTCTTACCCACAGGCTTGTTATAAGACTTGTTTGCGGTGCTGCCGAGTGGGCGTTTCCAGCGTTTTGGGCCGCTTTTTCAATACAACTACGTTTGTTGAACCACAGTGGTTTTCACTTGTGAAGCTTATTATGTAGGTAGTTATCCTCCTCCTCCCCGCCGCTTCCAGGCAAGGAGGCTGTTGTGTTGATGACGCCCATTTGATGGTCCTGCCGGAGTTGACATGGTAGTACTGTCCGGTTATTTCGCTCCATTACCAATACGGGTCTTCTCGTTCGTTTTTTGCTTACTCAGTATCGTACCCGCTGCCGCTACCTTTGCGTGATGGAGGAGGTTTGTGCCTTTTGCTCTCGCCGGTTGAGTCCTTATTCGGCGGCGGGTAAGATTTCGCCGCTTCGGAGGCTCGCTTCCGGCTCAAACTTTCCTCCAAAAGAGTAGGTATCCAATGGTTCTCGAATCTCCTTCAAACGCTTATCCCTCCCCCAATCAATAATATTCTTCAGTTAATTGCGGAATTCGATGTAATGCTGATCTCGTGAGGTCCCTTGAGATGGCGTCGTCGCTCAAATGGTGAAGGCAGCTGTCTGACCGGCAGCGTCTGGTTTTCCCGGTCTGGTCCGACAGACTCGAGCCACTCAGAAATTGTGTCGGTCGGTCCGACGTGACCTTCGAGAAACGAGGCTCTAGGACGCTTTGGCGTGGGTTACTGCAGGTTCGTCTCGAATAGTCGTGCTCGTTTAGCGGCAAGTAATGAAGAGGTCTCAAGATTTGTGTCGCGTGGCCTTTTCACGGACTGCGAGGGTTCGTCCACTATGAAGAAGAAAAATGAAATTTCCTGTGCTGGCCAGGCTGACCGGCTAAGAGGGTCTAATAACAACTGCAACTTCGGTGACGTGGTTGGACGTGATGAGGGTTCCGATAAATCCACTTGGCACGGGCAGCCCTGGAAGTTTTGAACTGTGCCGTGCCGAACCGTCTGAGATACAAGCTTTGCGCTAACTAGCATGCCGATTGGCTAGAAGTTCGCCTCTAAGGTAAGGTAGGTATTTTACATGTGGATGGCCTGTGCTATAGTTACTGCTGATCTTACCAACTTCCACTGTTCGCTTCACCTGAGACAAGCTATTTTCCCCAGGAATGAATCCACGGATCACTCTGTCCGAGGAAATCCTTGACTTCTCCGCCGATCCGTCGTTGAGCGCCGATGAGCACGCCCGCGCGGTCCGCCAATTCTACCATATATTGCAGCATTTCGAGTCCATCGAACAAAACCAGCGTCACAGTCGTTCTCCAACTGGCGGCCAACGCTACAGTCAGACTCTCCTTGTTCGTTACACTTACGAATATGCGTGTACACAACAATCTCGTCATGTATTCTTGCGCACCTTCTTCAGATCCATGCAACTATCCCTAGAAGACGAAGAAGAACTGGATTTCAAAGTTGGACAAGTGGAGGCGGACATCGGATCCGCCCTGTTCAATTTCGCCGAACACTTGTTGGATAACTTTTATTTACTACGCCGGTGAGCTGTCTATAGCACTATTTTGGTAGGTTGACTGACTTGCCCGAATGGCAGTGAAATCCTCGACAAGAAAAACACCCCAACCCTCCCCAGCGTAT